>ENA-OQCN01000060-OQCN01000060.1-human-gut-metagenome-genome-assembly--contig:-NODE-60-length-45139-cov-2.610882_pt1 | contig 45139 bp, 60 predicted proteins | sample MGYA00242497_ERZ504576 | MGnify/ENA primary metagenome ERZ504576 (study PRJEB26092, sample SAMD00036296) | human gut metagenome | host: Homo sapiens | study: EMG produced TPA metagenomics assembly of...
CGGACCTGCATAAAAGTAGGAAGCGTTCCTGTTCAGTTCCGTCGGTGGGAAATAGTTAAGCGTCATATGCTAAAAACGGGCTTCCGAAATTTGCAACTCGCCATTCGGCTCAAACAGGCAAATTTCGAAAACCCAACGCATAATTTTGACGCTTAACTATTTCCAACACCTTCTTCACATTCACTGGAACGGCTTTCTACTTTTTATTCCGTGGGTGTCGAATGCCTTACCAATTAAATGGCAATTGCGTAACGGTTGTGACAGCGGAAGGTTACAGTAATCAGCTGTCATTAGCGGATTTTCAAGGCTTTTGACAAGATTGTGTACCGTAGTGGACTACACCAGGTTATAGTTCCGGGTATTTCATTTCTTAACATCCGCAGCCAGTCACGACTTGAAGAAAACAGTATAAAGTGGTTCTGGTGAATGTGGAATGCTCTTAGGAAAGTTAGAGAGTCAGAATCTCCGTTAAAGGAACGAAGCGAACGTGTTTGAGGCGAACGCCGAGTTTGAGCGTAGTTCCTTTGCTTTTAGGAGATTCTGGCTCTCTTAGTTTTTCTTAGAGCATGGAACCTGAACCAGAACCACTTTATACTGTTTTCTTCAAGGATCGAGAGGCCAACTACGTTAATAAATTAAATCTCAATTTAATACAAATAAAGATACTTCGGAATCCCGTTCTCATACACCGTATTCATTTCCCCCTGAATCAACGGCGTTAGATAATCCACCATCTTTTCCGTCACATCATTTCCCGCATCATTAATATAATCCGCAGGCACACTCTTGATCGCATTGGCAATATCGCATACTGGAAGTGCCTTGAATTCTGTAGCATAAGGCTTATCAGAAGTACGGATCACAGCAGCCATCATACCGGTTGCACCCCCGAGCGCATACTGGCAGGCGGTCTTTCCGAGCATTCTGGATTCCTGGATGTCGGTAGCACTTGCAAGATGTGCGGCGCAGCGCTGCATCAGGTTCAGTTCGATCGAACGTACCTTGCATCCGATCTCATTTCTGACAGCATCTTCCAGAACCTTTGCGGCACCGGCGATATAGCTGTGACCAAAGGAATCTACAGCAGAGCTCTGTACTTCTTCGGAAATGTAACGGCCGTCTTTGTTCTTCACGCCTTCGCTGACAGCGATGATCACGGCATCCTGTTCTTCCAGTTTTGCTTTTACATCTTTTAAGAATGTATCAATGCTGAATGGTACTTCGCAGAGATAGATGAAGTCAGGTCCTTTCGCACCATTTGCACGGGCAAGGCAGGAAGCGGCAGTCAGCCATCCGGCGTCACGGCCCATGACTTCTACGATAGTTACTGCTTTAGTTGCGTATACGTGGCAGTCGCGTTCCAGCTCGGCAAATGTAGTTCCGATATATTTTGCGGCAGAACCAAAACCAGGACAGTGATCCGTTCCGCAGAGATCATTGTCGATGGTCTTAGGAGCACCGACAACCGTAATATCTGTGATTCCCTTGGCGTTCAGATATTTGGAAAGCTTGTCCACTGTATCCATGGAATCATTTCCACCGATATAGATAAAGCAGTCAATATTGTATTTTCTAAGAACAGAGATAATGGTCTCATATTCATCTGCACACACAGCAGGATCTTTTAATTTCACACGGCAGGAGCCGAGTGCAGAAGCAGGGGTCTGACAAAGAAGATCCAGTTCGGATACATTTGTAAGTTTAGTTTTCAGATCTATCAGGTTCTCAGTCAGCACTCCCTGGATTCCGTTGATCGATCCGTAAATCCTATCTACGGATGGGCTGGAAGTGCGTTCTCAACTACTCCGGCAAGGGTTGCGTTGATTGCAGAAGTTGGTCCGCCGGACTGTGCAACTAGTAAGTTCTTCATATGATAATCTCCTAACTTTTTAAATTCAGTAAATATAGTATAACATAAACCAGGGGGATATGTATAATAGAAATATATGTGAGTTTTTAAAAAGGAGAAACATTGGTATGGAATTGACAACAATCAGAGAATTGTATAAAAACAGAGATTCATACATGGATCAGAAAGTAACAATCGGAGGATGGGTAAGAAGTATCCGTGGATCCAAAGCATTCGGATTTATCGTAGTAAATGACGGAACCTTTTTTGAGCCTTTACAGGTTGTATACCATGACAAGATGGATAACTTTGCAGAGATTTCCAAGTTAAATGTCGGGGCAGCAGTGATCGTTACAGGTACGCTGGTAGCAACACCGCAGGCAAAGCAGCCATTTGAGATTCAGGCAGATACCGTAGAAGTTGAAGGAGCATCTGCACCGGATTATCCGCTTCAGAAGAAGCGACACAGTTTTGAATATCTGAGAACGATCGCACATTTAAGACCTAGAACGAATACATTCCAGGCAGTATTCCGTGTACGTTCTCTGACAGCATATGCGATTCACAAGTTCTTCCAGGAGAGAGGATTCGTATATGTGCATACACCACTGATCACAGGAAGTGACTGTGAGGGTGCGGGAGAGATGTTCCAGGTAACGATTATGGATCTGAATAATGTACCGAAGAATGAAGACGGAAGCGTAGATTATTCCAAAGATTTCTTCGGAAAAGAGACAAGCCTTACCGTAAGCGGACAGCTGAATGGAGAGACTTATGCACAGGCATTCCGTAACATTTACACATTCGGACCGACATTCCGTGCAGAAAACTCTAATACAACACGTCATGCGGCAGAGTTCTGGATGATCGACTGAGATGGCATTTGCAGATCTGGATGACAATATGTTTGTTGCAGAAGCAATGTTAAAATATGTCATCAATTATGTACTGGAGAATGCACCGGAAGAGATGAATTTCTTCAATTCATTTGTGGATAAGGGACTTCTGGAGAGACTGCACAATGTAGTATCTTCTGATTTCGCGAGAGTGACATATACAGAGGCCGTTGAACTTCTTGAAAAACACAACGATAAATTTGAGTACAAAGTAACATGGGGAACAGATCTTCAGACAGAGCACGAAAGATATCTGACAGAAGAAGTCTTCAAACGTCCGGTGTTTGTGACGGACTATCCGAAGGAGATCAAAGCATTCTATATGAAGCTGAATGATGACGGCAAGACGGTTGCGGCAGTAGACTGTCTGGTGCCGGGAATCGGTGAGATTATCGGAGGAAGCCAGAGAGAGGATGACTACGATAAGCTGAAATCAAGAATGGACGAACTGGGACTGAAGGAAGAAGACTACAAGTTCTACATGGATCTTCGTAAATACGGTTCTACAAGACATGCAGGTTTCGGACTTGGATTTGAGAGATGCGTAATGTACCTGACAGGAATGGGTAATATCCGTGACGTGATTCCGTTCCCAAGAACTGTCAATAACTGCGAACTGTAATGGTGGATAACGACACTTGAAAAACTTATATAAAAAATATATATGGGGGACGGGGGGATTTTTTGGGAAAATCTCCCGTCCCTGTATAGAATCGAGGGCAGTATGAATATATTAGTAGTAGAACGATGAAAAGGAAATCGCTGATGTAGTAGAGCTTTACCTTCAGAATGATCAGTACAAAGTATTCAAATTTTATAACGGCCAGGATGCACTGGATTGTATCAATAATATGAAGATCGACCTCGCGATTCTGGATATCATGCTTCCGGATATTGACGGTTTCCAGATACTGAAGCAGATCAGGCAGAAGTATACATTCCCGGTGATCATGCTGACGGCGAAGACGGAGTATATGGATAAGATCACAGGACTTACGCTGGGAGCGGATGATTACATTCCGAAGCCGTTCAATCCACTGGAATTAGTTGCGAGAGTGAAAGCACAGCTTCGCAGATATACACAATACAACGAAGGAACCAAGGAAGAAGGCGATGTGCTGGACTTCGGGGGATTACTTTTGAACCGTACATCTCATGAATGTGTATACAATGAAGTGCCGCTGACACTGACTCCGATAGAATTTGACATCCTCTGGCTTCTATGTGAGAACCGGGGAAAGGTCATAAGCTCGGAAGAGTTATTTGAGAAAGTATGGCATGAGAAATATTATAAGAACAGTAACAACACGGTGATGGTGCATATCCGTCATCTCCGCGAGAAGATGAGTGCACCGACAGGCAAGTCTGATTTTATCAAGACTGTGTGGGGAGTGGGCTATAAGGTTGAAGAATAATTATCGGAAATTGAAATTCAGTATCCTCCTGCAGACAGTGCTGGTTACAGCACTTACCGTTTTGGTAGGAGGGGTACTGCTCAAATTTGTGATCGATGGAATTTATAATGACAGTTTTGCCAGGTTTTTTGTAGATGCTCTGGTGTTTCTGAATATAAATGAAAAGACGGCGATCCACCTCTATTGGAAACTGGTCGGAGATAACAAGACATTCTATATGATCGTTGGTTATCTGATCCTTTTTGCGCTTTTCTTTTATGTGGCACTTTCCCAGATGACTAAATATCTGGATCAGATCGATCACGGAATTGAAAATATCATCTCGGAATCAACAGATCCCATCCACCTGATTACAGAATTAAAGCCTATCGAGATCCGGTTAAATGAGATCAAAGCGACATTGAAGCGGCAGGAGCTGGAAGCAACGGAAGGTGAAAAGAAAAAAAATGACCTGGTACTTTTTCTGGCACATGATCTGAAGACACCGCTGACTTCTATCGTGCATACCTTACGATGCTGGAAGATCATCCGGATATGCCGGAAGAAGAACGAAAAGCATATACACACATTGCCCTGGAGAAATCCATCCGGCTGGGTGAACTGATCAACGAATTCTTTGACATCACCAGATATAATCTTCAGAATATTGAACTGGAACCGGTAGAGATTGATCTTACGATGATGCTGGAACAGCTGGCAGACGAATTGTACGGAGTTCTGCAGGAGAAGAAACTGACCTGTGAAGTGGATGTAGAAGAAGATCTGATGATCTACGGAGATCCGGACAAGCTCGCAAGAGTATTTGATAATATCTTAAGAAACGCAATTGCTTACTGTTATGCAAATACAGAGATCCGGATTGAAGCAAAGATAAAGAATGGGGATATCGAGATTACATTTACCAATGCAGGCGATAAGATTCCAGGTGATATGCTTCAGACAATATTCGAAAAATTCTACCGTGTGGATGGTTCCAGATCAACGGGAACCGGCGGCGCAGGTCTCGGACTTGCAATCGCCAAACAGATCGTAGAGCTGCACGGGGGTAGAATTCTGGCAAAAAGTGATGACAATCAGACGCAGTTTGTCGTGACATTGCCATCGAAGGAAAAGACAGAACAGAAAGAAGGAAGCAAGGATGAAGTTCATACACATCGCAGACTTGCATTTAGGGGCAAAACCGGACGCGGGAAACGCCTACAGTCAAAATAGAGAACAGGAACTCTGGGACAGCTTTCGGGATATCATGACAATCTGTAACCAGAAGAAGACAGATCTGTTGCTGATTGCCGGAGATCTGTTTCACAGACAACCCCTGTTAAGAGAATTAAAAGAAATGAATTCCATACTGGAGATGCTGGAACATACGGAGGTAGTCATGATTGCCGGCAACCATGACTATATTAAGAAAAATTCTTATTACAGGACATTTTCCTGGGCATCGCACGTGCATATGATCTGTTCGCAGGAGATCGATTGTGTGGAACTTGACCGAATCCAGACGGCTGTCTATGGATGCAGTTATCATTCCAGAGAAATCCATGATCCGGTCTACGATTATGCAGTCCCGGAAGGACGGCAGAAATATGAAATATTGCTTGCGCACGGCGGTGATGAGAAACACATTCCGATCAAGAGCAATCAGATTATGACACTTGGCTATGATTATGTGGCATTCGGTCATATTCATAAACCACAGCTGTTGGTGGAAAACAGGATGGCGTATGCCGGTTCGCTGGAACCGACGGATACAGGAGATATCGGGAGGCATGGCTATATCGAGGGAAGAATTACCGGAAAAGGCTGTCAGATCCGGTTTGTACCACATGCGTTGCGGGAATACAGAAACTGCGAGGTAAAGGTGGATAAATCTGTAACCGGTCATGTACTGAGGCAGAAAATTACAGATATGATCGCAGAGCAGGGAATGCAGCATATGTATAAGATCACATTAACCGGATATCGTGATCCGGATATCTGGTATGAGTTGGATCATATGGATCCCTATGGTAATGTAGTGGAGATTACGGATCATACAAAGCCGGCGTATGATTTTACAAAATTAAAAAATGAAAATAAAGGAAATATTCTTGGGCAATACATTGAAAGCCTGGAGGGGTATCCGGCAGACAGCCTGGAGTATCAGGCACTCTGTGAGGGAGTACGGGCGTTGATGGAGACAAGAAGAGGCTAGAACCGAAAAATGCAGATTAATGAATTATTGTTAAAAAACTTTGGAAAATTTCATGACCGGCAGATCAATCTGGAAGAAGGAATCAATCTGATCCATGGGGAAAATGAATCAGGAAATCTACGATCCATACCTTTATCAAAGGGATGCTCTTCGGAATCGAACGGGGAAGAGGAAGAGCAGCGCAGAATGATACATTCAGCATCTATGAACCGTGGGACAATCCTAATTATTATTCCGGAACATTGAAATTTGCAAGCGGAGGGAAACATTTCCGTATTGAAAGAAATTTTGATAAATATTCCAAAAAGGCAGAGCTTGTCTGTATAGAGGATGGAGAGGTCCTTTCTGTAGAGGACGGGGATCTGCGGATGCTGCTTGGAGAGATGAATGTTGACCGTTATGAGAATACGGTTTCCATGAGCCAGAGAAATGCACAGATGGGCGAAAGTATGGCGATGGAATTGAAAAATTACGCGACAAATTATTATACTTCAGGCAATGGAGAGATCGATCTGAATGGGGCGTTGGAACAACTGAAAGGCAGGAAGAAGGTTCTGGAAAATGAGATTCGCATGGAGATGTCCAGAAAGCAGCAGAAGCGTGAAAAACTGGAACAGGAAGTCTCATTTATCTGGCGTGATGTTCATCATCTGGAGGAGGAACTCGACCGGGTGGAGGAAGAACTGGAGTACAGAGCCGGAAAAGAGGAAGAAAAACGGAAAGAACGGCAGCTGGAAGGAGAACATGGAAAAGGTGTCATGGATGAGATACGTCCGGAAAAATGGAGGATCCATCCGATGGAGATACTGATATTCGCACTGGTTATCGTGACTGCAGTGATCATACTTTCGAGACCATGGAATTATCTGGTGGCGATTGTACTGTTCCTTGCATTTGGCCTGTATGTATGGAACCGGATGAAAGTCGGAAAGAAACAGGTAAAGACGGAACCGGAGATCATTTTGGAAGAGATCACACAGGAAGAAGAAAAGGTTCCGATCGAAAAGTTACGGTGGGAAAAGGCCCATATTACAGAAGAACTGAAAGAAAAAACAATTCAGTATGATAATCTTGGAGAGCAGCTGGCAGAATTGGATGAGATCAATGAACAATCCCGAGAATACGAAATGAAACGCCAGGCAGTTCAGATGGCAGCAGAGCATCTGGAGCAGCTGTCAGGAGCAATGCGCGGATATTTGAAAAGAGATCTGAATGAGAAGGCTTCTGCGATCATCCGTGAGATCACCGGGGGAAAATATACAAAGCTCGTCACAGATGAAAAACTTCATGTATCACTTGTGACAGACGAAAAACTGGTGGAGATTGAACAGGTAAGCCGGGGAACAGTAGAACAGATCTATCTGGCATTGCGTATGGCGGTCGGAGAACTGTTGTGCGAAGAAGAGATGCCAGTGATTCTGGATGATGTGTTCGCATATTACGATGAAGAGAGAATGCTGCAGACACTTAAGTGGCTGAAAGCACATAAGAAACAGGTGTTGTTGTTTACCTGTCAGAAGAGAGAAGAACAGGTGATGAAGGAAGCGGGAATTGCTTATCATAAAATAGAACTATAACGTGTTGAAATGAAGTAAGATAGAAAATAAAAATGCTGCCGGGAATTTCCAGGCAGCATTTTTAGAATCTTAAACTTCTTCGCCGTTTTTATATTTAGTAACAACATTCTGAATTCTTTCAATCGGATTCAGGATGCTGCTGATAGAACCGTCATGGTTCAGTGTATCAATAACAAGTGCGATATATTTGCTCATGTCACAGTTGATATAATATGGACGTTCCAGAAGTTCCGGTGTCTGATAGATTAAGTTGGTAGTCAGAACAGCATCCAGGATACCTTCTTTATATGCCTGGTCAAATTTCTCCAGTCCGTTTGTGAACAGACCGAATGTAGCGGCACAGAAGATACGTTTTGCCTTGCGCTGTTTTAACTGGCGGGCAACATCTAACATACTGTCACCGGAAGAAATCATATCATCCAGAATGATTACATCTTTTCCTTCTACGGACGATCCGAGGAACTCATGGGCAACGATTGGGTTACGTCCGTCTACCACACGCGAGAAGTCACGACGTTTGTAGAACATACCCATATCAAGATTAAGTACATTGGCAAGATAGATTGCACGTCCTGTAGCACCTTCATCCGGGCTGATCGCATCATGTGTTCGCTGTCGATCTGAAGGTCTTTGAATGTACGGAGAAGACCTTTGATGACTGGTAAGTCGGACGGATTGTCTCGAATCCATTTAATGGAATCGCATTCTGTACACGAGGATCGTGTGCATCAAAAGTAATAATGTTGTCAACACCCATGCGGACAAGCTCCTGAAGAGCAAGTGCACAGTCCAGAGATTCACGGCTGCCTCTCTTGTGCTGACGGCTTTCATATAAGAATGGCATAATGACGTTGATACGACGTCCTTTTCCACCTACTGCAGCAATAATACGTTTCAAGTTCTGAAAATGATCGTCAGGGGACATATGATTTACATTTCCTGTCAGTGAATATGTCAGGCTATAGTTACATACATCGACCATAAGATAAAGGTCTTTACCACGAACAGATTCGTTGATGATACCCTTGGCTTCACCAGAACCAAAACGTGGAACTTTTGCATCAATTAAGTATGTGTCTTTCTCATAGCCTGTGAAAGCAACATCGTTCTTATGAACATGTCCATCTTCCTTTCTCCATTTTACGAGATAGTCATTAACCTTTGCTCCCATCTCTGTACAACCGTCAAGAGCAATCAGTCCAAGTGCTCCTACCGGTATATTCTCAAGATTACGATCGTTACGGCGTAACATCATTAGTACCTCCCAGGTTTAATAATTTTTTTTGGATACGGATATCATCACCGGTAATACGCAGAATGGTGTAATTACTGCTGATGCGTGAAAATGTCCGTTCCGAGTAAATAGTTTTTATATCATCCAATGCAAGGTTGGTAGATATTATAGTTGATTTCTGTCTCAATATACGTTCATTCAGACAAATGAACAGCTGGGATACAGTGAATGAATTCGGCAGTTCTGTTCCCAGATCATCAATGATCAGTAAGTCACAGTCGTAGATATGTTCGAATACATCAGAATCCTTGTTCTGCCGTTTCCCAAATGTGTTCTCTGCAAGGATATCAAAAAGTCCGGCTGCTGTAAAGTAGATAACGGAATAAGCTGAATCCATTAACTCCTTTGCAATGCAGTGGGAAAGAAAAGTCTTTCCCACACCGGTATCTCCATACAATAGTATGTTATGAAATTCTTCAGAGAATGTATCTACGAAGTTGTGACAGACATTTAATGCGGTTTCCATGGATTCCAGAGAAGACCGTCCGGTAAGAGGATCGATATGATTTCTGGAATAATAGGTCAGAGAACAGGTTGAAAAGTTCTCTTTGTCAAGGATATCTTTGAGATTGGATTGTGTGTATAAATAGTCTACAATCGCTTTTTTGAAACAGTGACATTTGTGTGTGCCAATATAACCGGTATCCTTACAGTCAGGACACTGGTAATGCATTTCCAAATAATTGGCAGGCAGACCGTGTGATTTTAACAGTGCAGGTTTTCGGGCAGAGAGTTCTTCGATCTCTGACTTTAATGAAGATAAAGCAGTCTGGTCTCCGTCCAAAAGCAGCCTTGCCTTTTTCACACTTAAAGAGGAGATGGAATGATCCATTTCCTCTAATTCAGGAATGAGAGCGTATGCCTTCTCATAGCGCTTTCTGAGCTGAAATTCATTATCCAGTTGTTTTTGTTCATAAGTACGCATTAAGTGATCGTACTGAGAATTGGAAAGTGCCATGTAATGGAAACTCCTTTATACCTAAGTATGCAAGAAAAACTGTCAGGGACAGGCTCTCTTGCATTCATATAATAAAATCTGATATGTATAATTTATTGCTGAACCAGACGGCGTTCCAGATCGTTCATATCATAGGAACGGCCATCGAAGTTATTGAACTTATTATTCTGGCTGTTTACAGGTTTCTGAGTCTGCTGTTGTCTTTTGCGTTCTTTTGCCAGTTCTTTTGCACGTTCTTTCTCTTTGCGGTAGTCAGCATCAACCGCATCGATATCTTTCAACTGACGGACGTTCTTGTCCTTCCAGCGCTTCAGAATGGAATCGGTGTAATCAAAGCTTGGCTGATGAATGGAATTCATCGTGCGGTCGCAGGCTTCAAGGATGACTTCCAAAGCGAATCCATATTCTTCTGACCACTTGCGGATATAGGCAATCTCGGAGGCAGCAGGACCACGTCCTTTGATACCATATGCATTCAGGACACAATAACAGTTTTTATTATAGAGAAATGAACTTGTCTTGGCAAGGTTCACAGTTGTTATGTTTTCTTCATGCCACGATAAGGCCACCTTATTAATATAATGCATACTCTTGTGACCATTCTCGACACAATATTCAATCAGATATTCAATAAGTTCAGCTGACATATTCAGTGTATCATAAAAATAAGTAATCTGGTCAATATCAGTAGCAGAAAGTGTCTTTCCGAGGTACTGCTCTGCTACGAACAGTAATTCTTTGAACTCTGCACGTTCTTTGCGGCTACGGTACTGCTGGATGTTCGTTGTAGACGCCAAAGCTGCAGAGTCAGAGACAGAGTCTGCAGGTATGGAAGATGTCATATAGCCGGACTGCACATCGTGTAATCCAGAAGAGGCTGCCGGTGAAGGAGCCGTGCTCTTTGGTGAGGGATCATCCGGAGTGTCATCCAGATAATCGAGCAGTCCTTCGCTTTTCCAGTATCTCAATGCACGAAGATATCTTTCTCGGTGCATTCAAGAAGATCAGCCAGTTCGGAGACAGAAAGATATCCGGAGGACTGATTCATATGACGGAGAAGCAGGAGATATACTTTGACATACTCTCCATTCGCTCTGACCATATAATGGTCAATAAATTCATTATCCAGTACAGTTGCATTCGTCTGTACATATTTTGTGAGTTTTAATTCCTTCATAATAATTCCCCGTCCTCCCCGGAACCTTTGTATCGTTCGTTTCATTGTAGACACATTATAGCACCGGGAAGCCGGGGAAAAAAGAAATTTTTGAGCCGAAATCCGACTTTTTTGTGGATAAAATTGTGTGGATAATGTGGATAACTAGCGGGTAAGCAGGTTTTCCCCAATGTTTACAACGTTTCCAGCTCCCATAGTTATCAACACATCCCCTTTCTGGCATCTGTCCAGACAGAAAGATTCAATCTCTTCGAAGCTTGGGAAATAGTAAGCATCGCATCCTTTTTTCTTTAATTCTTCTGCGATCATCTCAGAGGACATGCCTAGAGTATCTGTCTCACGGGCTGCATAGATGTCTGCGAGGATCACATGGTCGGCATGTGTCAGGGCATCTACGAACTCAGGGAATAACGCTTTGGTACGTGTATAAGTATGCGGCTGGAAGATACACCAGACTTCTTTGTGCGGATATTCCTTTGCCGCTGTTAACGTAGCGTTGATCTCTGTCGGATGGTGTGCATAATCATCGATGATCGTAAATCCGTTGACTTCACCTTTGTATTCAAAACGACGGTCAGTGCCGTGGAAGGACTTCAGACCTTCTTTGATCTTGCTGAAAGGAACTCCGAGAAGATCAGCGACTGCGATTGCAGATAATGCATTGGATACATTGTGGTCTCCGTTGACAGATAAGGAGATTCGGTCGATAAATTCCCCGGATTTTATCAGGTCAAAGGAAGCTTCACCCTTCTTGTCGTGGAGAATGTTGGTTGCACTGTAGTCAAGGGAGCTGTCGTTGCCGTAACGGATCACACGGCAGTCAAGGTCTGCAGTGATCTCTTCCAGATCAGGAATATTATCATTGATGACCAGGGTTCCGTCCTCGGAAGTAATTTAGCGAAACGATGGAAGGAATTACGGATATCAGCCAGATCCTTGAAGAAATCCAGATGATCTTCGTCAATATTCAGGATCACACCGATCTTCGGGAAGAAATGCAGAAAACTGTTCGTGTATTCGCATGCTTCGGTAACAAAGTATTCAGAGTCGCCCACACGGATATTTCCGCCGATGGCTTTCAGGATTCCGCCTACGGAAATCGTAGGGTCCAATTCTCCGGCGAGGAGAATGTGTGAAAGCATCGAAGTTGTGGTTGTTTTTCCGTGAGTACCTGAGATTGCGATCGGCATATCATAGTTTGTCATCAACTGTCCGAGTAATTCCGCACGGGTCAGCATAGGAAGCTTCTGTCTTACTGCTTCGGCATATTCTTCGTTATCCGGATGGATAGCTGCTGTGTATACAACTACATCAATGCCGGGAATAATATTAGAAGCTTTCTGTCCGTAGAATACCTTTGCACCCATCTGCTCAAGGTGATCTGTAAGGGCAGATTCTTATTATCGGATCCGGAAATAGTGAAGCCTTCTTTTAAAAGAATCTCTGCAAGACCGCTCATGCTGATTCCGCCGATTCCGATAAAGTGTACGTGTATAGGGGTTTCAAAATTAATTTTATACATAATATACCATCCTTTATGTTCATTTTGGTAAAAATATCATCATAAAACTACATGTTCTTCATATTATTATAAACATATATCAAAAAAAATCCAACCCGTAAGTTTTTTGTAATAATTCAACAAAAAGATTGCGGAAATGTTTGAAAAATTGTAAAAATTGTTAGCAACATGGGAGGAAGTATGATATAATAAAAAAAGCAAGACTACTGAGAAGGGGTGATGACATGAGGAAAAAGGAAATGATAGCAATGTTGCTGGCAGGAGGACAAGGCAGCAGACTTGGAGTTCTCACAGCAAAAGTTGCAAAGCCGGCCGTTGCATTTGGTGGTAAGTACCGCATTATTGACTTTCCACTCAGCAACTGCATTAATTCAGGAATCGATACGGTAGGTGTATTGACACAGTACCAGCCATTAAGGTTGAATGCACATATAGGGATTGGTATTCCATGGGATCTTGACAGGAATTACGGAGGCGTAACAGTGCTTCCGCCATATGAGAGAAGTGGAAGCAGTGAATGGTACTCCGGAACTGCGAATGCGATCTATCAGAACCTGGATTATATGGAGCAGTTTGATCCGGATTATGTTCTGATCTTATCGGGAGATCATATTTATAAGATGGATTATGAGGTGATGCTGGATTATCATAAGGCACATAATGCCGATGTAACGATTGCGGCAATGCCTGTACCGATGGAAGAGGCGAGCCGTTTTGGAATCGTTATCGCAGACGAGGATGGAAGAATTCAGGAGTTCCAGGAAAAGCCGGCAGAGCCGAAGAGTAATCTGGCATCCATGGGAATTTACATTTTCTCATGGAAAGCGTTGAAGGAAGCGCTTGAGACATTGAAGGACGAGCCGGGATGTGATTTTGGAAAACATATCATTCCGTATTGTCACAATAAAGGCGAGAGATTATTTGCATATGAATATAACGGATATTGGAAAGATGTAGGAACATTGGGATCATATTGGGAGGCCAATATGGAACTGATCGATATTATTCCGGAATTTAATTTGTATGAAGAATTCTGGAAGATATATACCAACAGTGAGATCCTGCCGCCACAGTATATTTCCGCACAGTCTGTGATAGAAAGAAGCATTATCTGTAACGGGGCAGAAGTGTATGGAGAGGTACATAACAGTATTATAGGATCCGGCGTTATTATAGGAGAAGGTTCTGTTATCAAGGATTCTATTATTATGAAAGACGCCAGAATTGGAAAGAATTGCGTGGTAGATAAGGCGATCATTGCTGAAAATTTGTGTTGTCGGAGATAATGTTACATTTGGTATCGGAAGCGATGTGCCGAACAAATTAAAACCGGCGATCTATTCCTTTGGACTGGTTGCTGTGGGTGAAAAATCCGTGATACCGGATGGCGTACAGATTGGAAAGAATACTGCTGTCAGTGGCGTAACATCCAAAGAAGATTACCCGGATGGAGTACTGGAAAGTGGCGAAACATTGATAAAGGCAGGTGGACAGGCATGAGAGCAGTTGGAATTATTTTAGCAGGTGGTAACAGCAACAAGATGCGTGAACTGACACATAAGAGAGCAGTAGCGGCGATGCCGATCGCAGGAAGCTACAGAGCAATTGACTTTGCGCTCAGCAATATGTCAAACTCTCACATTCAGAAGGTGGCAGTTCTGACGCAGTACAATGCACGTTCACTGAATGAACATCTGAATTCCTCAAATGGTGGGATTTCGGAAGAAAACAAGGGGGGCTTTATGTATTTACCCCGACGATCACAGCGGAGAACGGATACTGGTATCGCGGAACGGCAGATGCGATATACCAGAATCTGGATTTCTTAAAACGTTGTCATGAACCTTATGTTATTATTACATCAGGTGATGCAGTATATAAGATGGATTATAACAAAGTGCTGGAATATCATATTGCAAAGAAAGCAGATATTACAGTTGTTTGTAAAGAACTTGGTCCGAACGAAGATGCGAGTCGTTTCGGAACAATCAAAATGAATGATTCTATGCGCATTGAAGAATTCGAAGAGAAGCCGATGGTGGCACAGTCACAGATTGTATCAACGGGTATCTATGTAATCAGAAGACGCCAGCTGATCGATCTGATCGAACGTTGCGCAGAAGATGACAGACATGATTTTGTGACCGATATTCTCATCAGGTATAAGAATCTGAAGAAAATCTACGGTTATAAAATAAAAGATTACTGGAGCAACATTTCAACAGTGGATGCATATTATCAGACAAATATGGATTTCCTGAAGCCAGAAGTACGGGAGTATTTCTTCCGGACACAGCCGAGCATCTATTCCAAGGTCAGTGATCTGCCGCCGGCAAAGTATAATCCGGGATCCATGGTTAAGAACAGTCTTGTGGCAAGCGGAAGCATTATTAATGGAACAGTCGAGAATTCGATTCTTTTCAAGAAGACATTCGTGGGGAACAACTGTGTCATTAAGAATTCCATTATTTTGAATGATGTCTATCTCGGAGATAATGTATATATTGAGAATTGCATTGTGGAAAGCAGAGATACGATTCGGGCAAATACACGTTATGTTGGTGAAAATGGTGTGAGAGTAGTCGTAGAAAAAAATGAGAGGTATGCACTTTAAGAGAAAATGGTGCAAAGGCTAGAAGAAAGGGGCTAGAAAAATGCAGATTACAGATGTACGCGTGCGTAAAGTAGCAAAGGAGGGCAAGCTGAAAGCTGTCGTTTCCATTACCATGGATGAGGAATTTGTGGTACATGACATTAAGGTGATTGAAGGAGAGAAGGGACTCTTTATTGCGATGCCTAGCAAGAAAGCTGTGGATGGGGAATATAGAGATATTGCACATCCGATCAATCAAGAACAAGAGAGCGCATTCAGAATTTCATCCTTGAGAAATATGAAGAAAGCATTGGCAGAGGATGCAGCAGAAGCATAGATGGTATATGTATCGGCGAAAAAAGGAGCAGGAATTTCCTGCTCCTTTTTTGAATGTTGTGTGTCAGAACAAGCTGTCAGCAGTTTGTTTAAAAATGTCTTATGACAGTTATTTTTTATCGGTAAAAATTACACAGGATCATTTGTTAACTGAAAATGCATAGTCTTATGTGTAATCGGGTGCTTAAAATCTAGTTTATAAGCACACAGCCGGATTGTCTGCCGGCCCGTGGTGTCAGAAAGTTCCTGATTATATTTGGTATCTCCAACAATCGGACAACCGACAGATGCGAGTTGTACACGGATCTGATGATGGCGGCCGGTATCCAGATGGATTTCCAGCTCAGTTCCGTGGAAAGCAGCAGGTGCGGTAAACAGCCAGTCCGTAACAGGAATTGTATCATAATGCAGCCGTGCAATTTTTGATCCGTTTTCCTTCGCAGACAGATACGGGAAGTGTTTGTTCTGGCATCTTTGACCATATAATTCTCAAGTGTTCCTTCTTTTGTTGAAGGTGTATTGGCAACAAGTGCCCGGTAATATTTCCCGAATCCCTGATTCTGTAATTGTTTATTCAGATCTTTTGCAGCAGCCGGAGTCTTAGCAAAGACAAGGATTCCGGCGACCGGCTGGTCCAGTCTGTGGATGACGGCAAGGTAAGCTCAGCTGAGCCGGGGTTCCTGGAACCACTGGATTTCGCCAGATGGTTTTTGATTAGGCTGACCATGTCCGGGTAACGGATACTTTTGCTCTGGGTTGCGATACCGTGTGGCTTGACACAGACTAAAATGTGCGGATCTTCATATAATATATTTAAAGTAGCCATATACTTCTCCTTTGTTAAAACAAATGTTATACTTATTAAATCATGGAGGGGAAAAAACTGCAAGAAGTTGTGGAGAAAAGAGGAAAACATAATTGAGCGGGAAAGTACTGGCAGAAGCAGGGATAATATCTTGACAAAACATACCTCATGGATTAAAATAATTGACAATTCAATATTTTTTATGGCGATGAAGGGAATTAGTACATGAGAATCCAGCTGCAGAGAGGATATCATATGGTGTGAGATATCTGCTGTTCATCACATGGAACCGGTCCTGGAGCCACTGTATGAAAGTGCAGCGTGTCAGCCGGCGTTAACGGCCAATGAAGAGAGCTGCGAAAGGGTCGCAGTTAACTAGGGTGGTACCGCCGAGCTTTTCGGTCCCTTTTTCGGGGAGTCGAAAGGCCCGGCGTTTTTTGTGCCAGGTTGCGGAACTCCCGGCAAAAAAATAACGTGGAATAAGGATTCCACAAAATTGAAAAGGAGAAGAGAAACATGGCAAAGGAAAAATTAGTCAAAAACATTACATCTCGTGACGAAGATTTCGCACAGTGGTACACAGACGTTGTACGTGAAGCAAATCTTTGTGATTATTCAAGCGTAAAAGGATGCATGAACTACTTACCGAATGGTTATGCAATCTGGGAACTGATCCAGTCAGATCTGGACAGACGTTTTAAAGAAACAGGAGTTGAGAATGTATACCTGCCAGTACTGATTCCGGAATCACTTCTGGAAAAAGAAGCTGATCACGTAGAAGGATTCGCACCGGAAGTTGCATGGGTAACACATGGTGGAATGGAAAGACTGCAGGAAAGATTATGCGTACGCCCTACATCAGAGACATTGTTCTGTGACCTCTGGGCAAAGACTGTAAAATCATACAGAGATCTTCCAAAGGTATGGAACCAGTGGAACTCCGTTCTCCGTTGGGAGAAGACAACAAGACCATTCCTCCGTTCAAGAGAATTCTTATGGCAGGAAGGTCACACACTTCATGCAACATATGAAGAAGCTGAAGAAAGAACAATCCAGATGTGGGAAGTTATAAGGATTGCTATAAAGAGACAATGGCTATCCCATTCGTAGCAGGAAGAAAGGCAGAACACGAGAAATTCGCCGGAGCAGAAGACACATACACGATCGAAGCACTGATGCATGACGGAAAAGCACTTCAGTCTGCGACAAGCCATTTCTTCGGAAACGGATTCCCGGATGCATTCGGAATCAAATATGTAGATAAGAACAACGAACTGCACAGTGCGTATGAGACATCATGGGGATGGTCAACAAGAAGTATCGGAGCCCTGATCATGGTTCACGGTGACGATGACGGACTGGTACTGCCACCACACGTGGCACCGGTTGAATGTAGAATCATTCCAATCGCCCAGCACAAAGAAGGTGTACTTGACAGATCTTATGCACTGCTTGACGAACTGAAAAAAGCAGGATACAGAGTGAAGATCGATGACTCTGATAAGAGTACAGGATGGAAATTCTCTGAGCAGGAGATCCTTGGTATCCCAACACGTATCGAGATCGGACCAAAGGATATCGAGAAGAACCAGGTTGTTGTTGTACGTCGTGATAACCGTGAAAAGATCGTTGTATCTCTCGATGAGATCGCAGTAAAACTGCGCGAGATCTTAGAGCAGGAGCAGCAGGATATGTACAACAGAGCAGAAGAATTCCTGAACAGCCACATTGATACAGCTACTACAATGGATGAAATGGTTGAGAAGTTCAAAGCCAACCGTGGATTTGTAAAAGCATGCTGGTGTGGAGATCCGGAATGTGAGGGCGAAGTAAAATATCAGACAGGCGGAGCTGCAACAAGATGTCTGATCGAAGATGAAGAATTCATTTCCGATAAATGTATTTATTGCGGAAAACCTGCGAAACACATGGCTTACTGGGGTAAATCATATTAAGAATAAACGGATTATAAAGATGGACGGTGGATTAAAAAATCCACCGTCTATTTTCATCCACAGACACAGGCAAAAATATGGTATGATATAGAATGTTGATAACATGGATAGACGGAGGAGATATTTGTGGATAACTTTAATATAAAATTACCGGATGATGTACAGTTTATCATTCATACCTTACAGTCGCATGGATTTGAAGCATACGCAGTCGGGGGATGTGTCAGAGATTCTATCCTCGGAAGAGAACCGGGCGACTGGGATATTACAACATCGGCGATGCCGGAAGAGACAAAGGCATTATTCGACAAAACATTTGATACCGGAATTGAACATGGGACGATAACTGTACTTCTGAATCATGAGGGTTACGAAGTTACGACGTACAGAATCGATGGAAAATATGAGGACAGCAGACATCCGAAAGAAGTGACATTTACAAGGAATCTGAAGGAAGACCTGCTCAGACGGGATTTTACGATCAATGCCATGGCATATAATGACAAGGATGGGATCGTAGATATCTTTGGAGGAATGCAGGATCTGGAAAAGCATATGATCCGTTGTGTGGGAAATGCCAAGGAACGGTTCTCGGAAGATGCACTCCGGATTTTAAGAGGTGTCAGGTTCGCAGCGCAGCTGGGATTTGAGATCGATGAGGAGACGAAAGAAGGAATGAAGCTTCTTGCACCGACACTCGAAAATATCAGTGCGGAGAGGATACAGGTAGAGCTGGTGAAGATGCTGACATCTGACCGGCCGGAACTGATAAGAACTGCCTATGAACTTGGAATTACGAAGATATTTTTGCCGGAATTTGACCGGATGATGGAGACAGAGCAGGAGACACCGCATCATATGTATACCGTCGGGGAACATACCATTCATGCGATGATGAATGTCCGCAATGATAAGATCTTAAGATTGACAATGTTACTGCATGATACAGGAAAACCGGAATACAAAACTATGGATGAAGACGGCGTTGCGCATTTTAAAATGCATGCATTGGGAAGTGAGCGCATTGCGAAAGAAGTACTCCGGAGATTAAAATTCGATAATGATACGCTGCATAAGGTTACAAGGCTCGTGCTGAATCATGATTACCGCATGCCGGCCGTGCCGAAGAATGTCAGAAGAGCAATGAATAAGATCGGCGAAGATATTTTCCCATATTATATGGAAGTCAGAAGGGCAGATGTTCTGGCGCAAAGTGAGTACCGGAGGGCAGAAAAATTAAAAAATCTGGATGAAGTAGAACAGACATATGCAGAGATTATAGAAAAAGGGCAGTGTGTATCGTTAAAAGAATTAGCTGTGACCGGCAGAGATCTGATCCGGGCAGGAATGAAGCCGGGAAAAGAGATCGGGGAAAAGTTAAACGAATTATTGAACCTTGTGATCGAGAATCCGGAAATGAATACGAGAGAGACACTGTTGAATTATATTTCCACGGATAAAGAAGTATAACAGCAGTGAATATTTTTTATATTTCCCCACATACATTTAAAAAGAATATCAAGTGTAAAGTGCGGGGAATATAAATGCAGGAATTTGAACAAAAAATACTGGAACAATATGATATAGAAGTAAACAGCACCCGTAAAGTCAGAGGTGCTGTTTTATGCGAAACGAACAAAGGGGTATTCCTTTTGAAGGAAGTTACAACATCCGAAAAAAGAATCCCTGCGTTATGCGAACTTTATACATGGCTTTATGAACAAGGAGAGCATCAGATTGATTATATGGTAGCGAACCGGAACGGTGAATATATCTCTTCGTTGGATAATGGTGACCGGTATATGCTGAAAAAATGGTATGCAGGCCATGAATGCGACATAAAAAAGACCAGGGAAATATTAGAAGCGGCCGGGAATCTGGCGAAATTACATACTGTTATGAGGCATGAACTGGAGTATGGGATTACAGAAGGGATTAAGACCGGTGAAAAATACAGACGGCATAACCGGGAGTTAAAAAAAGTACGGCAGTTTGTCAGAAAAGCTGTCCCGAAAGGGGAATTTGAATTTGCATTTTTGCAGCAGTTTGAACTGATGTATCAGTGGGCAGAAGCAGCGGTATGCGAACTGGAACAGTCGGATTATGAACAATTGTATCAGGAAGAGATGAACCGTTCCGGTATGACGCACGGAGAGTATAATTACCATAATATCATCATGACAAGAGAAGGAATCGCGACAATGAATTTTGAAAAATTCATCGGGATATCCAGGTAGAGGATCTGTACTATTTTCTCAGAAAAGTAATGGAGAAAAGCGGGTGGAAGCTCCGGCTCGGAGATGGCATGCTGAATGCGTATTCTGCAATCCACCCACTTACCAGAAGCGAAACAGAATATTTGAAAATCCGTCTGATTTATCCGGAAAAGTTCTGGAAAATTGCAAATTCATACTATTGCATGAATAAAGCGTGGATATCGGTAAAAAATACAGAGAAACTAAAGACTGCGATAAAGCAGACAGAAGAGAAAAAAATGTTTTTAAAAGAACTGTTTGGATTTGAACTCTGAGGCACCTGAAAATGCCGGAAAACCTTGAAAATACAGGGAAAACAGGGGATTTACCTTGACATTCCGTATGAAAACAGGTATAACAGTACATAAAAGGCATGTCATATGACGGGGTATGGGACAGTGACTTTGTATAAAAGAATCGAAATTATGAATTCTAAATGTAAATAAGAGGAGGATATATCCATGAACAAAACAGAACTGATCGCAGCAATCGCTGACCAGGCAGAATTATCAAAGAAAGATTCCGAGAAAGCTTTAAAAGCATTCGTTGATGTTGTAACAGATGAATTAAAGAAAGAGCATAAAGTACAGGTTGTTGGATTGGTACTTTTGAAGTAAGCATGAGAGCTGAGAGAGAAGGAAGAAATCCTCAGACAGGCGAGACTATGAAGATTGCAGCTTGCAAAGCACCAAAGTTCAAAGCTGGTAAAGCATTAAAAGATGCTATCAACGAGTAGTCTGAATTTGTAATATTTATCCGAAAGGATTTATGCCGGAGAGTGTCCTGATACTCTTCGGTTTTTTAGCATTATGCGTTCGAAAGAACCGGCTGACAGTAAAGTATACAGGAGAACAGATAGATGAGATTAGACAAATTTTTAAAAGTATCCAGATTGATCAAACGCCGGACGGTTGCGAATGAAGCCTGCGATGCCGGCCGTGTACTGGTAAATGATAAACCGGCCAAGGCGTCTGTAAAAGTAAAACAAGGAGATATCATAGAGATCCAGTTCGGAACAAGAACCGTAAAAGTAGAAGTTCTTGATATTAAAGATACAACGAAAAAAGAAGAGGCAGGAGACCTTTTCAAATATTTATAAACCTTATTAATGGCCGGTGAAAAAGCGGCGGGGATCATCACAACTTTCTTGCATAATTATGTGAAAAGTCATAATTTCGATTTCCTTTTCATATGATTAGTAAGAAAGGTTGTGATAGTTTTGGAGACGGTAGCAGTACAGAAAAACCATAAACTGATATTGAATAACCGGAAGGCAGGACTGGTGACAGGTGTTCTGGATGTGCTGTCTTTTAATCTGAATGAGATATTGCTGGAGACAGAGCAGGGAATGCTGATGGTGAGAGGAACGGATCTGCATGTGAACCGTGTGAATCTTGAAAAGGGAGAGATCGATCTGTCGGGAAACATTGACAGTATCTCATATTCGGATATCCATTCGACAGCAAAGCAGGCAGGAAGTCTTTTTGAAAAGTTATTCCGGTGATCTGCCGGAGAACCGGGAATGTCATGAGGAATAAGGAAAATAAGGTGAAATGTAAGATGGGGATAGGAAAAGAACTGTTCATATTTCTGCTGGCGGTCCTGGCCGGAGCAATCGTACGTCTTGCATACCGTTGTATCAGCTGCCTGCGGGAAGTGGTACACCATGCTCATTGGGTTATTGAACTGGAGGATCTGATCTATTGGATCGGAACCGCGATTTTTTTTGTTTGTGCAGATTTACTACACAAGCAGTGGTAGTGTGCGGTGGTATTTCATACTAGGTGTTGGAATCGGCGGGATCATTATGTCAGTTTTTCTTGCGATTACGGGGAAAATTTGTCGGAAAATTGTACGGCGGCATAGCAGATTTTTTACCGAAACACTTGAAAAACCCGGGGAAAAAAGATAGAATAAAAATAATTAACAGGTGAGTGAAACGGCAGGGCTGCCGGCAAGGGTGAGTAAATTAATATGAATGATGTAAAGCAGAGAAACCGCAGAAGACGGCAGCGCAAGCGTTCTCAGAATCATAAGAGAAGTGTGTTGGCGATCAGCGCAGTTGTTCTTATGTTGACAGTTATGGTGTCTGCAAACAGTATGACATTAAAGGCAAAGAACAGGGAGTATCAGGCGCAGGAGACGGAATTAAAAGAGCAGATCCAGGCGGAACAGGATCGGAAAAAAGAGATTAAAGAACTGGAAAAATACGTTGGAACGGATAAATATGTAGAAGATGTAGCGAAAGAAAAGCTGGGTCTGGTACATGACAACGAGATTGTTTTTAAATCGAAATAAGACTATAAAAGACGAATGATAAGCTTCAGGAAGAGATTCCTGAAGCTTTTTTCCGTCATGTATTCAGAAGAAAGGGGAACGACAAAGTTGGCACAGATAAAGGAACAGGAAATATTTGTAAATCCATATGTGGTACAGATGGACAAATTTGCCGATTCACTGCAGCATTTATCCAAAACATTTCTGAATATGGAGGCATACAAAGGAACCTTGTCCAGAGAAGAAATTGATGAAATGTTTGAAAAGGTGACAGGGAATGTCTGTGCAGGCTGTGAACGGCGGGGAGAATGTCTGGGAGAAAAGCACTCGGTGACTTATCAGATGATGTATGAGATCCTGTGTGCGGCAGAAGAATATGGCGCAGAACTGAATATGGAATTAAAACGCAGGCTGAAGAGACAGTGCCTGTTTGCACCACGTTTTTTAAGAGAGAGTCTGGAAGAATTCGAGAATGCCAAGCAGATCCTGATGTGGAATCACAGACTGGTGCAGGCAAGAGAGGGGTATGCAAGACAACTTACGAGCTTCGCTAAAATGATACAGTATACAACCAGGGAACTGGATGCCGGGATCTTCCAGGATGACCATTTGGAGAAGCGTATAAAGGCAGCGCTGAAAAAAGAAAATGTGAAGCTGCTTTCGGTTGTGTTTTACATGACACAGCAGGGAAAATATGAAGTCCATCTGACGGTAAAAGCCATGAAAGGACGGGTCGTCCTTGCAAAAGATGTTGCGTTTCTGGTGGGAAAATGTATAGGAAGAACGATGATTCCGAGACAGGGGGAAAGGCTTGTGATCGGAGAAGAATATGGCACCATTGCTGTATGGAGGGAGCAAAGTTTCAGACACTGCAGGGTGTTGCGAGGATCGGAAAAGGACTGGAAGAGATATCGGGAGATACGTTTCTGATGAAGGATCTTCCGGGCGGACGCAAAGGAGTTGCGCTTTCGGATGGCATGGGTTCCGGAGAGGAAGCATTCCGGGACAGTACAATGGTGGTGGAGATGCTGGAAGAACTGCTGGAAGCAGGATTTCCGGTAGAGACAGCGGTGCAGATGATGAATACGGCGCTGGTGACAGGACGGGAAGAAGTGAAGTTCTGTACATTGGATGTCTGCCTGTTTGATCTGTATCAGGGAAGTTGTGAATTTGTAAAGGCCGGAGCTCGGCGACTTTTATTAAGAGGAAGAAAGAAGTTGAAAAAATCGAGTCGACGACACTTCCGATCGGTGTTGTACAGAATATAGAACTGGACAGGGAAGAGCGGAATCTGGAATCGGGAGAATATGTGATCATGGTGACAGATGGCGTGATGGATGCCCTGCCTGAAGGTTCACAGGAAGAAAAATTAGTGGAATTCATCCGGGAGACGGATATTGTCAATCCGACGGAATTTGCCCGCGGAATCTTAAGTCAGGTGTTGAAAAGTTCCGGCGGGATGCCGATGGATGATATGACGGTGCTGGTGATTGGAATATGGGGCTTAAGTTGACTTTCTATAAGAAATTTTATATATTTAATTTATATATAGCTTATATATTTGCCATACCGGTGAGTGGAAGATCAAGGACCGGGCAGGAAGAATTTATACAGACAGAATAAAGGAAAAGGAAGGCCGGAATGTATCAACGGGTGAAAGCATATGTGGAAAATACCATATGTTACAGGAGAATGATCATGTAATCATAGGCGTATCTGGAGGCGCAGACTCCGTATGCCTTCTTTTCATGTTAAAAGAATTTAAAAATGAGATGCCATTGGAACTGACGGTGTGCATATCCATCATGGGATCCGCGGTGACAGTGCAGATGCCGATGAGAGATATGTAAAGGCACTATGCAGACAACTCGGGGTCAGGTATCTGGCATTTCATGAGAATGTGGAGCAGTATGCAAAAGAACAGAGCCTGACGCTGGAAGAGGCGGGCAGGAATATCAGGCGGCAGATATTTGAAAAGGTGTGCAAAGAGAAAAACGGTACAAAGATTGCGCTGGCGCATCACCAAAATGACAATGCGGAGACGCTTTTGTGGAACTTAAGCCGCGGATGCGGCCTGCGTGGACTTGGCGGTATCAGCCCGGCAGAAGGAGATACCGTCCGGTATATCCGTCCGCTTCTCTGTGTGCAGAGATGTGAGATTGAAGCATTTTTACAGGAAAAGGGAATCAGTTATTGTACGGATGAGACGAATCTGGAAGATCACTATACGAGAAACCGGATCCGGAATCATGTGATTCCCTATCTCGAACAAGAGGTCAATCCGCAGGCGGTCATGCACATGTCCGAGACGATGGAACAGATGCGTGCAGTGTGGGCGTTTATGGAACAGGAAGTGCAAAAATGCAGGGAGCGATATGTGGAAAAGCGGCCGTGTGGGAGTGCAGAAGATCTGTATGAAGAACGTGAAAACGTTCCGGAACTGCTGATCAAAGAGGAATTATTCCGGGATGTCGATAAGACTGTACGTTCGTTCCTGATTCATGCGCTGCTATGTGAACTGGCGGGGCGCAGAAAAGATATCGAGCAGGTGCATGTAAGACTGATCGAAGATCTGGCACAGCTTCAGACCGGAAGAAAGATCAGCCTTCCTTATAAAATGACAGCGGAAAAATGTTATGATGGAATCCTGCTTGACAGATCAGATCTCAAAACAGGGGAAAAAGAGGACGCCGGCAATGAACCGGGAGTGCATATGCGGATGTTTGAACAAACGGCGGAAACAGGCGCATTTCCTAAAAAAACCTACACGAAATGGTTTGACTATGATATAATTAAGAGCACTGTAAAAATAAGACATAAAGAGTCCGGTGACTATATCACAATCGACAGAAATGGCGGAACGCAGAGTCTGAAGAAGTATTTTATCAATGCGAAGATCCCGCGGGAAGACAGAGATAAGATCTGGCTGGCAGCAGATGGCAGTCACATTCTGTGGATTATCGGATACAGACAGAACCAGGCGTATCAGATTACAGATAAGACCAAAAGGATTTTGGAAATAGAATTTAACGGAGGAGAAGAAGATGGCAGAGACAGTTAAAGTATTAGTTCCTGAAGAGGATGTTGCAAAGAGGATCAAAGAACTTGGAGAACAGATCAGCAAAGATTATGCGGGAAAGCAGGTGCATCTGATCTGCGTGTTAAAGGGCGGAGTATTCTTTATGTGTGAACTGGCAAAGAGAATCACCGTTCCGGTATCTATGGATTTTATGAGTGTCAGCAGCTACGGTGACGGAACAAAGTCAAGCGGTGTCGTTAAGATCGCCAAAGACTTAGATGAGACACTGGAAGGAAAAGATGTGCTGATCGTAGAGGATATCATTGATTCAGGAAGAACATTATATTATCTGATGGATATCCTGGCTAAGAGAAATCCAAAGAGTATGAAGCTTTGTACGCTTCTGGACAAACCGGAAAGAAGAGTAAAAGATGTAAAAGTAGATTATGTCGGATTCAATATCCCGGACGAATTTGTTGTGGGATATGGTCTGGATTACGCTCAGAGATATAGAAACCTTCCGTTTATCGGAGTGGTAGAGGGCGTAGAATAGGCGTGTCACAAGAAAGGAGCCTGAAAATTGAATAATAAGAAAGCGAGAGGACTGAACGGTGCTGTATTCCTGGTGTTTGTCGTATTTTTGTTCGCAGCACTGTGGTTTACCAATCAGTTCGATCAACGAGAAAAAGAGATTACCCGGAAGAATTTCCAACAGTTGATTCAAGATGACAAGATCGAGTCGGTAGAAGTGAATCAGAATAAGAGTGTTCCGACGGGGCGTGTAGAGATTACGTTAAAGGGAGACGACGATTCCGATAAGATCAGATATCTGTATGTTTCTGATGTTAACGAGATTCAGGATTATCTGAAAGAACAGAATGTGGAGTATACGATGCCGGATATCCCGCAGGACAGCTGGGCAGCAACCACATTTCTGCCGGTTATTCTTACACTGGGCGGAGTTTTCCTGCTCTTCGGTCTGATGAACCGGCAGGGCGGCGGTGCGAATTCGAAAGCAATGAATTTTGGAAAGAGCCGTGCAAGACTGAGTACAGACCGTGACAAGAAAGTGACATTTGCTCAGGTGGCAGGTCTGGAAGAAGAGAAAGAGGAACTGGAGGAGATTGTTGATTTCCTGAAATCTCCGAAGAAATATATCCAGGTGGGAGCAAGAATCCCGAAAGGCGTGTTGCTGGTAGGCCCTCCGGGAACCGGTAAGACACTGCTTGCGAAGGCAGTTGCCGGAGAAGCGGGAGTTCCGTTCTTTACGATCTCCGGTTCGGATTTTGTGGAAATGTTTGTCGGTGTCGGTGCATCCCGTGTCAGAGACCTGTTCGAGGAGGCTAAGAAGAATGCACCTTGTATCATCTTTATCGATGAGATCGATGCAGTTGCAAGACGCCGTGGAACCGGAATGGGCGGAGGACATGACGAGCGTGAGCAGACACTGAACCAGTTACTTGTAGAGATGGATGGTTTTGGTGTCAATGAAGGTATCATCGTGATGGCTGCAACCAACCGAGTAGACATCCTTGATCCGGCAATCCTTCGTCCGGGACGATTCGACCGCAAGGTTATGGTTGGAAGACTGATATCAAAGGGCGTGAGGAGATCCTTAAGGTTCATGCGAAAGGTAAACCACTGAGTGAGGAGATCAATCTGCAGCAGATTGCGCAGACAACAGCAGGATTTACAGGTGCAGATCTGGAAAATCTTCTGAACGAGGCAGCAATTCTTGCAGCGAAGGATAACAGAGTATTCTTAAAACAGGATGATATTAAGAAAGCATTTGTAAAAGTCGGAATCGGTGCAGAGAAGAAGAGCCGTGTCATTTCCGAAAAAGAGAAGAGAATCACAGCATTTCATGAAGCAGGGCATGCAATCCTGTTCCATGTACTCCCGGATGTGGGACCTGTATACAGTGTCTCGATCATCCCGACAGGAAGTGCGGGAGGATATACGATGCCGCTTCCGGAAAAGGATGAGATGTTTAATACAAAAGGAAAGATGCTTCAGGATATTACGGTATCACTCGGTGGACGTGTAGCCGAAGAAGAAGTATTTGATGATATCACAACCGGTGCATCCCAGGATATCAAACAGGCAACCGGTTTGGCAAAATCCATGGTTACAAAGTTCGGTATGTCGGAAGCAGTCGGGCTGATCAACTATGATGATGACAACAATGAGGTGTTCATCGGACGTGATCTGGCGCATACAGCAAGAGGCTACGGAGAGGGTGTGGCTACTGTAATCGACCAGGAAGTAAAGAGAATTATTGATGAATGTTATGACAGAGCAAGACATATCATTAGAAAATATGACGATGTTCTGCATACATGCGCAGACCTTCTGCTGGAAAAAGAAAAGATTTCCCGGGAAGAATTTGAAGCGCTGTTCCCGGAAGATGTATCGGAGGACTAGGAGGAAGAGCTTTCCTTTCCGGAAACAAAAAATGAGAGAGGTGTTAGTTATATGAATAAGGCGGCTTTATTTTGCGATGGAACAGAAGGGTATGTATATCCCCCTGAACCGAAGGAGAATGAACTGGTAACGTTCCGGTTCCGTACGGCGAAGGATGATGCAGACAGAGTAGGGCTTGTGACATCGGCTGACACATATGTAATGGAAAAAGAGTGCACACAGGGAGAATTTGATTATTATACGTTTGAAGTGCGTCTAGGGGCAGAGCCTTTCAGATATTGTTTCGAAGTGCAGTCTGGAACAGAAAAATATTATTATGGACGATGTGGAATCTCTCGCGAGATCCTGGAGTACTATAACTTTGTTGTAGTACCCGGATTTTCCACACCGGACTGGGCAAAGGGAGCGGTTATGTATCAGATATTTACAGACCGCTTTTATAACGGAGATAAGTCAAATGATGTAGAGACGAACGAGTATTACTATATCGGAGATTATTCCCAGAGAGTAACGAACTGGGATAAATATCCGGCGAACATGGGTGTAAGAGAATTCTACGGCGGGGATCTGCAGGGAGTCATGGATAAACTTGATTATCTGCAGGAGCTGGGTGTAGAAGTTGTATATTTTAATCCATTATTTGTGTCACCGTCGAACCATAAATACGATATCCAGGATTATGATTATATTGATCCGCATTATGGGAAGATCGTAGATGACGGAGGTGAGGTGCTTCCGGATGGTGTGACGGACAACAGTCAGGCAACGAAGTATAAAAAACGCACGACAGGTCTTAAGAACCTGGAAGCAAGTAATGAGTTGTTCATTAAGCTGGTAGAAGAATTACACCGTCGTGGTATGAAAGTGATTCTGGACGGCGTATTCAACCATTGCGGTTCTTTCAATAAGTGGATGGATCGTGAGAGAATATACGAAGGCGAAAAAGATTATGAACCGGGTGCTTATATATCGGCAGACAGTCCGTACAGAAGCTACTTCCGTTTCTTCAAAGAAGGACCGGAGAACTGGCCGTATAATGGTAATTATGATGGCTGGTGGGGACATGATACTTTGCCGAAACTGAATTATGAAGATTCTGTAAAGCTGGAAAATTATATCTTATATATCGGGCGGAAATGGGTATCACCGCCGTATAATGTAGATGGATGGCGTCTGGATGTGGCAGCAGATCTGGGACGCAGCAATGAATATAACCATGATTTCTGGAAGAAATTCAGAAGAGCCGTGAAAGATGCGAATCCGAGTGCACTGATCCTTGCGGAACATTACGGGGATCCGAGAGACTGGCTTAAAGGTGACGAGTGGGATACCGTCATGAACTATGATGCATTCATGGAGCCGATCACATGGTTTCTGACAGGAATGGAAAAGCACAGTGATGAGGCCAGAGAAGAACTTCTCGGTAACATCGATAACTTTATCGGGTCGATGGCACATCATATGTCGAACATGCTGACCCCTTCACTGCAGGTAGCGATGAACGAACTTTCGAACCATGATCATTCGAGATTCCTTACGAGAACGAACCACATGGTTGGCCGTGTAGAACATCTGGGACCGGAAGCTGCAAATGAATATGTAAATAAAGCGGTTATGCGTGAAGCGGTCGTCATGCAGATGACATGGGTCGGAGCACCGACCATATATTATGGTGATGAGGCAGGTGTCTGTGGATTCACGGATCCGGATAACAGAAGGACCTATCCGTGGGGACGTGAAGACCATGAACTGATTGCGTTTCACAAAGAAGCGATCCGCATCCACAAAGAGCATCCGGCACTTAGAACCGGTTCTCTGAAGATTCTTGGCGGAGAAGAGAATGTCCTGTCTTATGCAAGGTTCAAAGGCAATGACCGGATCGTCATCGTGATCAATAACCGCAGCGAACGTACGGAAGTGAAAGTTCCTGTATGGGAGGCTGAGATTCCGGCGAAATGTCGTATGAAACGTCTGCTGTATTCTTACAAAGACGGATATACAACAGAGTATGAGGAATATCTGGTGGAAGATGGCGAAGTGGTTGCGAATATGGGACCGCATTCGGCATTGGTGCTGGGAATGCGGAATGAAGAGGAGCATGACTGGCTGTATATTCTGTAAAGTGGAGATAAAAAGATTACCGGAAAAGGAACTGTCCTTTCCGGTAATCTTTTTTAATATCTGAGTATGCCAAAAATGGAGTTGCCTGCGGCAGGTTCTCTGTGTTATTTTGTAAGAACTTCTACTCCGTCTTCTTTGATAAGAACCATATATTCAATCTGGGCAGAAAGACCGTCGTCATCTGTATAAACGGTCCAGCCGTTGTCTTCGTCTACATAGAATTCCGGAGATCCCTGATTGATCATTGGTTCAATCGTGAACATCATACCTGGGACCAGAACCATCTCGCTGCCCTTTGGAGTAACATAACTTACAAATGGTTCCTCATGGAATTCCAGACCGATTCCATGACCGCCGATCTCTTCTACGACAGAATATCCGTTTTCCTGTGCGTGGGAATTGATCGCATAAGCAATGTCTCCGAGATGTCCCCATGGTTTTGCAGCTTTGAGGCCGAGTTCCACGCACTCTTTTGTGACACGGACGATACGTTCTGCTTCCGGAGATACCTCACCGATCGTGAACATACGGGATGCATCGGAAAAATAGCCGTTTAAGATAGTAGATACATCAACATTGATGATATCGCCATCAATCAGGATCTCGTGTTCACTTGGGATGCCGTGGCAGATAACGTTGTTGATAGAAGTGCACACGCTTTTTGGGAATCCTTCATAATTCAGAGGCGCAGGAATCCCGCCATGCTCTGTTGTAAAATCATACACCAGTTTATCAATCTCGCAGTGCTCATTCCTGCGTGAATATGAGCAGCTACATGATCGAGAACTGCGGTGTTCAACGCTGCACTTTTTTTAATCATTTCAATCTGTTCCGGTGTTTTCAGTAATGAACGGTCAGGAACGATCTGACCTTTGGACGCAAGTGTCCATAATTTTATATCTAATTTATCCACAATACTACCTGCTTTCTACACAAATTTTCCACATGTATTATAACACGTTTTGGAAAAAGAGACAGGGGAATTTTTGTCAACAGGAGTGAGCCGGATGAAAAAACATCTGTCTCGTATTGTCTCGGCCATAAAAATAAGTTATAATTTTACTGGTATTGTATACAGAAAGTGGGTAAGCTCATAGGTAGGACTTTTCTAAACCGGAAATTCTATATGGTGCAGAATAAACGAATACACAGGCAATATAGAAAGGAGCAGATATATGTTAAGAATTGGAATGCTTACAAGTGGCGGCGACTGCCAGGCACTGAATGCAGCAATGAGAGGCGTCGTAAAGGGGCTTGTTTCAAAAAGGGATGATGTAGAGATTTATGGATTTCAGGATGGATATAAGGGTTTGATCTATTCGAATTTTAAGATGCTTACGTCAAAAGATTTTTCGGGAATCCTGACACTTGGCGGAACGATCCTGGGAACATCCAGACAGCCGTTTAAGTTGATGAGAGTACCGGATAAGGACGGAATTGACAAAGTAGAGGCGATGAAACACACATATCACAAGTTGAATCTAGACTGCCTGGTAATTCTGGGAGGGAATGGAACACACAAATCAGCCAATATGCTGAGAGAAGAAGGACTTAATGTGGTAACACTCCCGAAGACGATAGATAATGATCTCTGGGGAACAGATATGACGTTCGGATTCCAGAGTGCAGTAGATATTGCAACAGATACGATTGATAAGATCCATACAACAGCGACATCTCACAGCCGTGTATTTATCGTGGAAGTAATGGGACATAAAGTAGGATGGGTCACACTTCATGCAGGAATTGCCGGTGGTGCCGATATTATTCTTCTTCCGGAGATGCCATACGATATCAATTCAGTGGTTGACGCAATTGAAAAACGCGGCAAAGCAGGGAAGAGATTTACAATTATTGCTGTTGCCGAAGGTGCAATTTCAAAAGAAGATGCAGCACTCTCAAAGAAAGAATTAAAAGAGAAAAAAGCAAAGAAGAAATATCCTTCTGTTGCATATGAACTTGCCGAGAAGATTCAGGAAAAGACAGATAAAGAAGTAAGGATCACAGTTCCCGGACATACACAAAGAGGCGGCTCTCCGTGTGCATATGACCGTGTACTTGCAACAAGACTTGGTGCAGAAGCTTCGAGAGCAATTTTGGAAGGTGATTTCGGATGTATGGTAGGGACTAGAAATCAGGAGATTATCCGCGTGCCATTGTCAGAAGTTGCCGGAAAACTAAAATATGTAGATCCAAAAGCATCGATCATTGACGAGGCAAAGATCATAGGTATCAGCTTCGGTGATGAATAGATGCGGAGACTGAGCAGGATCTCCATTTAGACAAGGAGTGTGAAGAATGTCATATACGGCATTATACCGTAAGTTTCGTCCGGATGAATTCGAAGATGTAAAAGGACAGGATGCGATCGTCCGGACATTGAAGAACCAGATCAATGCAGATCGTATCGGACATGCATATTTGTTCTGCGGGACCAGAGGAACCGGAAAGACAACCGTTGCGAAGATATTTGCGAAAGCAGTCAACTGCGAACATCCGGTAGATGGAAGCCGTGCGGGGAGTGTGCAATGTGCCGGTCGATCGCAGCTGGTACATCGATGAATGTGATCGAGATTGATGCGGCATCTAATAATGGTGTGGACAACATCCGTGAGATCCGTGAAGAGGTCACATATCGCCCGACAGAAGGGAAATATAAAGTATATATTATTGATGAGGTGCATATGCTGTCGATCGGCGCATTCAATGCATTGTTAAAAACATTGGAAGAACCTCCGGAATATGTTATATTTATTCTTGCGACAACGGAGGCACACAAGATTCCGATTACGATCTTGAGCCGATGTCAGCGATATGATTTTAAAAGAATTTCCATTGAGACGATCGCAGCGAGATTGCGTGAACTGATCGATAAAGAAGGATGGGATGTGGAAGATAAGGCGGTCCGCTATATCGCAAAGATGGCGGATGGCTCTATGAGGGATTCACTGAGCCTTCTGGATCAGTGTGCGGCATTCTATATGAATGAGACACTGACATATGATCATGTACTGGAAGTGCTGGGAGCGGTGGATACGGAAGTATTCAGCCGGCTGTTAAGACAGCTGCTTGCGATGGATGTACATCAGGTGATCGAGACGGTAGATGAGCTGGTAATGCAGGGAAGAGAATTGTCTCAGCTGGCGGCAGATTTCACATGGTATCTGAGGAATCTGCTTCTGGTGAAGAGCTCGGATGATATGGAAGATGTACTGGATGTATCATCGGAGAATCTGGCACTGTTAAAAGAAGAAGCACAGATGATTGACAGTGATACACTGATCCGCTACATCCGCATTTTTTCGGATCTGACGAATCAGTTGAAATATGCGACACAGAAGAGGGTTCTGCTGGAAGTAACCCTGATCAAATTATGCCGTCCGGCAATGGATCAGAATAAGGACGCCTTGCTGGACCGCATCCGTGCGATTGAAAAACAGCTGGAGGACGGAGCGTGGGAAGCACCGGTCAGGGAGCGTGTTGTGTATGCATCCGATGCAAAAGAAGCAGCGGCACCGAAGCCGAAACCGGAACTTCCGCAGGCATTAAATGAAGACGTGAAAGCGGTGGCAAAAGATTTCCGGATGATCATCAATGAAGCTTCCCCGATGCTCCGCACATATCTGAAAAAAGCGAGATTAAGTGCCGGAGAAGGCAACCGGCTTCTGATCGTGCTGCCGGATGAACTGAGTGCCAGTGCAGTTGCGACGCCGGATCACAAAGAAGAGATCCAGTCGTTGATCGAGCAGAAGATCGGTAAAAAAGTAGAGATAGACGTCCGCCAGATGGAGGCAGGACGCAGATTCGAGGATCACTTTGTGGATCTGGAGAATCTGATCAATATGGAAATTACTGTAGAAGACGAATAGGAGGATATTATCATGGCAAAAAGAGGAGGATTCCCAGGAGGCGGGATGCCGGGAAATATGGCAAATCTGATGAAACAGGCACAGAAGATGCAGCGTCAGATGGAAGAACAGGCAAAGGAAATGGAGACAAAAGAATTCAGTGCAACTGCAGGCGGCGGTGCTGTTGAAGTAACTGTATCCGGAAGCAAGAAGATATTAAAAGTAAAACTGGATGAAGAAGTAGTAGATCCGGATGATGTAGAGATGCTGGAAGATCTGCTTGTGGCAGCAGTCAATGAAGCACTGGAGAAAGTAGACGCAGAGACAACTTCTGCAATGTCTAAGTTTACCGGCGGCATGGGCGGCGGAATGCCGGGATTATTCTAAGAGAAGATCCGGAAAGAATGATTCTTACAGGGAGTTAAAAAATTATGGATTATTACAGTAATCAGATGAGCAAATTGATTGAGGAACTGTCATGCCTTCCGGGAATCGGAGCAAAATCTGCGGCAAGACTTGCGTTCCATCTGATTCATATGCCGGTTGATGATGTAAAAGGCTGGCTTCTACGATGGTGGAAGCCAGAGAGAATATAAAATATTGCAAAGAATGTTATACACTTACCGATCAGGAACTGTGCCCGATCTGCAGTAACAGTAACCGTGATCATCAGACGATCATGGTGGTTGAGAATACAAGAGATCTTGCGGCATATGAAAAGACAGGGAAATATAATGGTGTGTATCATGTGCTTCATGGTGCAATCTCTCCGATGCTTGGGATAGGTCCGGAAGATATCAAATTAAAGGAACTGATCGGGCGTCTGCAGGGAGATGTAAAAGAAGTGATCATTGCAACGAATTCGAGTCTGGAAGGTGAGACTACAGCGATGTATATCAGTAAGCTGATCAAACCGACGGGAATTAAAGTAAGCAGAATTGCAAGCGGTGTTCCGGTCGGAGGAGATCTGGAGTATATCGATGAAGTGACGCTTCTCCGGGCACTTGAAGGAAGGACAGAACTGTAGAGTGTTTGTCCCCGCCAGAGGTGAGAGAATGAAGAAAAAGGTTACATCAACAGATATTGCCCGTGCTGCCGGAGTATCACAATCTACGGTTTCTATGATCCTGAACAAAAAATATGATGTGTCATTTGCCAAAGAGACTGTGGAAAAAGTAGAAAATGCTGCAAAAGAGCTGGGATACGTCCCGCCGAAAAGGAAAACGAGGAAGGGGACAAAAAGAGAGAAACTTCTGGTTGTGTTCTGCCCCAATCTGACGAATCCGTATTATGTTATGCTGCTGCAGGGAATCGAGGCGCATGCAAAAGAAAAAGGATTTGGTCTTTTTGTATGTAATACACAGAGAGATCTCCGGATGGAAGAACGCTATCTGAAAATGATGTGGCAGTTACGGCCGCTGGGGATTATCTACACCTGTAATCCGAGCCATTGCTTTATGGATCTGGTGGGAGAGATTGCAGAACAGATACCGGTTGCGATCGTAAATAACCAGAATGAAAAGATGAATGTAGATGCAGTGGAACTTGATAATTCAAAACTTGGAAGAGTGATGGCGAAGCATCTGCTGGAATTAGGTCACAGAAAGGTTGCATATATAGCACCGCCATTGACAGCAAGACAGAAACAACGTTCAAAACGGGTGGAAGGTTTCCTGAAAGAGTATGAAAAAGCCGGTCTGCGAGACCAGGTGATCATCAAGGCGGCAAAAGAAGAGATTGATCTTGATGTGGCACATATTGATTCCGAATATAAGATCGGATATGAACTGACGAAAGAGTTGTTGAATGAAACGACAGATGTGACAGCAATTGTCGGATTAAATGACATGATTGCATTTGGAGTCATGGATGCACTTTATGAGGCAAAGATAAAAGTGCCGGCCGATGTGTCCGTGATGGGATGTGATAACACACTGTTTGCCAGAATGCATAACATGAATCTGACGACGATCGAGCATTTTGTGACTTTTAAAGGAAGGGATGCATGTGATATTATAATGAAGAAGATAGCATCACATCATTCGGCGAATATGGAAACAGCACCGATCAGTACCTATCATGTGGAATATGAACCGCAGCTGATCGTCCGTGGAACAACAACGTATGCAAAAAATGCACGAAAAAAGAAAAATTAATTCTTTTGCAAAAATTATTATTAATAATTACTCAATTTTACAAACTGAAAATACATGTTAGATGTTAATGCCCCTTATAAATGCGTGAAAATCGATAATAAAAAGAAAAAATCAAAAATAATGTTAACATTTCCATCAAAAATTTTAAAAAAGCTCAATTAATAATTTAAAAATATTAATAAAGAAAATTATTAATAAAAAATCATGGCTATTGACCGGAGTTCCATGAATAGAGTATAATTTATATCAAACGATAACAAGGGAATGGTGAACAGATTTCACCGCTTTTAAGGAGGAAAACAACATGAAATTTTTCATTGACACAGCGAACGTAGAGGATATTAAGAAAGCAAATGATATGGGAGTTATCTGCGGAGTAACAACAAACCCATCTCTGATCGCAAAAGAAGGTAAAGTATTTGAAGAAGTTATCGCTGAGATCGCATCTATCGTAGACGGACCTATCAGTGGAGAAGTAAAAGCTACAACAACAGATGCAGAAGGCATGATCGCAGAAGGAAGAGAGATCGCTAAGATCCATCCGAACATGGTAGTTAAGATTCCTATGACTGTAGAAGGATTAAAGGCAGTTAAAGTACTTGCAGCAGAAGGTATCAAGACAAACGTAACTCTGATCTTCAATGCAAACCAGGCGCTTCTTGCAGCAAGAGCAGGCGCATCATTCGTATCACCATTCCTGGGACGTCTGGATGATATTTCTACAAGAGGAGTAGATCTGATCTCAGAGATCGCACAGATCTTCGAAGTTGCAGGAATCGATACAGAGATCATTGCGGCAAGCGTACGTAACCCGATCCACGTAACAGACTGTGCATTAGCAGGTGCCGATATCGCAACTGTACCTTACAAAGTAATCGAGCAGATGACACATCATCCATTAACAGATGCAGGAATCGAGAAATTCCAAGCTGATTATAAAGCAGTATTCGGAGAATAAGAATAAGTAAAGCTATCATATAAATGATTCAGGAGGAACAACATGAACAAATTAGAGCTTATGAAGACAGCCAACGAAGTCCGCAAGGGCATCGTTACTGCAGTTCACAGTGCAAAATCCGGACATCCGGGTGGATCACTGTCAGCAGCAGACATTTATACATATCTGTATTTTGAAGAGATGAATATTGATCCTAAGGATCCTAAGAAAGCAGACCGTGACCGTTTTGTATTATCAAAAGGACACACAGCACCGGGATATTATTCAACACTGGCACACAGAGGATTCTTCCGGTAGAAGATCTGACAACTCTTCGTAAAGTCGGATCATATCTTCAGGGACATCCGGATATGAAACACATCCCAGGTGTTGATATGTCAAGTGGATCCCTCGGACAGGGAATCTCAGCTGCAGTAGGAATGGCTATTTCAGCTAAGCTTTCAGATGATGATTACAGAGTATACACACTTCTCGGAGATGGTGAGATCCAGGAGGGACAGGTCTGGGAAGCTTCTATGTTAGCGGGACACAGAAAGCTGGACAACCTGGTAGTGATCGTTGATAATAACAACCTTCAGATCGATGGAAAGATTACAGACGTTAACTCTCCATATCCAATCGACAAGAAATTCGAGGCATTTAACTTCCATGTGATCAATATTGATGGAAATGATTTTGACCAGATCGAAGCAGCTTTCAAAGAGGCTCGTGAGACAAAGGGAATGCCGACTGCAATTATTGCAAAGACAATCAAAGGAAAAGGAGTTTCCTTCATGGAAGACCAGCCGGATGGCATGGAAAAGCTCCTAATGATGAGCAGTATGCACAGGCAATGGAAGAATTAGAGAAAGCAGGTGAAGCATTATGTCAGAAGTAAAAGAAAAATCGCAACAAGAGAAAGCTACGGTAATGCTTTGGTAGAATTAGGAAAAGAACATGAAGATCTGGTAGTGTTAGACGCTGACCTTGCAGAAGCTACCAAGACGGGAATGTTCAAAAAAGCTTTCCCGGAACGTCACATTGACTGTGGAATCGCTGAGTGTAACATGATCGGAGTTGCAGCAGGTATCGCTGCCACAGGAAAAGTTCCGTTTGCAAGTTCATTTGCTATGTTTGCAGCAGGACGTGCATTTGAGCAGGTTCGCAACTCAGTCGGATATCCAAAATTAAACGTTAAGATCGGTGCTACACATGCCGGAATCTCTGTTGGAGAAGACGGTGCTACACATCAGTGTAACGAAGATATTGCTCTTATGAGAACAATTCCTGGAATGATCGTGATCAATCCTTCCGATGATGTAGAAGCAAAAGCAGCTGTAAAAGCAGCTTATGAGCACGTAGGTCCTGTATATCTCCGTTTCGGAAGACTTGCAGTTCCGGTTATCAATGATAATGCAGAATACAAATTCGAGATTGGTAAAGCCATCACACTTCGTGAAGGTACTGATGTAACAATCATCGCAACAGGTCTTGAGGTATCTGAATCCCTCGCAGCAGCAGAGAAGCTCGCAGCAGACGGAATCAGTGCAGAAGTGATCAATATGCACACGATCAAACCGTTGGATGAAGCAGCGGTTGTTGCAGCAGCAGCTAAGACAGGAAAGATCGTAACAGTTGAAGAACACTCTGTTATCGGCGGACTTGGAAGTGCTGTATGTGATGTAGTTGCAGAGAAAGCACCGGCTAAAGTAATGAAGATTGGTGTAAATGATACATTTGGTGAGTCTGGTCCGGCTGTAGAACTGATTAAGAAATACGGTCTTGACGCAGACAGCATTTATGCAAAAGTAAAAGCATTCGTAAAATAATAATATAGAACGGATAGTCAGAGGCTGTCGCTTTAACGAAAGAGATTTCGTTGGGCGGCAGCTTTTTTGCGGTAAGCAATTAAAAACAGTCAGATTCGCTCTTTTTCGCTCTTTATTTGTGCAAAATCAACCAAAAACAGTCAAAATATTTGTGAACTAATGTGATTGAAAATGACTGGATTTGACGATATAATAAACTCAACAAGTTGAAAGGAGTAAGAAATATGATTTATACAGTTACGTTTAATCCATCGTTGGATTACATCGTTTCAGTGGACGATTTTAAACTCGGACTTACAAACCGTACAAGCTCAGAACTCATGCTTCCGGGTGGAAAAGGGATTAATGTTTCTATCGTGCTTAAGAATCTTGGAATCCAAAGTACGGCACTTGGATTTATGGCCGGATTTACGGGAAAAGAAATTGCAAGACGATTGGAAGAAGAAGGTGTAGCATCTGATTTCATTCAGATTGAAGAAGGAATATCAAGAATCAATTTGAAACTGAAATCATCGACGGAACAGAAATTAATGGAAGTGGTCCAAAGATTCCGAAAGAGAAAGTAGAAGAATTGATGAAGCGTCTGAATACGATGAAAGAAGGCGATGTCTTATTCCTTGCAGGAAGTATCCCGGCATCTATGCCAGACGATATCTATAGCAGAATCATGAAAGAGTTGAAAGATAAAGGCGTCATGATCGTTGTGGATGCAACAAGAGATCTTCTTATGAATGTACTGGAGTATCGTCCGTTTCTGATCAAACCAAATAATCATGAGCTTGGTGAGATCTTCGAAGTGACACTTAAGACGAGAGAGGACGTCATTCCTTATGGAAGAAAGCTCCAGGAAAAAGGAGCCAGAAATGTGCTGATCTCGATGGCGGGAGAAGGTGCGGTGCTGATTGCGGAAAATGGAGAAGTATATAGTTCGCCGGCGCCGAAAGGAACATTGGTCAATGGTGTAGGAGCCGGAGATTCCATGGTGGCAGGTTTCATGACAGGCTGGATGGAAAAGCAGGATTATGAGCATGCTTTCCGTATGGGAGTCGCAACAGGAAGCGCAAGTGCATTTTCCGAATATCTGGCAACCAGACCGGAAGTAGAAGAAGTATATAAACAGCTGGTGTAAGGCATAAAAGAGAAAAGTGTTGCAAAGAAAACGATTTATCAACAGGAGGGAAAATTATATGAGAATCACAGATTTGCTGGATGCAAGAAGTATTCTTTTGAATGCATCGCCAAAGAGCAAAAACGAAGCACTCGACCAGATCGTTGATCTCATGGTAAAGAGCGAAAAGATCAATGATAAGGAAGCATATAGAAAGCAGGTATATGCAAGAGAAGAAGAAAGTACGACAGGAATCGGAGAAGGAATCGCCATTCCGCATGGAAAATGCGATGCGGTAACAAAACCGGGGCTGGCAGCAATGGTAGTTAAGGATGGTGTGGATTTTGATTCGCTGGATGGGGAGCCTGTTACACTGATGTTCCTGATCGCAGCACCGAATACAGAAGACAATATCCATCTGGATGTATTGAGTAAGTTATCTGTTCTTCTGATGAATGAAGAATTTACAGAGGCTTTGAGAAATGCGGAGACAGTAGAAGAATTTATGGGTATCATCAATGATGCCGATGAAAAAGAAGCAGGAATTGATGAAAGACTTGCGGGAGAAGGAACGGCAGCAGAAGAAGAGACCAGAGGAAAGGTTAAGATTCTTGCAGTCACATCCTGCCCGACCGGAATTGCACATACGTATATGGCGGCTGAAGGAATTGAAAAAGCTGCAAAAGCAAAAGACTGTGCAGTAAAAGTTGAGACAAGAGGTTCAGGCGGAGCGAAAAATGTATTGACTTCAAAAGAAATCGAAGAAGCAGACGGAATTATCGTAGCTGCAGATGCACAGGTTCCGATGGATCGTTTTGACGGAAAGAAAGTTATTGTCTGCCAGGTGTCTGATGGTATCAGTAAAGCAGGTGAACTGGTTGACCGTGTGATCAGCGGGGACGTTCCGGTATATCATGCGGCAAATGGAGCAGAAGTGCAGGAAAGTAAAGGTGGAAGATCATCCGGCAGCATCGGACATCAGATTTACACACAGTTGATGAATGGTGTATCCCATATGCTTCCGTTCGTAGTCGGCGGTGGTATTCTGATCGCACTGGCATTTTTGATCGACGGACTTTGCGTAGATATGAATGCATTGGCAAAAGCAGATAGAGCTAACTTGGTACTATTACACCGGTAGCGGCGCAGCTTAAGACGATCGGCGGACTTGCATTTGGATTGATGCTTCCGGTACTTGCGGGATATATAGGTGAAGCAATCGGCGACAGACCGGCACTTGCGGTTGGATTTGTAGGCGGAGTTATCGCAGCAAACGGAAAATCCGGATTCCTCGGAGCGCTGGTAGCTGGTTTTGTGTCCGGATATCTGATTCTTCTTCTTAGAAAACTGTGTGACAAGCTTCCGGATGCACTGGAAAAGATTGCACCGGTTCTGATCTATCCGGTAGCCGGAATTCTTGGAATCGGCCTTCTTATGAACTTTGCGATTGAGCCGGTCATGGGAGCAATCAATACTGCACTGAACAACGGACTGACCGGAATGGGTGGCTCAAGCAAGCTTGTGCTTGGTCTGATCCTTGGCGGAATGATGGCGATTGATATGGGAGGCCCGTTCAATAAGGCGGCATATGCGTTCGGTATAGCCGCAATCGCAGCAGGAAATTATGATATCATGGCAGCTGTTATGATCGGAGGAATGACCCCTCCATGTGCAATTGCACTTGCAACATTATTATTTAAAGACAAATTTACAAAATCAGAAAGAGAAGCAGGACCGACAAACTTCATTATGGGACTCGCATTTATTACCGAAGGAGCGATTCCATATGCGGCAGCAGATCCGCTTCACGTACTGCCGGCCTGCATTGCCGGTTCTGCGGCAGCCGGAGCACTGTCTATGGCATTTGGATGTACACTGATGGCACCGCACGGTGGAATCTTCGTATTCCCTGTAGTGGGAAATGCAATCATGTATCTGGTGGCATTGGTAGCAGGAACTGTAATTTCAGCGATATTACTCGGAGTACTCAAAAAGAAAATTATATAAAAATAATAGTAAAATACAGGTTTGTCCGCAGAGATGTTGACAGACCTGTAAAAAATGAATAGAATGAAAATCACCAAATGTAATATTCTATGGAGGTATGAAGAATGAAAGAATTTAAGTATGTAATCAAAGATAACGAAGGAATCCACGCTCGTCCGGCAGGAGAACTGGTGAAACTTGCAAAAATCTTTCGAATCATCAGTGATGATCGAAAAAGAGGGAAAGAAAGCTGACTGTAAGAAGATCTTCGGCCTTATGGGACTTGGTGCAAAGAAAGACCATGAAGTAACATTTACATTTGAGGGTGCTGATGAAGAAGCAGCTTGCGAAGCAGTAAGCAAATTCATGCAGGAGAACCTGTAGGAGGACATATGCTTACAGAACAGCGTTATGAACAGATATTGAAGCTTCTTGAAAAAGAAGGCAGTATTACCGTGACAGAAGTTAAAGAACTTCTGGATACATCGGAATCGACCGTGCGCAGAGATATCACAGCACTTCATAATGCGGGAAAACTGGTGAAAGTGTTCGGAGGTGCGGTCGCATTAGATCACGTGGTAACACCGCAGGAGCCGACAGTGGCTCAGAAAATAACCGTTCATGTATCAGAAAAGCGGCAGATTGCAGAATATGCCGCAAGATTGATCGGACAAGGTGAATATATATATCTTGATGCAGGAACCACAACCGGATATATGCTGGAATTTCTGCGGGATAAAGATGTAACTGTTGTGACGAATGCGGTAGTGCATGCTCAGCAATTGGCAAAGTCCGGGGTGAAAGTACGACTGATCGGAGGAGAACTGAAAAGTTCTACGGAAGCGGTTGTCGGAAGTGAAGCAATGGAGACGATCAGAAAGTATCATTTTACCAAGGGGTTCTTTGGTACCAATGGCGTGACTAAGAAAACAGGGCTCACGACACCGGATGCGAGTGAAGCAATGGTCAAAAAGATTGCGATGGAACAGTGCCAGGAAAAATATGTATTATGTGACGAGTCTAAGTTCGGTGAGGTGAGTTCTGTAACGTTTGCTCCGTTTGCAGGCGCAAAATCGTTACAGATCAGATGCCGGAAGGATACCGGGACTGTGGAAATATTATCGTCATATCATAAGAACAGAATATAATAAGATAGGGATTCCTGAATGATTTATTCGGGAATCTCTTTTTATGTACCAAAATCTGAAAGAAAAGCTGCCTGAAATCCCGGAAGTGTGTCGGGAAATAAAAAATTGTATCGGAAAATTCCATGGACAGGTCCCATCAACTGATAAAATACGCATATTTTGTATGATATCATAGGCAAAATATATAAGACGAGGTGATTGTGTCATGGGAAGACAACTTCCAAAAAACGTAAGACAGATAGGAAATGTAAGTGACAATCCAAAGATATATGTAGAAGATTATGTAGATACATATCTGAACCAATTAAGAGAAAAAGCGAAAGAACAGCCGATAGGAGTGATTCTGGCGGGAGAAGTGCTGGAACTGGAAGACGAAAAGGCTGTATTTGTGTCAGGAGCTGTACAGATGCAAGAATTATCGGAAAAGGATGGTAAACTTGAAATCGGACAAGATGGAATGAAACATATGATGGAAGAAGCAGCGCAGTATTTTCCGGAAGTCATATTGTCGGATGGGGAATTGTTGAAGAAGGCAATCCGATGAGCCGCAATCGGGAAGTGAAGAAAATACAGGAAAGAGAATTTGGGCAGGAAGGAAGTCTGTTCCTGTGGAAAAACGCAAGAGAGCAGGACGAGATATTTTATGCGTACAAATTTGGTGAACTGATGCAGATCGGAGGGCATTACATTTATTATGAAAAGAATCCTGAGATGCAGAACTATATGATCAATACACGCAAGGAGAATGGAGTAACCCCCAGTGAAGTGGTTGAGGATCGAGCTGCAAAGAATTTTCGTAGTGCAGTGAGAGAAAAGATGGAATATAAAGAGCAGCATCAGAGTTCGGCATTTGCCTATATTACGAGTGCAGTGCTTGTGCTGATCGTATTGGTGATTGGGATCACAACGGTTAATAATTTTGATAAAATGAAAGCGGTACAGAATTCTCTGGAAACACTTTCGGAAACAGTCGGTGGCGGACAGGCTGACGCAAAGACAAGGACCGAAACCGCTGAAACGGCGAAAAACAATGCAAAAGAAGCGTCTGGAACGGTAAAGAAAGCAGAAGGGACAACGACATCAGAAACATCGGACGGACAACTCTCCGATCAGGATTTTTATGTAGTACAGAAAGGCGAAACGCTTGCGGGAATCAGTCAGAAATTATATGGAGATACGTCTCATGTGAAGGCAATCTGCAAAATGAATGGGCTGTCTGACGGCAACCTGATCTATATAGGACAAAAATTATTACTCCCATAAATGTGAAATGTGGTATACTAGGGTACACAGTATCAGAAGAAACGTTGAAAGGATGACCGACGGATGGAACGCAGGAAGAACAGCAATCTCCATGTTGTGAGAGAGCCGGAAGATCCCACGGATAAGATCATAGATGAGATTATGGATGAACTGAACAGTGAAGATGGGATGCCGGAGAAAGAAGTCCGGGAAGAGCT
>ENA-OQCN01000061-OQCN01000061.1-human-gut-metagenome-genome-assembly--contig:-NODE-61-length-44717-cov-2.672057_pt1 | contig 44717 bp, 54 predicted proteins | sample MGYA00242497_ERZ504576 | MGnify/ENA primary metagenome ERZ504576 (study PRJEB26092, sample SAMD00036296) | human gut metagenome | host: Homo sapiens | study: EMG produced TPA metagenomics assembly of...
GCGTTTCTGGGGATTTTGGCTGGCAGTGCAGTGATAAGAATGTTTTATGAAATTTTAAATTATGTGTCATCTTTTTAAAGAACACAGGAAAGGGAAAGCAGATGGAGGATATCATTGAGGAATTTGGAAGTGGATTTCTGACAATTACCGTGACACTTTTTTTAGTTGGTTACTGGTATGAAAATATGAGGCAGGCGGAGCGTTTATGAATTTGTGCAGCAGTTTCTGAATTGTATCTGCGGCGGATAGGAGGTGGATATGCATGAAGTGATCAAAGTTTATGGGAAAACAATTCTTCAGGCGATAATCCTTGTGGGGGTAATGTGGCTTGTTTTTAGGGGAGTGACGGATGAAAACGGAAATAAGGGAATCGTTGAGATCGTATCTGGTCATATGGATCAGCAGATGGAAAACCCGGCAGATTTTGAAACGTTTTATGAGGAATCACAAAAAGCACCACCCCATTTTGAAACAGCCATAACAGGATATCTGAAAATTGGAACATATCAGATGACAGATATTATAAAGGCGTGGGATTATGCAGAAAATGAATTGCAGATACAGTTGATGAAAGTTATTTCACCCGATGGAACAGTGCTGGAAAATAAATTGGATTTTCAGATGCCGGGGGTGTATGAAGTAAGTGTGATGACAGAAGATCATGATAACAGAGTCAGATATGCCGTGGTAAATATACCGGTAAATGAATGACAGATAAAGGGTGGGAAAAGTGAAAAACATGATAACTATGATGATTGGAATCGTAATTGGTGCAATAACAATTCTGATAATATTAACGGTAACCGGCCGTATGAATTACGCTACAGAGCTGGAAAGCCAGCTTCCGGCGGTTGTAGAAAATATACTTTGTAATGTAAAGATAAAACAGTTGTATAATGTAGCCGATAATCAGGAATTTACCGCGGATGTGACAGAACAGATTGCAAAGGAGCTGGATGCCCAAACCGGTATTGTAATGCGGATCATGGGAGCTGATAAGGAGAAGGGACTATTTTCTGTGGGAGTAGATAGAACGTTTGTGCATCCGAATGGAAAAACCGGTACTGTGAAATGCAGCCGGACTGTATTGGCAGACAAGTTGCAAATAGTAGAAATTCAGAAATATTATGTACAGTTTTATAAAGATGCAGATAACAGTGAATGTTATAAAAAGTACTGTGTGACGGAAGGAGATACGATCAGTGCACCCGCAGTGCCGGAATACAAAGACAGGGAGTTCGCAGGCTGGCAGGACGACAAGGGATATGAGGCAGATTTTTCACAGCCGGTCGAACAGAACCGGAATTATTATGCTGTCTGGAAATAATATTTACAGAGACACAAAAGAAAAACAGCCGCACCCTATAAGCGCGGCTGTGAAAACGGTAATGCATGATGATAAATCTGTGTGTGATTTATAAAGATTGCTTTGCAAGATTTTTGTTTGCAGTTGAGAGCATCAGTTTGATACGGTTCAACTGGTTTACTTCACTTGCACCCGGATCGTAGTCAATGGCAACGATATTTGATTCCGGGAAACGGTGGCGCAGCTCTTTGATAACACCTTTTCCTACAACGTGGTTCGGCAGGCAGGCAAATGGCTGTGTACAGACGATGTTTGGTGTACCACTGTGGATCAGCTCCATCATCTCGCCGGTTAAGAACCATCCTTCACCGGTCTGGTTACCTTCGGATACGATATCTCTTGCATAATTTGCAAGATCGTCGATATGAGCAGGCGGATCAAAATGCTTACTCTTTTCAAATTCATCTCTGGCAGCGCTTCTTAACCATTCAAAGAAATTGATGCCAAGTCGTCCAATGCGTTTGGACTTTTTGCTGAAACCGAGGTTGTCAGCCTTAAATCCGGTGTTATAGAAGCAGTAGAGCAGGAAGTCGGTCAGATCCGGCACGACAGCTTCTGCGCCTTCGGATTCTAACAATCCGACTAAATCGTTGTTTGCAGCAGGATGGAATTTTACTAAGATCTCTCCAACGACGCCGACACGCGGTTTTTTCACATCTACACGGTCAAGGTTGTCAAAATCGCGGATGATCTGACGGCACATCTGCTTAAATTTGCGGTGGGACAACAGTTTATCTTGTGTGATAAAGGAGATTACTTCTTTTTTCCATTTCTCATGCAGTGCATTCGCAGATCCTTTTACTGCTTCATAAGGACGTGTGCGGTACAGACAGCGAAGGAAAATATCGCCAAACTCTAATGCATATAGTCCGTGCTGGATCAGTGAAGGCGTCAGTTTAAAGCCAGGATTGCTTTCAAGTCCGCTTAAGTTGATGGAGATTACCGGTACATTCGGATATCCTGCTTTTTCAAGAGCACGACGTATAAAACCGATGTAGTTGCTGGCACGACAGCCTCCGCCGGTCTGCGAGATCAGGATCGCTGTTTTGTTCATGTCATAATTTCCGGACATAACAGCACTCATAAGCTGTCCGACCACAATAAGTGACGGATAGCAGGCATCATTATTTACATATTTTAATCCGACATCCACACAGGTGCGGCTTGGAACATCCGGTACCACCAGGTTATAACCGGCTGCACAGAATGCAGGTTCTAACAGCTCAAAGTGGATCGGTGACATCTGCGGACAGAGAATTGTATAATTTTTACGCATTTCTTCCGTGAAAACAACTCTGTTATAGTTGGAAGGAATAATTGTCCGTTTTGTCTGTTTCTTCTCACGCACACGGATGGCGGAGAGCAGGGAACGGATACGAATCCTTGCAGCACCTAAGTTGTTAACCTCATCAATCTTTAAGCATGTGTAGATCTTGCCTGATTTTGTCAGGATGTCGTTGACTGCGTCGGTGGTAACTGCGTCTAAGCCACAACCGAAGGAGTTCAACTGGATCAGATCAAGGTCATCCCTGGTTTTTACAAAGTTTGCAGCCGCATACAGACGGGAATGATACATCCACTGATCCATAACGATCAGAGGGCGTTCCACTTGATGAAGGTGAGAAACGGAGTCCTCAGTCAGTACGGCAATACCATAGGAATTGATCAGTTCCGGGATACCGTGGTTGATCTCAGGGTCAACATGGTATGGACGTCCTGCTAATACAATACCGCGTTTGCCGGTTTTCTCCATATAAGCTAAGACTTCTTCACCTTTTTTCTGCATTTCCATGCGGACAACAGCAAGTTCTTTGTAACCTTCGGAAACAGCGTCACGGATCTCTGATTCCGGGATGGCAAATTCCGGTGCACCAAAGGTTTTTACAAGCTGGGAAGATAAAGTTTCTTCGCTGGTAAATGCCATGAATGGATTATAAAAACGTACCTTGCCGGAAGTGATATCTTCCACGTTATTTTTGATATTTTCCGCGTAGGAGGTTACGATCGGGCAGTTGTAATGGTTGTTGGAATCCGGAAATTCATTGCGCTCATAAGGTACACATGGGTAGAAAATAAAGTCTACATTCTGATGGATCAGCCAGGTCACATGTCCATGTGCAAGTTTTGCCGGATAACACTCGGATTCACTTGGAATTGAGTCAATGCCGAGCTCATAGATTTTTCTGGTGGACTGTGGTGACAGTACAACGGAAATCCGAGTTTTTTGAAAAAAGTAGCCCAGAACGGGAAATTCTCGTACATATTTAAAACTCTTGGGATACCTACCGTTCCACGCGGGGCTTCTTCCGGCTTTAAGGAGGGTAGTCGAATAAGCGTTCATTCTTGTATTCAAATAAGTTCGGAATATTTTCTTTGTTTTTTACGCCGCCGACACCGCGCTCACAGCGGTTTCCCGTGATATACTGGCGGTTTCCGGAGAAACGGTTGATCGTCAGCAGACAGTGTTGGTACAACCCTGACATCTTGCAAGTTTGGTATCAAAAGTTAATGCATTGATCTCGTCGATGGAAAGCATCGTTGTCTGATAGTCAGCTTCATGACGTTCTCTTGCGATGAGAGCAGCTCCGAAAGCACCCATGATACCCGCGATATCCGGACGGACACATTCACAGCCGGAAATCTTTTCAAAACTGCGGAGCACGGCATCATTGTAAAAAGTACCACCCTGTACTACGATATTTTTTCCGAGTTCACTTGCATCGGAGAGCTTGATAACCTTAAATAAAGCATTTTTAATGACGGAGTAGGCAAGTCCGGCAGAGATATCTGCTACGGAAGCTCCTTCTTTCTGTGCCTGCTTTACTTTAGAGTTCATGAATACAGTACAGCGTGTTCCAAGATCAATCGGGTTTTTGGCAAATAAAGCTTCTTTTGCGAAGTCCTGTACAGAAAAGTTTAAGGATTTTGCAATGTTTCGATAAAAAGAACCACAGCCGGAAGAACAGGCTTCGTTTAACTGTACACTGTCTACCGTCTGGTTCTTGATCTTGATACATTTCATATCCTGACCACCGATGTCTAAGATACAGTCTACCTCAGGATCAAAAAATGCCGCTGCATAATAATGTGCTACCGTTTCTACTTCACCATCGTCTAACATCAGCGCTGCTTTTAAGAGAGCTTCACCGTAACCGGTAGAGCAGGAGTGTACGATATGTGCATTTGCCGGAAGTTTTTCATAGATCTCCTTGATGGAATGGATCGCAGTGGAAAGCGGGCTTCCGTTGTTGTTGCTGTAAAATGAATACAACAGGGAACCGTCCTCGCCGACGAGAGCGATCTTTGTTGTTGTGGAACCGGCGTCGATACCGAGATAACAGTTGCCTTCGTAGGTGGAAAGATCACCTGTCTTTACATTGTGTCCGTCGTGGCGGGCACGGAAGGTATCGTATTCTGCCTGATCTTTAAATAACGGATCAAGACGTGCTACCTCGAATTCCATATGTATATCAGAGTTTAATTTCTCAAGCATGGAAGAGAGAGTGGTATTCTGTTCCGGTTTGCAGTTTAAGGCAGAACCGATCGCTGCATAAAGGTGCGAATTGTCCGGCGTGATCGCATGCTCATCATCTAAGTTTAAGGTGCGGATAAATGCAACTTTTAACTCAGATAAAAAGTGGAGCGGACCACCTAAGAATGCAACGTGGCCGCGGATCGGCTTACCACAGGCAAGACCACTGATCGTCTGGTTTACCACCGCCTGGAAAATAGAAGCAGAGAGATCCTCTCTTGTGGCACCTTCGTTGATCAGAGGCTGGATGTCTGTTTTGGCAAAAACACCGCATCGGGCTGCAATCGGGTAGATTGCTTTGTAATTTTTCGCATATTCATTCAGACCGGAGGCATCTGTCTGAATCAGGGAAGCCATCTGGTCAATAAAAGAACCGGTACCGCCTGCGCAGATACCGTTCATACGCTGTTCAACGTTACCGCCCTCAAAATAAATAATTTTTGCGTCTTCACCGCCGAGCTCGATCGCAACGTCTGTTTGTGGAGCATAGTGCTGTAAGGCGGTAGACACAGAGATAACTTCCTGTACGAAAGGAACATCTAAGTGCTTTGCAAGTGTAAGTCCGCCGGAACCGGTGATCATTGGAGCAACCTTCCGGTCACCGAGCTGATCGAATGCTTTCTGGATCAGAGAAGAAAGCGTTTCCCGTATGTTGGCAAAATGTCTTTCATAATCGGAAAAGAGCAGATTGTCATGCTCGTCGAGCACAGCAACCTTTACGGTGGTAGAACCGATATCAATTCCAAGTTTGTGAAGCGTATTATTTTCCATAATTTCCTCCAGTCAGTAACTCCGGAAAATCCGGATAATATATAAATAAAGTGGCTGTTTCTTCTTATTAAAAAGAATGCCGGGCAAAAGCCAAGCAAAGTACATTATACGACATGATTTTACAAAAGACAATGTGCAAATCGGGGAAAAATATAAACTTTTTATGAATAAAATCAGCCTGGATTGACAAAGCACAGGCATACGGATATACTGAAAAAAGTAGTGTTTTCAAAGAAAGGTTAGGGTTTTATCCGATGAACTGGTTAAATAAATTAGAACGTAAAATTGGTCGTTACGCTGTTCCAAACCTTATTATATGGCTGATCGGAGCCTATACGATCGGCTATGTATTCGGAACCGTATCGCCTGGTATTTTAAGCTATCTGACACTCAGTCCTATCATATTTTACATGGACAGATCTGGAGACTGGTGACATGGGTGTTTATGCCGACAGAGTCCAATCTGATCTTCTTACTGATCATGGCATTGTTTTATTACCAGCTTGGCATGGCACTGGAACGTACCTGGGGAACTTTCCGGTTTAATGTCTATATTTTCGGTGGAATGATATTTACTGTGATCGGTGCATTTGTTCTGTACGGTATTTATTATGCAATGAATGCATCTGTAATTTCGCAGATGCCTGCACTGGCGGCACAGTTATCTTATTCGATTGCGTCGGGATTTTCCACAAACTATATCAATATGTCCATTTTTCTTGCATTTGCCGTGATGTATCCGGATATGCAGGTAATGCTTTACTTCATTATCCCAATCAAGATGAAATGGATGGCGATTGTTTATGCGATACTGACGCTTTATGAGTTTATTGTCAGTGGATGGGCCGGCAGAGTGGCAATCTTTATGTCCCTGCTCAATTTTATCATTTTCTTCTTTTCAACGCGGAATTTCAAACGTTATTCGCCGCATGAAATACACAGGAGACAGCAGTTCAAGTCCCAGATGCGTCAACCCAGACCGGGTTCCGGCATTACCAAGCACAAATGTGCGATTTGTGGCAGGACAGAACTTGATGATCCGAATTTAGAGTTCCGTTTCTGTTCAAAGTGTGACGGCAATTATGAATATTGTCAGGATCATCTGTTTACACATAAACATATTAAAAAAGGTTAAATAATATGACAGGCCGGATGGTATTTCAAAGCGAAATATCATCCGTTTTTTGAATGATGGCACAAAGAAGATTAGATTTTAGGTGTGATTTGTTTCAGGTTCTGTCAGAATAAATGCAGATAAAGGAGAAAAATACAATGATTCAGGATATATTTCCGATGCATCTTAGTAATGAATATCACAAAAAGGTACCACAGGCAGACAGTTTTCTTATGATCTTTAAAGATAACCGTATTCTGGCAAAAAATGATGGTCAGGTGTGTTATCTGACCTATAAAGAACTTTCTGAAATCTGTCGTGGGATGGGAAAGGAAATCCCTGCATGCGTTTATCTTTTTTCCATCGGGGAGGATGATTATTTTCTGACAGATCCGGGGGAAGGGATAGAGGTGCCGGGATTTGTATACTATAAAATGTTTGAGACACGCACCATGCAGCCGAAAGAGCGGGTGCTTGCAGCTGCGACCGCATGGCATCTGTATGTCTGGTACCGCGATAATGTTTATTGTGGGAGATGTGGGCATAAACTGGTACATAGTGAAAAACTCCGGATGCTTTCATGTCCGGACTGTAACAACATGGTTTTCCCGAAAATAGCACCGGCAGTGATCGTGGGCGTGACAAACGGCAGAAAAATCCTCATGACAAAATATGCAAACCGTGAATATAAAAGATATGCACTGATTGCCGGCTTTACCGAAATCGGTGAAACTGCGGAGGAAACGGTGGCGAGGGAAGTGAAGGAAGAGGTTGGGCTTTCCGTAAAAAATATCCGTTATTACAAGAGTCAGCCTTGGGGATTTGACAGCAATCTTCTTCTTGGCTATTTTTGTGAACTGGATGATGAGGGAGATGCGATGAGACTGGATGAGGAGGAACTTGCCTGCGCAGAATGGGTTGATTTTGAGGATGTCCCGGATGATCCGGAGGGACTTAGTCTGACACGGGAAATGATGCTCTGTTTCCGGGATATAATGAACGCAAGTGAGTCAACATGCTTGCATGATTGACGAACGGTGAATTGGATCATGTGCCGGTTTTGCACATGATACGATGAAAGAATACGGTAGATTTTAAAAGACAGGGAAAACTGGTATGCAAAATTATACCAAATACGAAAAATGTCTTGACACTCCAACAAAACCACTGTATTATTACAGTAATACAAAAATGAAAGATTTACGGATGGAAAACTTAAGATTTCTTAATATTTGCTTAAGTGCCTTTTTTTGACAAAAGGATAATGATACAATCACCGTAAATCGAATTAAGAAAAGGGAGAAATAAAAATGGGTGACAAGACAAAACCGAAAAAGGGAAAGAAAAAAGTAGTTATTATTGTGCTTGTGGTTCTGGTCGTTGTAGCTGCGATCATTGGAAGTTCAGTAAAGAAAATGACAAGCCAGGTAGCAACAGCAGTCAATACAGTAGAGGTGGAGCCGGTACAGAAGAGAGATTTATCTGATACGATTTCATTAAAAGGTACTGTATCGGGTATCACGAAGAATAATGCAACTTCAAAAGCGTTAGCAGAAATCACAGCAGTTAATGTTCAGGTCGGAGATATCGTAAAAGAGGGAGATGTATTATGTACATTAGATTCCTCTACGATTCAGGATCAGATTGCGGATCTCGAAAAAAATATGTCTGATACAAATGCGACAGACAGTATTAATTCACAGCAGACAGCAGAAACAGTCAGTCGTGCAAAAGAAGATCAGCAGACACAGCTTGCAGCTGCACAGAAAGCAATTGATGATGCAAAGGATGCTTATAACGCACAGAGTATTATGTGGGATAAGAGTGAAGATAAATCGGATGCAGAATTTCAGTCTTTGTTAGCTGCACAGAAAGCAGTTACTACTGCTGAGGAAGATTACCAGAAGTATTAGAGACCACGAACCGTACGATCGAGGATGCACAGCGTGCGGTAGAACTTGACAAGTATAAAGGATCGGATTCATCTTCCAAAGATAAACTGACAGATTTAAAAGAACAGTTAGAAGATTGCAATATTACAGCACCTTGCGGTGGAGTTGTGACGGCAGTCAATGTTTCTGTCGGAGATGTTAATGCAGATTCAAAAACACCACTTGTAACGATCGAAGATACCAGTTCTTTAAAAATGGTGGCAACTGTGGAAGAAGCTGATATTTTAAAGATTGAAGAGGGAATGAAAGCAACTGTAACAGCGGATGCATGGGAGATGAGACCATTAATGGAACTGTGACCAGAGTGGTACGTGTCAAAGGACAGTCCACGGGATCTGACGGACAGACAACATCCGGAGGATATTCCGTAGAGATATCTTTAGATAACAAAGAATTACTTGTCGGTATGGAAGTAAAAGCAAAAGTCATGATCAAGGAAAAAGGTGAAGTATTAGCGATTCCTTATGATCTTGTCAAGACGGATGATGACGGAAATACATACGTACTTGTTGCAGAGGCAAATGCAGACGGTTCTGCTACAGCGGTGAAGAAGAATATCACAGTTGGTGAAGAAGTAGATTACTATACGGAAGTAACCGGTGGAGATCTGGCAGAAGGAGATAAATTAATTTATGATTACTCCGGAACGGTGACAGAAGGACAGCAGTTTACACCGGAACAGATGTATTCCGAGCAGGATATGGGAACAGGCGCATCTACAGATGAAACCTCAGATGCAGAAGGTATGAGCACCAGCGTGGAGGGAAATGAGTAGTGAGTGAACCAGTAATCCGAATGGAAAATATCGTTAAGACATATTATTTGGGAAAACCAAATGAACTTGAAATTTTACATGGAATCAACCTTACCGTAAATAAAGGGGAATTTGTTTCCATCGTCGGTGAATCCGGTTCCGGTAAGAGTACACTTATGAATATTATAGGAGTCCTCGACCGCCAGACACAGGGAAATTATTATCTGGAGGGACAGGATGTCAATGGAATGTCGGATGAAGTACGGAGTGCGATCAGAAACCGCAGGATTGGTTTTGTATTTCAGAACTTTAATCTCCTTCCGAGAGCCAATGCATTAAAAAATGTTATGGTTCCATTACTATATGGAGAGGAACATTCCAAAAACGGAAAAGAACATGCCATGGAAATGCTTAAAATGGTAGGAATGGAAGACCGTGCGGATCACAGACCGAATGAGCTTTCCGGTGGTCAGAAACAGCGTGTTGCAATTGCAAGGGCAATGATCAATGATCCGGCGATCATTCTTGCGGATGAGCCGACCGGAGCACTTGATTCTAAGACAGGACATATGGTCATGGACTTATTCCATAAGCTTCATGAGGAGCAGGGAAAAACAATTGTTCTGATCACACACTCCCAGGAACTCGCGCAGGAGACAGAGCGTATCGTTACTCTGTTAGATGGACAGATCGTGGCAGATAATGGAGGTGAACATTAATGTTTTGGGAAAATATCAAAGAGGCAATCACGAGTATTTCCAGCAACAAGATGCGTTCGCTTCTGACGATGCTTGGAATCATCATCGGTATCAGTTCGGTGATCATTATCACGACGATCGGTGGTTCCATACAGAGTACGCTGACGGCAACCATGAATCACTTGGTGGAAATATGGTACAGGCGTATGTCGAGGCACGTTATCCAGAAAATGATGAAGACTGGGCTACCTGGGAACAGCCGGATATGACAGACAGCGATTATGTCACACAGGATATGATCGATGGATTGATTGAAAAATATCCGGATGAGGTAACAGGTGTTGCAGCACAGAACTATCTTGGTTCAGGAACCATTAAAGATGATGCTGATTCCAAGAATTATGCAAATGTCAATATTGATGGTATCACACCGGAATATTTAGAGTATATGAAACTGGAAATGCATGCCGGAAGAAATCTGACAAAGGCAGATAATCAGGGGAAAAAGAGAGTATGCCTGATTGCAGATACGATGGCAGAGAGATACTTTGCAGGTAAAGATCCGATCGGTGAAACACTTTCTGTTGCAACATCGGATGGCGGAATTTTTGATTTTGTTGTAGTTGGCGTTTATGTATATAACCAAGCATTATTTGGAAAAGTGGACACGTCCATACCGGAAAAAGACCGTGTAACAGAATTGATGATCCCTCTTCAGACCTGTTTTAAACTGCAGGGGACTGACAGGACTGGTTATGATTATTTTAATCTTATGATCGATCCTCTTGCAGATGTCAATCAGGCAACAACGGATGTTTTATCTTATTTTGATGAGATGTATGCAAACAACAAAAATTCCACAGTCAGTGCATACAATATGGCATCTGATCTTGGCATGATCAATACGGTACTCAACGTGATCACGATCGCGGTTTCCGGTATTGCAGCGATTTCACTGATCGTGGGTGGTGTCGGCGTTATGAATATCATGCTGGTGTCCATCACGGAGCGTACAAGAGAGATCGGTGTCCGTATGGCGCTTGGTGCCAAAAGACGTACCATCCGTATGCAGTTTGTCATAGAGGCGATCATGCTTTGTCTGATCGGAGGTATCATCGGTATACTGATTGGTATAGGAATCGGGGCACTGCTTGGAAAAGTGGCAGGATTTGTCATTCAGAATATGTACTCTCAGTATGCAAATTATATTATTATGACGGTGCATCCTTCTGTAACGGCGATCATGCTTTCACTGTTCTTCTCTATGCTGACCGGTGTATTCTTCGGATATTACCCGGCAAACAAGGCTTCAAAGATGGAAGTCATCGATGCATTGCGCTATGAGTAAGTACGGAGAAGAGAATCTGGGCGGAAAGTTTTAAATGAATACAGATAAATAGATAGAAAAGAAAAAGTACTGTATATGACAAAAAAGAAAAATGTCAGTATACAGTACTTTTTTTGTAACAGATTTTCCAGATCAATATTTCCGGGCATGGTACATGCGCCTTCCCACATAGAATACAAAAAGAAATATTGTAAAGTATAGCATTCATGCATGATTGCGATGCGTAGATGTTATGCAATATCAATAATCGGGATGGAAGGGAAAAACATGAACCATAACAAAAAGAAAATTTTAAAAGTGACGGCACTGTTTGTTTTTATGTTCTTTTTAGGCTGGGGCGCAGGTTCGCTGCAGAAACAGCAGATGAAAAAAACAGTGGAGACAGTGTCTGTCCAGAATCAGGCAGATAACTGGGGACTGGGCTTTGGAGCGGAGGGAACCCAGCCGACCGGCAATGTGACAGCGGATGAATTAAAAAAATACAACGCATGGTATGTGGGCGATAAAAATAAAAAGACAATTTACCTGACCTTTGACTGCGGGTATGAAAATGGAAATACAGAACCGATCCTGGATGCATTAAAGAAACACAATGCAAAAGCGACCTTTTTTGTCGTGGGACATTTTCCTTGAGTCAGCGCCGGATATCGTAAAGCGCATGGAGGAAGAGGGGCATGCCGTTGGCAATCATACTTATCATCACCCGGATATGTCATCCATATCGGAGCTGGTTTCATTCCAAAAGGAAATCGATGATGTCGCATCGTTATACCAGTCGATCACGGGCAAAGAAATGATCAAATATTACCGTCCGCCACAGGGAAAATACAGCACGGAAAATCTAAAGATGGCAAAAGAACTCGGATACAATACATTTTTCTGGAGCCTTGCCTATGTGGACTGGAATGTCGATAACCAGCCGACGAAGGAGGAAGCATTTGATAAACTGCTGACCAGGATCCATCCGGGAGCAATCGTTTTGCTGCACAGCACTTCAAAGACGAATGGGGAGATCTTAGATGAACTTTTGACCAAATGGGAGGAGATGGGATATACATTTGCACCGCTTTCGGAACTGATCGCAGAATCCTGACAGAAAAGATCGGGGAAAAATACAAAGGATATGGTGGATAAGACTTGTTTGATGACGAGCGGGAAGGTATAATGGACATAAAGTGCCATGAAAAATGAACAGTTTTCTTTAAAATCAGGGAAGAAGATTGTGACTGATAAATGAGCGGCAGGTAAGGATAAGGATGTTATGAAAAGAGCAAATTAAAAATAGAAATATTGACGGTAATTTTTGCAGTCTGATATTTGTCATTTCAGAAAAAAAAACAGCATTTATGCGGATGAAGTCCTAACGGATATGGAATTGCCGACAGGACGGCTTTTATTTGAGGAAGAAACCGAAGAGGCGGCTGACGAGGATTATGAATCCATAGAAGAAAGTGATATTGCCGAACAGTCTTTGCTTCGAACGGCAGACATAGCAGCGGACGACTGGAACAAGTATGGAAGCGATTACTTTTATGATCAGTTATCGGACGAAGAAAAAGCGTACTGGAATGCCTTAGATGTCATCTGTGAAAAGTACCTGACGACGGAAACGGATGCTGTGACGACAAAGTCGGGGGCATATCGGATGCAGGCAATTTCTGGAAGCACACTTGCGAAGGCACAGCAGAAAAATGTACTGTTGATGTTTCGGTATTCAAATCCACAATATTATTTTTTGAATGCGACAGTTTATACAATTTCATATTCAAATGATACAATTTCTCTGGTATTCGGTATTTATCCTGCGTTTGAAAACGGTACAGACCGGATGGAAAAGACGGAAAAAGTAAAGGAACAGGTGGATGCCTGGCAGGAGCAGATCGATCAATGCAGTAAAGATTATGAAAAGGTTAAAAAGATACATGATCTGATCTGTGAAAAAGTGTATTATAATCAGGCTCTTGTGAATAGCGATTTTGCAACGGAGAGTACAGAATATTCACAGTCTGTGTACAGCGTTTTCTGTACGGATAAGACTGTCTGTGCCGGATATGCCCAGTCATTTGCAATGATGTGCAATGGCTCAGGAATCGATACGGCGGTGGTGACGAGTTCCAACCATGAATGGAATAAAGTAAAAATATGTAGCTCCTGGTATAATGTGGATTGTACATGGGATGACCAGAGTGATGGTTATTATTATAATTTTTTTGTGAAAAGTGATGAGTTTTATGATACATACAGCAGCTGGTCGAAAACATGTCATACAGAAGAAGATTATTGGGAGGGGTATTTGCCGGTATGTACATTAGATAGTGGAGCTACGCAGACAGATCCTGGAAAAATCCCGATAGAAGGTCATACAATTGTGACAGATGCAGCGGTAGCAGCATCCTGTGAGACGACCGGTCTCACAGAGGGAAGGCCACTGCAGTGTCTGTGGGGAAATATTGACAGAACAGACAGTGATTCCGGCAACAGGGCATACACCGGTAAAAGATGCAGCGGTAGCAGCAGCCTGTGAGACGACCGGTCTTACGGAAGGAAGTCATTGCAGTGTGTGTAAAACAGTGCTTGTGGCACAGAAAGTAATTCCTGCAGCCGGTCATAAGTGGAGTGAGTACAGAGAGAGCGGAAAAGTGAAACGGAAATGCAGCGTCTGTGGAAAGACGGAAACGGTACGAACCCTTCTGAAAGTAAAGACGGTTCAGCTCTCAAAGACTTCCTACACTTATGACGGTAAGTCCCATATGCCGGCGGTAAAAGTGACAAACAGTGCTGGAAAGAAGTTAAAAGAGGGAACGGATTATAAAATAAAGAAGCCGTCCGGGCGGAAAAATGCCGGTATCTATACGGTCACGATTGAAATGAAAGGTGATTACACTGGAAAATACCAGAAAACATTTCAGATCATACCGAAAGGAACCGCTATTTCCGGTGTAAAGGCAAAGAAAAAAGCATTTTCGGTGTCCTGGAAGAAGCAGGCAAAACAGACAAGCGGTTACCAGATCCAATATACAGTGGATGCGAAATTCAAAAAGTCGGTTGTGACAAAGAATGTCAATAATACCAAAAAGGTAAAACTGGATGTCAACAAAATTAAAAGCAAAAAAGAAATATTACATACGCGTTCGCACCTATAAGACTGTAAAAATGAACGGAAAATCCAAAAAGATCTATTCGGGCTGGTCTAAGGTAAAAGCAGTCACTACAAAGAAATAACAAAGATATACCGATCCATTTACAAAATGTGATATAAGTATAAATAAAAAACGGGAGAAAGAGAAAATGGCAGACAACAGTTTAAAAATCAGTTACAAGATATATTTAGAGGCGGAGGATATTTCGCAGTCACGGATTTCTTCTACGGCATCTTATGTAAGCAATCTGTTTAAGAATTGCACCAATTCCTATTTACAGAAAGCGGAAGTGGACAATGAGAGCGACATGGATGATTTTACGCTTCGTCTGTATATTGACGAAAGGTAGAGGAAGAAGAGTGCAGTTCACCGGAATGTGCAGAAGGTTTTCTGGAAAATATCGCAGAATTTTTAGATGCGGTTGCAGCAGCACATTCCTATCTGGATATGGAGGGAAGTTTTTCCATTTCCTATCATGGAGTAGAGGATACATTCCGGTTCCGTTCTGAGGCAGGAAGCGATCTGTGCGATATTGAATAAAAACCGAAATAAGAAGGATATAAAAATACCGGCTTGCAAAATCAGATAAAATCTGAGGCTGCAGGCCGGTATTTTATATCCGTTTCTTTCTATTGTTTATTGTTTGTCTGATTCATCCGGTGGAAAGTCCGGTTTTTTTATGTAAACTTTCTCAATCCGGTTTTTGTCCATCTGTTCGACGCGGAGAAGCACATTGTCATCTGTGATGATGATCTCATTTTTTTCCGGCAGATGATCTAAGAGACCGAGCAGATATCCGCCGATCGTATCATAATCTTCGGAACTGAAATTAAGATCTAACTCATCGCAGAGATCCTGCAGGTTGGTGGAACCGGAAACGATAAATTCGCGGTCATTAAGCGGCAGGATCGGATCTTCTTCATCCGTGTCGTATTCATCACGGATCTCACCCACGATCTCCTCTAAGAGATCCTCAAGCGTGATAAGACCGGCAGTTGCACCGTACTCGTCGAGTACGATTGCAAGGGAGATAGATGACTTACGCATCTCAATAAAAAGTTCTGCGGTATTTTTGTGCTCAAAAGTAAAATAAGGTTCACGCATGATATCCCGCACGGAAAAATGCTCCTTGTCCTTGCAGAGGAGAAGATCTTTCATGTTCAGGATACCGATGACGTTATCGGTCGTATCCTCATAGACAGGAAGTCTGGTAAATTTGTCTTCCTGAAAATATCAATCAGTTCGTCATAAGTATTATTTACATTTGCAAAAGTCATATCAGGTCTTGGAATCATAACTTCCTTTGCCTGCGCATCACCAAAATCAAACAGATTGTTGATCATCTCATGTTCTTCTGATTCGATGACACCGTTTTCTTTGCTGACATCCACGATGGTACGGAGTTCTTCCTCTGTCATCTGATTGTTGTTTGCCTTTGGATCCACATGCAGTAAAAATAAAAAGCCCATGGAAAACTGATTTACCAGAAAAATCACAGGAGTCAGTATTTTCATAAGAAAACCGATGATACTGGAATAGGCGATTGAAATCTGATCCGCATAAAGTGTCGCAAAAGTTTTTGGAGAAATCTCACCAAAGACGAGGATCAGAAACGTAAGGATACCGGTTGCAATACCTGCGCCGACGCTGCCCCAAAGCTTGATTGCAAGCGTGGTTGCCAGTGAGGAGGCGGAGAGATTGACGATATTGTTGCCGATTAAGATCGCGCTGAGCATCTTGTGGGAGTCGTCGGTAATACGAAGTACCCGTTCGGCGCGTTTGTTTCCGTCATCTGCGAGTGTACGCATCCGGATTTTATTTACGGTCGTAAGAGCTGTCTCTGCGGATGAAAAAAAAGCAGAGAGAATCAATAAAATAATTAGAAAAATAATCTGTGATATGGCACTTGCGTCCACGAAAATTCACCTCATTAAAATATAAAATTTTCCGGCACTATAGCAAAAATAGCGCCGGAATGTTTAAAATTTATCATATATTATATCGGAAAGAGGATTATTCGTCAATACTGTAATTCGGAGCCTCTTTGGTGATGTGAATGTCATGTGGATGACTCTCACGGAGAGCTGCTGCGGAGATCTTAACGAATTTGCTCTTCTCTTTCAAGTCCTCGATGGTTGGGCAGCCACAGTAACCCATACCGGAACGGATACCGCCGACTAACTGGAATACAGTGTCTTCCACGGAACCTTTGTATGCAACACGTCCTTCAACGCCTTCCGGAACCAGTTCTTCGCACCTTCCTGGAAGTAACGGTCTTTACTGCCGTTTTCCATGGCTGCAAGAGATCCCATACCGCGGTATACTTTGTATTTTCTTCCCTGATACAGTTCAAAAGTACCAGGAGCTTCGTCACATCCTGCAAACATGCTGCCCATCATACATACATTAGCACCGGCAGCGAGAGCTTTTGTCATGTCTCCGGAATATTTGATACCACCATCTGCAATGATCGGAACACCGAACTCTTTGGCAGCGTTGTAGCAGTCCATGATAGCGGAAACCTGAGGAACACCGATACCTGCAACGATACGGGTGGTACAGATAGAACCAGGTCCGATACCGACTTTGACTGCGTCAGCACCTGCTTTGATCAGATCGCGTGTTGCATCACCGGTAGCAACGTTTCCTGCGATGACCTGCAGATCCGGGTAGCAGTTTTGATCTTTTTGACTGCCTCTAAGATATTTTTGGAATGTCCATGTGCAGAGTCAACAACGATCACATCAACGTGCGCTTTTACTAAAGCTTCTACACGTTCCATCATGTTTCCTGTGATACCGACACCGGCACCGCAGAGCAGACGACCTAACTCGTCTTTGGCAGAGAGCGGATATTTGATCTGTTTTTCAATATCTTTGATCGTGATCAGTCCTTTTAAGTGGAAATCCTTATCTACGATCGGAAGTTTTTCTTTTCTTGCTTTTGCGAGGATCTTTTTTGCTTCCTCTAAAGTGATGCCCTCCGGAGCTGTGATCAGATTCTCGGAAGTCATGCTTTCACTGATCTTTTTGGTAAAATCTGTCTCAAATTTTAAATCACGGTTTGTGATGATACCGACTAATTTGCCACCTTCGCAGATCGGCACACCGGAGATACGGAATTTTCGCATCAGATCTTCGGCATCCTGTAATGTATGATCCGGGGAAAGGTAAAATGGATCCGTGATAACGCCATTTTCAGAACGCTTTACCTTATCTACCTCATCGGCCTGTGCCTGGATCGACATGTTTTTGTGGATAATACCGATACCGCCCTGTCTTGCCATTGCAATGGCCATTCTGTGTTCTGTAACGGTATCCATGGCAGCGCTCATCATAGGAATATTTAAAACGACCTTTTTGGTAAGATGCGTTGTCAGATCAATCATGTTTGGTGTAACTTCTGAATACTGTGGAACTAATAACACATCATCAAAAGTAATACCTTCACCAATAATTGTTCCCATTTTATTTTCCTCACTTTCTTCGTATTGAATTGTATGAAAAAGATATATTAGTTTCTGTATCATAGCAAAAAAAAATACTCTGTCAATGTAATATAAGTGTGAATTTATAAAAAATAGATATATATTAGAAGTAATAATAAAACGTGTGAAAAAACCTTATAGAAATTATGGTTCACAAATGATTTGATGTGTGATATGATGGCTTTAGGCGACGGGGCCAGAGCACGGGCATACGTCGCCCATTTTTACCTAAATAAAAGAGAACATCACAGATAAAATATGTTATTCTGTGAAAAAAGAAGAGAAGAAAAAGGGGGAAAATTATGGAGTTTCGTCCCTGTATCGACATCCATAACGGAAAAGTTAAACAGATCGTTGGTGGAAGTTTAAAGGATGCCGGAGACCAGGCAGCGGAGAATTTTGTGGCGGAGCAGGATGCCGCTTATTTTGCAAAGCTGTATCAGAAAGAAGGAATCAAAGGAGGGCATATTATTCTTTTGAATCCGGTGAGCAGTGAGTATTACAAAGCGACGCGTGAACAGGCAGAACATGCACTGCGGGCATATCCCGGCGGACTTCAGATCGGTGGTGGAGTTACAGCGGAAAATGCAAAAGAGTTTCTGGATGCCGGAGCGAGTCATGTGATCGTTACTTCGTATGTGTTCCGGGATGGAAAGATCAATTATGATAATTTAAAACGCTTAAATGCTGCAGTGGGACGGGAGCGTTTAGTGCTTGATTTAAGCTGCAGAAAAAAAGAAGATACCTATTATATAGTGACAGACCGATGGCAGGAGTTTACAGATGAAGAGGTCAGCACCGTACTATTGGACGAACTTTCATCCTATTGTGATGAATCTTGATCCATGCTGTGGATGTCGAAGGAAAAGCAAAAGGGATTGAAAAGGAACTGGTAAAGATGCTCGGCGAATGGGGAAAGATACCGGTCACTTATGCCGGGGGCGTGGCAGTTTTGAAGACCTTTTGGAACTGAAGAAACTGGGGAATAACAGATTGAATGTGACCATTGGAAGCGCACTCGATTTATTTGGAGGGCCGATGGCTTACGATAAAGTGTTGCAGTATATGAAGAAGGAGTGATTTTTGATGAGCAGGTATACGAAACAGGATATTTTTAATATGGTAGAGGAAGAGGATGTGGAATTTATCCGTCTGCAGTTTACGGATATGTTTGGAACTTTAAAGAATGTGGCGATCACGTCCAGTCAGTTAGAGAAAGCATTAAGTAATGAATGTATGTTTGACGGTTCGTCCATTGAGGGATTTGTCCGTATCGAGGAGTCGGATATGTATCTGTATCCGGATCTTGACACGTTTGTAATTTTCCCGTGGCGTCCGCAGCAGGGAAAGGTTGCAAGGATCATCTGTGATGTTTATACATCGGACAGAAAACCTTTTGAGGGTGATCCACGTTATATCTTAAAGAAGGCAGTGGAAGATGCAACGCAGATGGGATATCGTTTTGATGTCGGACCGGAATGTGAATTTTTCCTGTTTAATCAGGATGAGGATGGGCAGCCGACCACGATCAGCACGGAGCGTGCCGGATATTTTGATCTTGGACCGATCGATCTGGGTGAAAATGCGAGACGTGATATGGTGCTGACGTTAGAGGATATGGGATATGAGATTGAAGCTTCCCATCATGAGGTTGCACCGGCACAGCATGAGATCGATTTCCGTTATGATGAGGCGGTCAAAACAGCAGACAATATCATGACATTTAAACTGGCTGTCAAAACGATCGCAAAACGTCATGGAATGTTTGCAAGTTTTATGCCAAAGCCGAAATTTGGAATCAACGGTTCCGGTATGCATGTGAATATGTCACTCTGCAAGGACGGAAAAAATATTTTTGACGATCCGGACGGCGAGTTAGGACTCAGCAAAGAAGCATACTGGTTTATCGGCGGTCTGATGAAACATATGAAAGGAATGGCGGCGATTACCAATCCGCTTGTCAATTCCTATAAGCGTCTGGTTCCGGGATATGAGGCACCAATCTATATTGCATGGTCTGTGACAAACCGCAGCCCACTCATCCGTATTCCGGTTACAAGAGGCGAGGGTACAAGGGTGGAACTCAGATGTCCGGATTCCGCAGCCAATCCGTATCTGACACTTGCGGTGTGCTTACAGGCAGGACTTGATGGTATCCGGAATCAGATTGAGCCGCCGGCAGCAGTGACGGAAAATGTTTTTGAGATGCGTATGTCACAGAAAAATAAACTCGGTATCGAGGAACTTCCGGCTGACCTTGGAGAGGCACTTGCAGAATTTGAAAAAGACGAATATTTACAGAACGTGCTGGGCAGACACGCGACGGAAAAATATATTGAGGCCAAAAAATCGGAATGGGCAGATTATCGTGCGCAGGTTTCCGATTGGGAGATCAATAATTACCTGTATAAAATCTGATATAGGAATGAAGGGGAAAAGATTTGACAAACATTATCGTTGCATTTCCGAAACAGGATACTGCGCGTAATATCAAAAAGATCCTGATGCAGAACGGTCATCATGTGGATGCCGTCTGCACGACAGCGCCCAGGCTTTACAGAATGCAAATGAACTGGACGGAGGGATCATGGTATGTGGTTACCGTTTTGTGGATATGATGTATACGGAATTACATGAATATCTCCCCCCTCAGTTTGAAATGCTGCTCGTGGCATCACCGGGAAACTGTGGTGAGCGTGATGTGGAAAATCTGGTCTGTTTATCGACACCGCTAAAGATCAATGAACTGCTCCAGACCGTTGAAATGATGGAATACACGATTACACGCAGACGGAAAAAGGCAAGACAAAAACCGAAGGAGCGGTCGGAGAAAGAGATGAATCTGATCAGTGAAGCAAAAGCACTCTTGATGGAACGTAACAACCTGACAGAGGAGGAAGCTCATCGCTATATGCAAAAGAGAAGTATGGATAACGGGACGGGACTGACAGAGACTGCCCAGATGATACTTAGTTTACTTACATAAGAATAACAAAAAATGCCGACCAGGAATGGACGGCATTTTATAATTCATAAGATTCATAGGATTCGGGTGTCAAAAGGTGGTTTTCAATTTTGGGTCTGTCAAATTGCACAAAACCGAACTTGTTTTGTTCCGCTGTCCGAAAATAAGAAAAACTAAGTATGCCTGAATCAGTTTTTCACAGAGTGACGTAAACGGCATTCAACGAGCCTTCCATGGCTCGCGAAGCCTTGTTCTGCCGTCCGTGGCAGAACATTACTGTAAATAGACAGGCATACTAAGATTTACTAATTTTCTACTAAAGTCACAAAAACAGTCCCGGCTTTGTGCAATTTGCCAGCAGCTAAGTTGTGAGCCACCTTTTGACACCCCGAATCTTCATAGGAAATTACGTCCTATGAATTATAAAGTATTAGTGTTGATAAAACATTTCAAGAGAATCCATCCTTGCGCTCATATTTGTAAAAAGGGCATCCACAAGAGTTACGGCAGCCATGGACTCCACAACGACCACGGCGCGTGGAACGATGATCGGATCATGGCGTCCTTTGATGCTCACATCAATTTCTTCCCCATCTTTATTGACAGTCTGCTGGGGGGCAGCGATGGATGGTGTAGGTTTGATCGCGGCGCGCAGGATAATGTCACTTCCGTCGCTCATTCCGCCTAAAATACCTCCGGCATGGTTGGTTGTTTTGACCGGCCTGCCGTCAGCACCGATGCGGAAGCGTCGTTATTGTTTTTTCCGGTTGCTTTCGCAACGTCAAATCCGTCACCGATCTCAAAACCTTTTACTGCACCGATCGACATGACTGCTTTTGCGAGATTCGCATTTAATTTTTCAAAGACAGGATCGCCAAGTCCGGCGGGAACACCTTGGATGATACATTCCACAACACCACCGGAGGAATTCTGTTCGGCGATGCAGGCATTTAAATAATTTTCTGCGTTTTCCGCAGCGTCGGCATCCGGCATGTAGAGCGGATTTTCATTGATCTGTGCGGCATCAAAATTCTGTGATGAAATACTGATCGGCCCGATGGAACGGGTGTAAGTCAAAAATGTGATGCCGAGCTGGTTTAATATTTTGACAGCGATCGCACCGGCTGCAACACGTCCGATCGTCTCGCGCCCGGAGGAACGTCCGCCGCCGCGGTAATCGCGGAAACCGTATTTCTGGTCGAAAGTATAGTCCGCATGTCCCGGACGGTAATAGGACGCAATCTCACTGTAATCTTTGGATTTCTGGTTCTGATTGTACACGACAAGAGAGATCGGCGTACCGGTTGTTTTTCCCTCAAACACGCCGGATAAAATCTCGACTGCGTCATCTTCTTTCCGCGGGGTGGTAAACTTTGACTGACCCGGTTTCCTGCGGTTTAAAAATTTCTGAATGTCATTTTCATCAAGAGGCAGTCCGGCAGGACATCCATCCACCACAACGCCGAGTCCCTTCCCGTGGGATTCGCCCCATGTTGTAATTTTAAAAATTGTACCGAATGATGAACCAGCCATGAAATATTCCTCCTGAAAATATGTATTATAAGATTATATATCTTAATCATTATAAAAGATTTCTCTTTTCGTGACAACAGGAATATGTTAAAATGGGAAAAGCGCTTAAAGGCAGGAAAACTGATAACAGGGATGAATATATATGAAGGAACAATATGAGGTAAAAAGATTAGATAGACCGGTCGACTGGACGGTGGATGTGCCGGGATCTAAGAGCATGACAAACCGTGCACTTTTGATGGCAGCTTTATCGGATGGTGAAGTGAAGTTAGAAGGAGTGCTGTTTTCTGATGACTCAAGGCATTTTCTGGAGAGTCTGGTATCTTTGGGCTTTATGGTAGATATCAATGAGTCGGAAAAGGCGGTTACTGTTTTAGGCTGTGGTGGAAATATTCCCAAGAAACAGGCAGTGATCAATGTCGGAAGTGCCGGGACAGCCGCCCGTTTTCTGACGGCCATGCTTGGTTTCTCGGATGGAGAATATACGATCGCGGCATCGGAGCAGATGAAAAAAAGACCGATGCAGGAATTATTTTCACTGCTCACCGGAGTTGGTGCAAAGATTACTTATCTGGAAACAGAAGGACATTTGCCGGTGAAGATTTGTGGACGGAGAAATCCAAAAGCTGACACAGATCAGACAAAGGCAGATGGAACCCCACTGCAGTTGTCACTTGACATCAGCAAGAGCACTCAGTTTTTAAGTGCACTTTTGCTTATCTCACCGATGATACCGCAGGGATTAGACATCCACATTACAAGTGAGAAAACAGACGGTTCCTATATCCGCATCACAAGAAAAATGTTAGCGGACGCGGGTGTGGAAGTAAAATATGACGGAAAAAATTATCGGATCGATCCGAATGCCGTCTACCAGAAAAAACATTATCAGATCGAACCGGATGTTTCGGCAGCGTGTTATTTTTATGCGGCAGCCGCGATCACAGGCGGCAGAGCACTTGTAAAACATGTGCACAAGGGCAACAGTCAGGGAGATATGAAATTTCTGGATGTGCTCACACAGATGGGCTGCACCGTTACAGAAAAAACAGGCGGGATCGAAGTGACTGGACCGGCAGAAGGCGCATTAAAAGGAATCGAGATCGATATGAACGATTTTTCAGATCAGGCATTGACTCTCGCTGCGATGGCACCGTTCTGCAACTCCGACGTACATATCACCCACATCGGACATATACGCGGACAGGAATGTGACCGACTCCATGCCATGTCAGAGGAACTGACCAAACGTGGAATCACATGTACCGAAGAGCCGGATGCCATCACAATAAAACCAGGCACTCCGTTCCCCGGCATTGTGTCAACCTATGAAGACCACCGCGTCGCCATGTCATTTGCCCTTCTAGGATTGAAAGTGGATGGAATCGTGATAGACAACCCATCCTGCTGCCGTAAAACCTTCGAGAACTACTTTGATTTATTGGATCAATTATCCGGCAAAGACAGATGATATTTTCATACATGTAAAAACAGCCAAAGCGAAGCTCTCCAAAACAGTAAATTCGCATGGAAAGCTTTCCATGCGCTCACAGCCTTTACCAGAGTTTCGCCCCCATTTCATATAAAGAAAAAAGGAGATTATAAACAATGTACGAACTACTAAAACAGGAAGGCCGTGCCAAACGCGGCATCCTTCACACCGTCCACGGTGATATACAAACCCCGGTATTCATGAACGTCGCACCGTTGCGGCCATCAAAGGTGCCGTATCCACCGAGGACTTAGAGCAGATCAAATGCCAGGTAGAACTGTCAAATACCTACCATCTGCACGTCCGCACCGGGGATAAACTGATCCGCGAAGTCGGCGGACTCCATAAATTCATGTCGTGGAATCGTCCAATCCTCACAGATTCCGGCGGATTTCAGGTGTTCTCCCTTGCCGGACTGCGCAAGATCAAAGAGGAGGGCGTCTATTTCCATTCCCACATTGATGGTGCAAAGATTTTCATGGGACCGGAAGAGAGCATGCAGATCCAGTCGAACCTCGGTTCCACGATCGCGATGGCATTTGATGAATGTGCCCCGGCACTTGCAGACCGCAGCTATGTGGAGGCTTCCGTGGCACGGACAACCAGATGGTTAGAGCGATGCAAAACCAAAATGCAGCAGTTGAATGCCGAGGAGGGAACGGTCAACCGTCATCAGATGTTATTTGGAATCAACCAGGGGGCTATCTATCGGATATCCGTATTGATCATGCAAAACGTATCTCAGAACTGGATTTAGACGGCTATGCAGTCGGTGGACTTGCGGTCGGCGAGACGCATGAGGAAATGTATCATATTTTAGATGAAACCGTTCCGTATCTGCCACTTCACAAACCAACCTATCTGATGGGAGTCGGCACCCCGGCAAATATTTTAGAGGGGGTAGAGCGCGGAGTTGATTTCTTTGACTGTGTATATCCGACCAGAAATGGACGCCACGGTCATGTGTATACCAATCAGGGAAAAATTAACCTGTTTAACCAGAAATATGAAAAAGATATGCGTCCGATCGAGGAAGCTGCGGATGTCCGACCTGCCGCCGTTACAGCAGGGCGTATGTGCGCCATCTGTTAAAGGCAAAAGAAATGCTTGGCATGAGACTCTGCGTGCTCCACAATTTGTATTTTTACAATACGATGATGGAAGAGATCCGCGATGCTATCGACGAGGGCAGATTCCATTCTTATAAGGAAGAAAAGCTGTACGGTATGGGACAGATCAACCGCGAGAAAGAAAAACAGAACGGCTAAAAATAAATTAATCATAAAATTTGGTAAAGTGCTTGTCTAAAAAGCCCATTTTGTGTATTATGTATTGTAATGTCTATTAAATTTAGGAGGAACTGAGAAGATGTCAATTTTAGCATCCACTTCATCCGCATCCACAGCAGCAGGCTGGGGCGGTATGATTATCTGGTTAGTAGTTTTATTTGGTTTCATGTACTTTTTCATGATCCGCCCGCAGCAGAAAGAAGCAAAGAAGAAAAATGCAATGCTGTCAGAACTTGCAGTCGGTGATACCGTACTGACAACAAGCGGATTTTACGGTACTGTGATCGATATCGCAGATGATACCGTGATCGTTGAGTTCGGCAACAACAAGAACTGCCGTATCCCGATGCAGAAAGCTGCAATCTCCGCAGTGGAGAAACCGGAAGAAGCAATGGAGAAATAAGTGTAGTACCAGAAAGCCTGTTATGTGTGGATGAGAAAACATAACAGGTTTTTCTTTATAGGAGTAGAATATTTATGGAATTTATATTCTGCTGCCTGACAGAAAAGTTTTAGAGGGGCAGAAGATGAAATTAAATACGGTAGGGATTGCATTGTCGTATTATCGGGAGAAGTATGGATTGTCCATGACACAGGTTTGTGAAGGAATTTGTTCACCAGCAACGATGTTCCGGATTGAAGAGGGATATCGTGAGGTGGATTCATTAGTCAGTGCGACATTGTTGTCAAGAATAGGAAAGCAGGTTCTTGAATTTGAATTGTTATTGAATGAGAAAGATTACAACTTGTTCCGGTTACGAAAAGATATCCATCGGAATTTAGAAGAGAAAAATCTGGATACAGCGGAGAAACTGTTACAGAGTTATCAAAGTGTAATGCCAAAAAAACAAGTGCTTCATGAACAATATTATCTCTGGGGAAAGGCAGAACTGTTACAGAAACGTGGTGCATCAAAAGAAGAAATCAAGGCTGTATTAAATGAGGCGATACTTTTGACAAAACCTTTTTTTGGAAAGAGGAAAAATACTTCTGATTTATACAGTGAAATGGAGATAAAACTTTTTTGGGGCTGATTCAGTTTTCGGAAGATATTTCATGGAAAGAGGCAGAATTGAAAAGAATGCTGCTTTTTATAAGAAGTATGATTCGAAAAAAATCAAGGAACAGGCTGAAATGTCCATTCTGAAAGAACTTGCCAGCATACAGGAAGAAAAAGGAGATGCACAAAAGGAACTGGAATATATTGAACAGGCATTAACACTGGTAAAAGAAAGCAGAACGATGCGTGGGCTGGCAGAATTGCATTTTAAGAAGGCAGGACTGTTAAAAGAGCTGATGCAGAGAAACAAGGACATGCAGCAGAAATATCAAAAACAATGTCAGGTGGAACTTACGATGGCTTATTATACGGCACTTGTCATGGACAATGTGGAACTGGTGCAAAAAATAAAAACGACGGGTGACAGAGTGTAGAAAGAGGTGCCATATGGGAAATTATAATGTTGGTGATATGATACGGCTTTCAAGAATTGCAAAGAAAATGACACAGGAAGAATTAAGTGAGGGTGTCTGTTCTGTAGAAACACTTTCCAGAATTGAAAACGGAAAACATAAAGTGAAAAGTGATACATATCGGCAACTTATGGAGAAAATGTATCAGATCACAGAAAAAAATTATGCAGTGTGTGTCAGCAGGGATATGGAACTGATACAGGAAAGAGAATATTTTGAGGATGCTATGGCAAAGCATGATTTTGAAAAAGCAGACTTTTATATGGAGCAGATGAAAAACTTGTTGGAAAAGACGCATCTACACAAAGATATATCCGCCGGGAAAGTACTTTTTTGGATTATTATATGCAGCGCATTACAGCAGAACAGCTTGTGGAAGCATTAGAAGAGCTTGCAGAAGAAGTTGTACCACAGTATAAAAAATTTCTTGACAGTGATGTGATATATCCTTTCCGGGAACAGGAGATTACACTTTTAAAGCGGCTGGCTGTGGCATATGGCAGAATAGATGAGTATCCTAAAAGTATAAAAATCTGTGAAATGCTGCTGCGCAGCCTGCGGGAAGGATATATGGCAGAATGGGAGATCGAAGAACTTAGTATTGCTGCAAATCTTTCAAAGTATTATGGGGGCAGTTTGGAAACTATCGGTATTCCATGGAATTGTGTGAATATATTTTGCCAAAAGTGAGAAAATATGCAAATGCACCGATAATGACATTTGTTTTAGGGGAAATGGCATGGAATATGAATGAGATGATTGAAAGTGGAATGGAGGGAGAAGAAAAGGCAGAATATTGCCGTAAAAAGTATAAGCAGGCATATTTTGTAAGCGCCGCAGCAAGTGGTGAATTAGATAAAAAGGTGTTTTCTGATCTTTATGAAACAATGTTTGGGGAGAAGATAGAATAATCCAAGCTATAGGTATCGATGATAGGGTAGCTCTTGTCAGCGATAAGCGTGTAGGAATTAACAATCAAAGAAAAAGAATGATTGGTATTTATTGTGAAGAGACATAATATTAAGAGAAAGGAATGTAATATTTTTTTCATATGTATGTACCTCATATCTGAGATTTTAAATATATTATGTTATAGATATTATAAAAGACCATGTCAAAAACCAGAAAAATTTTTTCCGGTTTGACATGGTCTTTTTGCAACAGGTGATTTACAGTAAAAAAAGTTATTAGCACTTATTAAGTGTTGATATATAAAATATGAAAGGAATGCCATGAGAGATTTAGAAAAGGTAATGGAAAGATTAGGACTTGATGAATATGTTTCTGTATCAGAATTTAATCAATTGCAGAGCAAGGCAGCAGCGTCAGGTTATGCTGTTGATTATGGTGTATGCAGATCTGCGCAGAATGAACAACAAAAAATATGTAAATATTTGTACAGAAATAGTGTGTAAAAATGCCTGAGCGTAGAAGAAAAGGTTCTATGCTCAGACATTTTATATAAAAAAATAAGGAGAATGTGAAATGGAAATAGTAGAATAGAATATCAATTAGAATATGCTGTTTGGGAAATGACACATGGTTGTAATATGAGATGTCAACATTGTGGTTCTTCATGTGCGCAACCGTATTTGGATGAAATGACGACGAAGGAATGTTTACATGTTTGTGATGAGTTGATCAATATGGGAGTAAAATTTGTTACACTTACAGGAGGAGAACCAACTACAAAAAAAGATTGGGATGTGATTGCGGAAAAATTAAGTAAAGCTGGAATTTACACAAACATAATTTCTAATGGGTGGTTTGTGGAGGATGATTTAGTAGAAAAAATAAAACAGGCTGGAATTGCAATTTGTGCAATAAGTATTGATGGTGTAAAAGAGACTCATGATAAAATAAGAAAAGAGGGATCTTTTGAAAAAGATTTATTGGCGTTAAAAAAATTAAAATATCATGGTGTACAGACAATGGTAGCCACTACTATCAACAATGAAAATATTGAAGAATTAGACGAAATGTATGATATCTTTTCGGAGATAGGGGTTGATTTCTGGCAGCTACAGATCACACTTCCAATGGGTAATTTCCTTAAACAACAAACATTATTTGTTGAACCAGGGATGATTGAACAAATAAATTGATTTTGCGTATAAAAAGAAAGAAGGACAATTAGAGATACATCTGACAGATGGAATAGGCTATTACAACAAAAAACAAATTTGTATGCAACAGAATACTTGTTGGGCAGGATGTTCGGCAGGAAAAAAATCAGTTGGTATTTTACAAAATGGAGATATTGTTGGATGTACTTCTATTAGAAATGAGAAAATGATAGAGGGAAATATCAGAGATGGATCATTGCGAGATATATGGTTTTCTAAGGATTCATTTTTGTGGAATAGAAATTTTAAAAGAGATGATTTGAAAGGGCTGTGTCGTGAGTGCAAGTATGGGGATATGTGTTTGGGTGGATGCTCAAATTCGCGGTTCACATTAAATGGAACGATAGAGTCTGAGAATATTTTATGTTCATATAACTATAAGTTAGTACAAGCAAGAAAATACATTAATAAATTGGATGAGGAGCAGCTTCTTCAATTATTTACAATATTAATTGAAAAAAATGAATACCAAATAGCAAAAATGGTCTATGATAGAATAAAAAATATTAATGGAAATCATGTTATAGAGATGTGCGAAAAATATTTGCAAGTAAATATGGACTGCAAGGAGAATAACAATGAATGAATATTTCAAAAAGCACAAAGTACACCTTATGGCGTGGGTATTTTTCGCTGTCCTAAAAACCATAGCCGCAGTTTTATTTGCACTCTATATGCAGAAAATGATCGACGCAGTGTCCGCCATGGATGCACAAAAAATGTTACATACGAGCATTGCAGGGGTGGTGATCGTTGTCTGTTATGCAGCATTCGGCTATGTCGGCTCCTATTTTGAGATGAAGTTTTCACAGAAAGTCTTAGTGGATGTGAGACAAGACATCTGTAAAAGTATTGTGAGCACGGATCTCGACAGTTACCGTCTGCACAAGAGCGCGGAGTATACATCGATCTTAAACAATGATATCGGTATGCTCGATGAAAAATATTTTCTGTGTCTGCCAAACATTGTGATCCAGATCCTCACATTTCTGATCGCGACGGTCACGTTGTACCAGATGGAACCGTGGCTGGCATTTTCGGCGATTCTGCTCTGTGCGGTGCCGTTAATCGTGCCGTTTTTGTTTGGAAAACAGATTTCAGCGCGCCAGAAATCATACATCCATGTGCTTGACTGGTACAACGGAAAACTGAAAAACATCTGGAACGGCTATGAGGTCATCAAGAGCTATCATGTGGAGCGGGAGATCCTTACCGATTATGAAAAATGTAACTGGGAAGTGGAAAGGACGCATTTTTCCGTTCGCAATACGCAGAACATGTCAAGAAGCATCTCCGGCGGGGTCGGTTTCCTGATCGATGTGTGCATGATGGGAATTGCCGGGATTTTAGTTTTAAAAGGTTACGTTACGGTCGGTATCCTGATCGCAACCATACAGCTTATGAACTATATCCAGACACCGATCCAGTGGATCTCAAAACTGCTTGCAGACTATAAGACAAGCCAGCCGGTTTTAAAGCGGGTGACGGATATCTTAAACCTGCCGAAAGATGCAGACCATGGGGAAAAGTTAAAAACAGCACTGCCAATCTCAGTGGAAAATCTACGTTTTTCCTACGAGGAGGGCGAAGAGGTCTTACATAATTTAAGCGTAACTTTTGAACCTGGCAAAAAATATGCGATCGTCGGAAACAGCGGAAGTGGAAAGAGTACCTTTATGTATGTGCTGATGCATTATTATAACCATTTTGAAGGAGAGATCCGTTTTGGCAGCCAGAGCATCAGCGATATCCAGAAGAAAGAACTCTACCGCAGCATTGCACTCATTCATCAGAATGTCGTCGTGTTAGACGGCACACTGCGGGACAATGTTTCCCTTTATGAAAGCTATTCGGATGAGAACATCAAACAGGCATTAATCCGTGCCGGTATGGGAGACTACCTGAACGAAAAGGGACTTGATTTTACCATACAGGAATCCGGTTCCAATCTCTCCGGCGGAGAAAAACAGCGCATTGCCATAGCCAGGGCATTCCTCCGCAATACTCCTGTCATGATCTTAGACGAAGCGACATCCAGTCTTGACAGCCTCATGGCAGCAAAAATCGAACAGACCGTCCTGCAGTCAGACACGACCATCTTAAATATCGTACACCAGTTAAAAGCAGACAGCTTAAAACAATATGATGAAATTCTGGTATTTTCCAAAGGCGCCATCATCGAACGCGGCAATTATGATGAACTGATCCAGAAAGATGGATCTTCCGCAGTCTGTTATCCGTAATGAGCGCTTAAGCTATACCATGGTATACAACCAGGTAATGAAAAGAAAGCTCTTTCATAATACCCAGTTATAAATATTATAAAAAAGAAAAATAGAATCAGAGGTTGCAATGTTTCCCAAATTACATTATTATAGACATTATACATACTGTCTGTTAGTAATGTGATAAAGTGCGGGCACACAGCAGCCGCTGATTTTCTTTTTATTCATAACAAAGCAGGAGGTTCACAGAGTATGCATTCTATGGTGCAGAAAAGCAGGATACTTTCTGGCAGCCGAAAAATCAGTTACACATATCTGACAGGGGAAAAGAAAGAGGGATTAGAGCATGGAATGTAAGATTGGCGTGATTTCCGGTGACGGAATCGGACCGGAGATCGTGGCAGAGGCAAAAAAAGTATTAGACAAGATCGGAACAAAGTATGGTCACAGTTTTCTATATGAAGCGATTTTGATGGGCGGCTGTTCGATTGATGCGACAGGCGTGCCGTTAACAGATGAGGCAATCGCAGCAGCAAAAGCGTCCGATGCAGTGCTTATGGGTTCCATCGGCGGTAATACAGCGACCTCTCCGTGGTATAAATTAGCACCGGAATTGAGACCGGAGGCAGGATTATTAAAATTAAGAAAGTCTCTGAATTTATTTGCAAATTTAAGACCGGCTTACTTATATGAAGAATTAAAAGAGGCATGTCGCTCCGCGATGATATTATTGGGGATGGATTTGATATGATGATCATGCGTGAGCTGACCGGAGGATTATACTTCGGTGCGCGAAAACCGAGGAAGTTGACGGTGTGATGACTGCGACAGATACACTGACTTACAGCGAGACAGAGATCCGCAGGATCGCAAAGAGAGGATTTGACATTGCATGAAACGCCGCAAAAAAGTGACGAGCGTGGACAAGGCAAACGTGCTGGATTCCTCAAGACTTTGGCGTAAAGTGGTCGAGGAAGTGGCAAAGGATTACCCGGAAGTTACCTACGAGCACATGTTAGTTGACAACTGTGCAATGCAGTTAGTCAAAGATCCGAAACAGTTTGATGTTATTTTAACGGAAAATATGTTTGGTGATATCTTATCCGATGAGGCGAGCATGGTAACAGGTTCCATCGGAATGTTGTCAAGCGCCAGCTTAAACGACACGAAGTTCGGTCTCTATGAGCCGAGCGGCGGTTCAGCACCGGATATCGCAGGAAAAGGTATCGCAAACCCGATCGCGACGATCTTAAGCGCAGCATGATGCTCCGCTATACCTTTGACCTTGACAAAGAGGCAGATGCCATCGAGGCAGCCGTAAAACAGGTGTTGAAAGACGGTTACCGCACCATCGACATCATGCCGCAGGAAGAAGATAAACGAAACGCAGTGACACAGGTCGGCACCGCACAGATGGGAGATCTGATCTGCGAACGAATTTAATATAGATATTAGAATGGGAGATTTGATTTAACATGAAAAGCGATAATGTAAAAAAAGGGATGCAGCAGGCACCTCACAGAAGTCTTTTTAATGCATTAGGCTTCACGGAAGAAGAAATGAATAAACCGATGGTCGGTATCGTAAGCTCCTACAATGAGATCGTACCGGGTCATATGAATCTTGATAAAATCGTAAATGCAGTAAAATTAGGTGTTGCAGAGGCAGGCGGAGTTCCGGTTGTATTTCCGGCGATCGCAGTCTGTGACGGAATTGCAATGGGACACATCGGAATGAAATATTCCCTTGTAACCAGGGATCTGATCGCAGATTCCACCGAGTGTATGGCACTTGCACATCAGTTTGATGCACTTGTCATGGTGCCAAACTGTGATAAAAATGTTCCGGGACTTCTGATGGCGCAGCGCGTATCAATGTTCCGACCGTATTTGTATCCGGCGGACCGATGCTTGCCGGACACGTTCAGGGCAAAAAGAGAAGTTTATCTTCTATGTTCGAGGCAGTAGGCTCCTATGCAGCAGGAACCATGACGGAGGATGATGTAAGAGAATACGAAGAAAAAGTATGTCCGACCTGTGGCTCCTGCTCCGGTATGTACACAGCAAATTCCATGAACTGTCTGACAGAGGCACTCGGCATGGGGCTTCGTGGAAACGGAACAATTCCGGCAGTTTATTCGGAAAGAATCAAACTTGCAAAACATGCAGGTATGGCAGTTATGGATATGTACCGCAAGAATATCCGTCCAAGGGATATCATGACAAAAGATGCCATTTTAAATGCATTGACGGTAGATATGGCATTAGGCTGTTCTACGAACAGTATGTTGCATCTTCCGGCGATCGCACATGAGATCGGATTCGATTTTGATATCGCATTTGCAAACCCGATCAGTGAAAAAACACCGAACCTCTGCCATCTTGCTCCGGCAGGTCCTACTTATATGGAAGACTTAAACGAGGCAGGCGGTGTCTATGCCGTTATGAAAGAACTTGCAGACATTGGTTTACTGAATACAGATTGCATGACTGTGACAGGAAAGACAGTCGCGAAAATATTGCCAATGCGGTAAATAAGAATCCGGAAGTCATCAGACCAGTCGATAATCCATACAGTAAAACAGGCGGTCTTGCCGTATTAAAAGGAAATCTTGCACCGGACGGAAGCGTTGTAAAACGTTCCGCAGTCTGTGATGAGATGATGGTGCATGAGGGACCGGCGAGAGTATTTGACTGTGAGGAAGATGCGATTGCTGCGATCAAAGGCGGTAAGATCGTTGCCGGTGACGTGGTTGTGATCCGTTACGAGGGACCAAAAGGTGGACCTGGTATGCGTGAAATGTTAAATCCAACTTCAGCGATCGCAGGTATGGGACTTGGCTCATCCGTAGCATTGATCACAGACGGACGTTTTTCCGGCGCAAGCCGTGGAGCTTCCATCGGACATGTGTCACCGGAGGCAGCAGTCGGCGGACCGATCGCACTTGTGGAAGAGGGCGATATCATCCGTATCAATATTCCGGAGATGAAATTAGAGATTGCAGTTTCAGACGAAGAAATGGCAGCAAGAAAAGCAAAATGGCAGCGAGAGAGCCAAAGGTAACGACAGGTTATCTGAAACGCTATGCATCGTTAGTAACTTCCGGCAACAGAGGTGCTATTTTAGCATTGCCGGAAGAACAGAAATAAAAAAGAAATACAAAAGTTGTCATTCGAAAAGTCATATGTTGTAAAAGACGCATCTGATGATGTAGAAATTAAAAACAGATGAGAATGGCAGTGGAATGGAGGAATAATATGCAGTTAACAGGTGCCCAGATCGTGATCGAATGCCTGAAAGAACAGGGTGTTGATACAGTTTTTGGTTATCCGGGCGGTGCATTTTAAATGTATATGATGAATTATATAAACATCAGGGAGAAATCCGGCATGTGCTGACATCACATGAGCAGGGAGCATCCCATGCAGCGGACGGATATGCGAGAAGTACTGGAAAAGTCGGTGTATGTTTTGCAACATCAGGTCCTGGTGCAACGAACCTTGTGACAGGAATCGCAACCGCATATATGGATTCAGTTCCGGTTGTTGCGATCACCTGCAACGTTACCGTACCGCTTCTTGGAAAAGACAGTTTTCAGGAGATCGACATTGCGGGAATCACAATGCCGATTACAAAGCATAACTTTATTGTAAAGGATGTTACAAAACTTGCAGATACGATCCGGCGTGCATTTAAGATCGCACAGACAGGACGTCCGGGACCGGTTTTAGTGGATATCCCAAAAGATATCACAGCGGCAAAGACGGAATACACTTCGGTGGAGCCGAAACCGATCGCAAGGGTCACAGATACAATCTGCGAAAAAGATGTTGATACAGCGGTTTCCATGATAAAGGCGGCAAAGAAACCGTATATCTTTGTCGGCGGCGGTGCAGTGATCTCCGGTGCATCGGAAGAATTAAAAGAGTTTGCAGGGAAAGTAAATGCTCCGGTCTGTGATACATTGATGGGAAAAGGAGCATTTGACGGAACAGATGATCTTTATACCGGAATGCTCGGCATGCATGGAACAAAGACATCCAACCTTGGTGTCAGTGAGTGTGATCTTCTGATCGCAGTTGGTGTCCGTTTCTCAGACCGTGTTCTTGGAAATGCTAAGAAATTTGCATCACAGGCAAAAATTTTACAGTTTGATGTGGATGCGGCAGAAATCAATAAAAATATCCAGGTGGATGCCAGTGTGATCGGGGATTTAAAAGAAATTCTGATCCGTGTCAATGAAAAATTAGATGCACAGAGTCATCCGGAATGGATCGGGGAGATCATGGATTTGAAAAAAAAAATATCCGCTCACTTATCCGAAAGAGGGACTCAGTGGTCCATATCTGATGGAGGAGATCTACCGTGCGACAAAGGGAGATGCAGTTATCGTGACAGAAGTCGGACAGCATCAGATGTGGGCAGCACAGTATTACAAATACAAAAACCCGCGTACCTTTTTATCATCCGGCGGACTCGGAACGATGGGTTATGGACTTGGAGCTGCGATCGGTGCACAGATCGGCAATCCGGATAAACAGGTGATCAATATTGCAGGTGACGGCTGTTTCAGGATGAACATGAATGAAATCGCAACTGCAGCACGCGAAAAGCTGCCGTTGATAGAAGTAATCGTCAACAATCATGTACTTGGAATGGTTCGCCAGTGGCAGGATCTTTTCTATGAAAAACGTTATTCCGCAACTGTTCTTGACGACGGTGTGGATTTTGTAAAATTAGCAGAGGCAATGGGGGCGAAAGGATATCGCGTGACCAGCCAGGAAGAGTTCAAAGAGGCTTTTAAGGAAGCACTTGAATCAGAAGTACCGGTTTTAATTGATTGTATCATCAACTGTGATGACAAGGTGTGGCCGATGGTTGCACCGGGAGAGGCAATCAGTTCTTCATTTACCGGTGAAGACTTAGCAAAAAAACAACAATCATAAATCAGAGGAGGAAGTTTAAGATGAGCAGAGTGTATAATTTTTCTGCAGGACCGGCTGTATTACCGGAGGAAGTATTAAAAGAGGCAGCAGATGAAATGTTGGATTACAAAGGAAGCGGAATGTCCGTTATGGAGATGAGCCACCGTTCCAAAGTATATGACAATATCATCAAAGAGGCAGAGCAGGATTTAAGAGACCTGATGAATATTCCAGATAATTACAAAGTCCTGTTTTTACAGGGTGGAGCATCCCAGCAGTTTGCCATGATCCCGATGAACCTGATGAAAAATAAAAAAGCAGGTTATATCGTAACAGGTCAGTGGGCAAAGAAAGCATATCAGGAAGCATCCATTTACGGTGAGGCAATCAAACTTGCATCTTCCGAGGATAAGACATTTTCTTACATACCGGACTGCTCCGATCTTGATATTCCGGATGATCTTGATTATGTATATATTTGTGAGAACAACACAATTTATGGAACCAAATACAAAAAACTCCCGAATACAAAAGGACATACATTGGTCGCTGACGTATCTTCCTGCTTCTTGTCAGAGCCTGTAGATGTTACCAAATATGGTGTGATCTATGGCGGTGTTCAGAAGAATGTCGGACCTGCCGGTGTTGTTATCGTAATTATCCGTGAGGATCTGATCACAGAGGATACCTTACCGGGAACACCTACCATGTTAAAATACAAAACACATGCAGATGCAGATTCTCTTTACAATACACCGCCATGCTACGGCATTTATATCTGCGGAAAAGTATTCAAATGGTTAAAGAAGATGGGCGGACTTTCTGTCATGAAAGAGCGCAATGAAGAAAAAGCAAAAATCCTTTACGATTTCTTAGATCAGAGCAAATTATTCAAAGGAACTGTTGTACCGGAGGACCGTTCCCTGATGAACGTTCCATTCGTAACCGGAGATGCCGATCTGGATGCAAAATTCGTAAAAGAAGCAACCGAAGCCGGATTTGTAAACTTAAAAGGACATCGTACTGTTGGCGGTATGAGAGCATCTATCTACAATGCGATGCCAAAAGAGGGCGTTGAAAAATTAGTAGAGTTCATGAAGAAGTTTGAGGAGGAGAATGCATAATGTTTAAGTATAACTGCTTAAATCCGATCGCATCAGTCGGTCTGGATCTGTTTTCAGATCAGTATGAGAAAGTAGATGAATTAAAAGATGCACAGGCTGCTTTAGTCAGAAGTGCTGCAATGCATGATTTAGAACTGCCGGATACCTTAGAGGCAGTCGCAAGAGCCGGTGCCGGAGTCAACAATATTCCACTTGATAAATGTGCAGAAAAGGGTATCGTCGTATTCAATACACCTGGTGCAAATGCCAATGGTGTAAAAGAGCTTGTATTCGCAGGTATGCTTTACGCATCCCGTGATATCGTAGGCGGTATCGAATGGTGTTTAGAGAACCAGAACGATGAAAATATCGCAAAGACAGCTGAGAAGCAGAAAAAGAACTTTGCAGGAACCGAAATTTCCGGAAAGAAATTAGGTGTCATCGGTCTTGGTGCGATCGGTGTGTTAGTTGCCAATGCAGCAATCCATATGGGAATGGAAGTATATGGATATGATCCGTATATCTCTGTTGCAGCAGCATGGAACTTATCAAGAAGTGTTAAGCACATCAGTAACGTAGAAGATATCTACCGTGAGTGTGACTACATCACGATCCATGTGCCGCTTCTGGATTCTACGAAAAAAATGATCAGTGCAGACGCAATTGCTATGATGAAACCAACTGCGATCGTATTAAATTTTGCAAGAGATCTGCTTGTGGATGAAGAAGCAATGGTGGATGCACTTGCAGCAGGAAAAGTACACAAATATGTATCTGATTTCCCGAACACAACGACTGTTGGTGCAAAGGGCTGTATCGTAACACCTCACCTTGGAGCTTCCACAGCAGAGTCAGAAGATAACTGTGCGATTATGGCAGTGCGTGAGATCCGTGATTACTTAGAAAATGGTAATATTGTCCATTCTGTAAATTTCCCGGACTGCAGCATGGGAGCATGCACAACTGCAGGACGTATCGGAATCTTACACCGCAATGTCAAAGGTATGTTAAGTTTATATACAACGATCCTTGGCGATGCTGGTATCAACATTGATGGGATGGCAAACAAATCAAAAGGTGATTATGCATATGCACTTTTGGATCTGGATACTTCCGTTCCGGATGACGTACTTGAAAAATTAAAAAATACAGAAGGTGTCTTAAAGGTTCGCAAGATCTGCTAGAAAAAACAGCAGTGATATATGACAATAGAGTGTTCATAAAACGAAGATTTTATTGTTACCTGTGATCGGCACAGGAGAGAGTTATAAGAAAAATGGTAACTATCGCATAAGAAAAAATGAGGTGCAGCAAAAATGGCAGATATCAGACGTTTATGAGCATCAGACCAGAAAAAGGGAAGGCAGCTAAAATCGCTGCCCTCCCTTATGATGTTTATAACAGAAAAGAAGCAACTGAGGAAGTGGAAAAGAACCCGGAGTCTTTTTTAAAGATCGACCGTGCGGAAACGGGTTATCCGCTTTCCGTGGATATGTATGACGACAGAGTGTACGAAAGGGCACACGATCTGTTGTGGGGGATGGTAGAGGATGGTTCTTTTATCAGGGATCAGAAGAACTGCTACTATATTTACGAACTTACGATGAATGGACGCGTGCAGACAGGTATTACCGCATGTGCGTCGATCGACGACTATTTAAACGGTGTTATCAAAAAACATGAGAACACCAGAGCGGAAAAAGAGGCAGACCGTATCCATCATGTAGACGTCTGCAATGCGCAGACAGGACCGATTTTTTTGGCATACCGGTCAGATCCGGTGATCAACGGAATCGTAGCACAGGTCAAAGAGGGAGAGCCGGAGTATGATTTTATATCGGAGGACGGGATCAGACACCGCGTGTTTGTGATCGATGACGACGAAAAAATAGCTGCGGTCTCACAGGCATTTGAAAATATGGCAGATATCTATATCGCAGATGGTCATCACCGTGCGGCTTCCGCAGTAAAAGTCGGTTTGAAACGAAGAGAAGAACATCCGGACTATGATGGAACGGAAGAATTTAATTATTTCCTGTCCGTGTTATTCCCGGATGACCAGCTTATGATCATGGATTATAACCGTGTGGTCAAGGATTTAAACGGATACTCTTTCCAGAGTTTTTACAAGGAAATGAAAAAACGCTTTGACGTGACGGAGATCACAGATCAGGAAGAAAAGAGACCGCAGGAAAAAGGCAGCTTTACCATGTACATGGAAGGACACTGGTTCTTGTGTAAGATCAGAGAGGAAGACCTTGCGGCAGTGGCGGATGATCCGGTCAAAAGTCTGGATGTCTCACTGTTACATGACCTTTTACTCCATCCGGTACTAGGCATCGGAGATCCGAAAACAGACGGCAGGATCGACTTTGTCGGCGGAATCCGCGGCATGGACGAACTGGTCAGACGCTGTGAGGAAGACTGTTCCGTGGCATTTGCCATGTACCCGACCTCGATCACAGAGCTCTTCTCCGTCGCAGATGCCGGAAAACTCATGCCTCCAAAATCTACCTGGTTTGAGCCGAAGCTCCGCAGCGGTCTGTTCATTCATTCCTTAGAATAAGGAAATTCCTTAGAGCAGGACAAAATGAGAAATGGAATTTTGAAAACTTATAAAGAACTGAGGAAGTTGTGAATCTGTGTCAGGTTCACAACATTCATAGCCTAAAGATGAGTTTTTTTAAAATTCAAATTCGAATAAAAACGAAGGGAGCCATATATGCTGGCAGAAAATGTAGAAGGAATCGCTAATGCAACCGAGACCGTCGAAATGTTAAACCAGGCGCAGGAAAACTTACAGGAGGTTGCGAAGAACCCGGGAATCGTAGGCACATGGCTGCAGGGTCTGATCCCGGATCTTTTGAATTTTGCATTTCAGGTTGTAGTTGCGATTATCATTTATATTGTCGGAAGCAAGATCATTGGTCTGATCTTAAAAATGTTCCGAAAATCCATGGAACGCAGAGATGTCGATACCGGTGTCAGACAGTTTGTACTGCCATTGATCAAATACGCACTATATCTGGTACTGATCTTTATTATCATGGGACTGTTTGGAATTGCAACCACCTCGGCAGTGGCAGTGCTTGGTTCTGCTGGTGTGGCAGTCGGTCTGGCATTACAGGGCAGCCTTTCAAATTTTGCGGGTGGTGTGCTGATCTTACTGTTAAAACCTTTCCGTGTCGGAGATTACATTATAGAACATTCCGGCGGGAAAGAGGGTACGGTAACAGAGATCTCCATTTTCTATACGAAACTGCTCACCATTGACAACAAAGTGGTCATGGTACCAAACGGTACACTCTCTAACAGCAGCATCACGAATGTTTCCACCATGGAGAAACGCCGTGTGGATCTGGTAGTAGGCATTGCATATGAAGCAGATATCAGGACTGCAAAAGAAGTGTTGTATTCTGTTGCAGAAGCGGAGGAGGCAAGACTGCCGGAAGAAGAGATTCTTGTATTTGTGGATGAACTCGGAGATTCTTCCGTAAACATGGGTGTGCGTATCTGGGTAAAAACAGAGGACTACTGGTCTGCAAGGTGGCGCCTGACCGAGAATATCAAGTATGCGCTTGACAGTCACAATATTTCCATTCCATATCCTCAGATGGATGTGCAGATCAAACAGTAAATGACAGGGAGAAAAGAACGGTGCAATTATCATGGTGTTGGGGTCAGATAGTGCATTTAAACTTCTTGATTGACAAATTGCGCAAAGCCGTGTCTGTTTTGTTCCATTGTACGAAAATAAGAAAATCTAAGCCTGCCTGAGTCAGGTTTTCTCAGAATGACGTGAACGGCAACAACGAGTCCTCCATGACTCGATGCTGCCTTGTTCTGCCATCCGTGGCAGAACATCACTGTGTATTACCAGGCAGTCTAAGATTTACTAATTTTCTCCCAAAGTCACAAAAGCAGTCTCGGCTTTGTGCAATTTGTCAGTCGTTATGTTGTGAATGCACTGTTTGCCCCCAACATCATTATCATACGAAATGTGTATATGTACCGCTTTTTTTGTGTATAAAAAACCCGCAAATACAGTAAAACAGGAGCTTGACAAGTCTGAACGTGAGCAATTTTAACACTTCAAACGTGACGGATATGAGTGGTATGTTTACAGGCTGCGGAACCAGTAAAGTTACTGTGAAATAGTCATAACACTCATATGTGCAAAATTAACAAAGATTTCTAAAAATCGTTGACAAAATAAGTGAGATATGCTAATTTTGATTTGTTAGGCAAAACAGATGACAAAGCGAATTCTGTTGAATGGTTATTTTATGTATTTAGGAGGTTTTTAAAGAGTTATGCAGCAGGGAACTGTAAAATGGTTTAATGCCAAAAAAGGTTATGGATTTATTTCGGACGAGCAGGGAAATGACGTATTCGTACATTTTTCCGCATTGAACATGGATGGATTTAAAGAGTTAAAAGACGGTGAACGTGTTGAGTTCGAGGTTACCGAAGGAGAAAAAGGTCCTCAGGCTGCCAATGTAAGCCGTATTGCATAACAGCAGATGATTCCATAAGTACCAAAAAGGGAGTGTAAATTTTACATTCCCTTTTTAAGTTGTATAAAATGTGATATAATAAGACTGCCGAGCGAAGCGAGTGTAGATCACGATCATGTGCTGCTTTTGCGCATGATATAATGAGCGCAAGTGAGTCAACATGCTTGCTTGATTGACGAACGGCGAATTGGATTATGTGCTTTTTTTTTGCACATAATATAACAGACATAAGACCATATTTTGGAGGAAAACGATGAAACTGACTGATTTGGATGCATATGAAGTTTTAGAGCAGTGCCCTTTGCGTGATTTGAAATCCGAAGGGCTCGTTTTACGTCATAAAAAGAGCGGCGCAAGAATTGCTGTAATCTCAAATGATGATGATAATAAGGTATTTTATATCGGATTCCGCACTCCGGCGGAGGATTCCACAGGTGTACCACATATTATAGAACACACAGTATTGTGCGGTTCGGATAAATACCCGGTCAAGGATCCGTTTGTGGAACTGGTCAAGGGATCCTTAAATACATTTTTAAATGCGATCACTTATCCGGAGAAAACGATTTATCCGGTGGCAAGCTGCAACGATACGGATTTTCAGAATCTGATGAGTGTTTATATGGATGCGGTATTCCATCCGAATATTTATAAACATCAGGAGATTTTTAAACAGGAAGGCTGGCATTATGAGCTTGAGAGCGAAGATGCGCCGATTACGATCAACGGTGTTGTATATAATGAAATGAAAGGTGCTTTTTCCTCAGCTGACGATGTGCTGCAGCGGGAAATTTTAAATTCCCTGTTTCCGGATAACACTTACAGTAACGAGTCCGGCGGAGATCCGGAACGTATCCCGGATCTGACCTATGAGGATTACCTTGATTTTCACCGCAGATATTACCATCCGTGCAATTCCTATATTTACCTGTATGGAAATATGGATGTGGCAGAAAAACTCCGCTGGATGGATGAGGAATATTTAAGCCATTATGAGGAAATTGAACTTGACTCTACAGTAAAGGCACAGAAGCCATTTGAAAAACCAGTGGAGATCACGAAGAAATACCCAATCTCTTCCGCAGAACCGGAGGAAGATAATACCTATCTTTCTTATAATCTGGTTGTGGGGGACATTTTAGATAGAAAACTTTATCTGGCATTTGATGTGCTTGACTATGCATTGCTCGGTGCACCGGGGGCTCCGTTAAAACAGGCACTGATCGACGCGGGCATCGGAAAAGATATCGTTGGCGGTTATGACAGCAGTACCATGCAGCCGGTATTTTCCATCATTGCAAAAAATGCGAACAGTGCAGATAAAGAAAAGTTTCTTGCGACGATACAGGATGTGTTAAACCGTCAGGTAAAAGACGGCGTGGATAAGAAAGCACTGCTTGCCGGGATCAGTGCGTCAGAGTTCCGCTATCGTGAAGCGGATTTCGGACAATTCCCGAAGGGACTATTATACGGCATCCAGTGTTTGGACAGCTGGCTTTACGATGACATGCAGCCATTTATGCATGTGGAGGCATTAGATACTTACCGTTTCCTGCGGGAGCAGGTTGAGACCGGATATTTTGAAACATTGATTGAAAAGTATCTGCTTCACAATCCGCATGCGTCGGTGGTTGTGATTGAGCCGGAGAGAGGTCTTAATGCAAAAAGAGAAGAGACACTGGCAGAGAAACTTGCTGCATATAAAGACAGCCTGAGTAAAGAGGAGATCAAGCAGCTTATCGCAGACACGAAACATTTAAAACAGTATCAGGAAGAGCCTTCACCAAAGGAAGATTTGGCAAAAATTCCGATGTTAAAACGTGAGGATATGAAACGTGAGGCGGCACCGCTTTACAATACGATGAAAAAATGCGGTGACACGACGGTCGTACACCATGAGATGTTTTCAAATGGTATTGATTATCTGCGCATCCTCTTTGATATCCGTGATATGGAGATCAAAGATCTGCCGTATGTTGGAATTTTAAAATATATCCTTGGCTATATGGATACAGAGCGGTACGGATTTTCAGAACTGGCAAATGAGATCAACATCCACACCGGTGGAATATCCGCAAGCTGTGGTGTTTATCCGCATGTGAAGAAGCCGGAGGATATGCAGTTTATGTTTGAACTGCGTGTAAAAACGCTTGCATCGGAGCTGCCCCAGGCGATGGATCTTTTGCGTGAGATCATAATGACGACAAAGATTTCTGATGAAAAGCGCCTGCGTGAGATCATTGCGCAGCTTCGTTCAAGGGTGGAGGCGGCATTTGACGGTTCCGGACATTCGGTGGCATCCATGCGTGCGCTGTCTTATTTCTCAAGAGCGGCATATTATCAGGAGGCAACCGCAGGCATTTCCTTCTATGAGCTGGTCGCTGATTTAGATGAACATTTTAATGAGAAAAAAGATGCACTGATCGCACAGCTTGAGAAAATGGTACAGACGATATTTGTACCGGAGCGCATGATCGTCAGTGTTGTCTGCGAAGAGGCAGATTATCAGGCGGTAGAAGCACAGATCGCTTTCCTGTTAAAAAATCTGTATCCGTCGAAGAAAATCGTGAAAGAGCGGAGTCTGCCAGAGCTTCATTTAGAAAAGAAAAATGAGGGATTTATGGATGCCTCCCAGGTGCAGTATGTGGCGAGAGCTGGTAACTATGTGCGCCACGGATTTTCGTATCACGGTGCATTGCGCATTTTAAAAGTCATTATGGGATATGATTATCTCTGGATCAATGTCCGTGTCAAGGGCGGAGCTATGGATGTATGAACAGCTATATGCGGAATGGAGATACTTATTTTGTTTCCTACCGTGATCCGAACTTAAAGAAAACGGATGAGATCTATGACGGTATCCCGCAGTATCTTGCCGATTTTAAGGCGGACGAGCGTGAGATGACA
>ENA-OQCN01000062-OQCN01000062.1-human-gut-metagenome-genome-assembly--contig:-NODE-62-length-44690-cov-3.174450_pt1 | contig 44690 bp, 47 predicted proteins | sample MGYA00242497_ERZ504576 | MGnify/ENA primary metagenome ERZ504576 (study PRJEB26092, sample SAMD00036296) | human gut metagenome | host: Homo sapiens | study: EMG produced TPA metagenomics assembly of...
CCAGTACAAAACAAAGTTATCCCCAAGTTATCCCCAAAGTTATCCCCAAAAAGGTGCTACACAATGCAAAACATGCAGTACCACATGCAAAATACGCAGTACCCAAATGACAAAACATGCAGTATCCACTGTAAAATACGCAGTACCCAATGCAAAACATGCAGTACCCCATGCAAAATATGCAGTACAAAACAAAGTTATCCCCAAGTTATCCACAGAGTTATCCCCAATGGATCTGTCGAAGAAAAATAGACTTGAAAAATAAAAGTAAATGCTTTATACTCACATGAGTGATAAGATAAAATATTTTTCGAAACAGCTAAGAAAAAGAAGGAAGGAGAGAAGTATGGCGACGCTAAAGGATGTGGCGAAGGCTTCCGGACTGACAGTAGGAACTGTTTCCAGAGTTTTGAATAATAGAGGCTATATAAGTGATAAAACAAGAGAGAAAGTGTATCAGGTAATGAAAGAGTTGAATTACCAGCCAAATGAAATGGCACGTTCACTTTCAAAGCAGAAGAATAATACAATAGGAATTATTTTACCGCAGATTGAGCATCCTTATTTTGCAAAGGTTCTGGGTCGGCTGGAAAAAGAGGCTTCTAAGCGTGGATATCGCACAACTGTATTTGTTTCTAAAAATAAAGAAGAACGCGAGGAAGAATGCATTGAAATGTGCAAAAGCGCAAGAGTGGCAGGAGTAGTGTTGTGCAGCGGCTGCTTTGGCACAGAAAAATTTACAGGACTTGATTTCCCATTAATTACATTAGAGAGATCCATTGATCAGGCAACATCAGGTATTGAATGTGACAACTATCAGGGTGGTGTACTTGCAACGGAGTATTAATCGAAAAGGGCTGCAAAAAGCTTATGTATATTGGCGGAAGAAGTGCCGGTGAGGGTATTGCTATGCCAGGCGATTATAGAGAAGTGGGTTTTAAAGATACATGTGAGAAGTATCATGTAGAGCATATGGTGATGGTGACAGATAAAGAACAATTTGATACGTTGGAGTATTATAGCTTTGTGAGAAACAAGCTTGAGAAAAATCCAGATGTAGATGGTGTATTTGCAAGCTCTGATATTATCGGTGCATATGTGCTTCAGGCTTGCCGCGACTTGTCAATTAGTGTTCCTCAGAATATGAAAATTGTGGGATTTGATGATGTTAATATTGCTCAGTTTACGACACCTGGTCTGACAACAATTCATCAGCCGGTAGAGCAGATGGCAGAGCAGGCAATTTTGGACATTGCGATGATAGATGCTGGCAAGGTGGTGCCTTCAAGAACGGTATTTCCGGTAACGCTTGTTGAGCGCGAAACGACTTGATTTAACAGCTGCAAAGCAGTGATTAAACTAAGGGGCTGTTTTGCGCATGATGAGGCGCGAGTGAGCTGTTTCTTACTAAATAATCTAATATAGCAATTTTATACAAACATATCGAAAAAGAGTTATTACATAGTGAGTAGAGTCTTGCATGTATAACTCTTTTTTTTGTGAATATTAGATATGTACACAGGTTGTCACAAGAAAAAATATCGCAAGCGGTTGCGATAAACAATTTCAAAAGTTTCTGAAAAAATAGTGTAATTAACGTATTTTATTGAACATTAAATAAAATTCAAACAAAACATGACTGACATAGTGCACAAAATAAAAAGGTAATAATCATATAATTTTAACAAAATATATTTTAATAAAAAGAAAAATATGATAACCGCTTGACATGTTAAAAGTGCAGTGCTAGAATGAAGACACAAACAAAGAAATGCCCACATACGAGATAGGGGCACTAAAATAGGAGGAATAAAAATATGAGAACAAAAGCGACACTTGCAATTACACTTGCGGCAGCAATGGCAGCAACAGCAGTTCCTGCAATGGCAGATGATAAGGTAAGCATTACCATTTTCAATTCCAAGATGGAGATTCAGAGCCAGTTTGAAGAGATGGCAGAAAAGTATGCTGAGGATAATGGAATCAATATTGAGGTTTACTACTCAAATGATACAGTAGCAGCTCATCTGGCTACCAAGTATTCATCTGGAGATCCATATACATTAGCAATGGTAGATGCAAAGGATGTCTACTCACTGGCAAAAGATCATGCAATTGATATGAGCGATCAGGAGTGGGTAAAGAATACTAACTATGCAATCGGAATTGATGATCAGATCAATGGTTTCCCTATGTGTGTTGAGGCTCGTGGACTGATTTACAATGCAGATGCGATCGAAGCAATTACTGGTGAAACATTTAACCCAGAAGATTACAAGACACTTGATTCCTTTAAGGAACTGATTGAGCAGTTAAAGGAAGGCGGTATGGAGACGCCTACTGGTATCATGAAGGAGGATTGGTCTTTAGGAGGTCACTTTCTGTCACAGGTATCAGAGGAGCAGCCGGATGTAGAGGAGTTTATTACAAAGCTTCATGAGGGTGAAGCAGATCTGATTAATGATGAGAAATTCAATTCTCTGATGGATTTCTTTGATGTAATGAAGGAGAACAACTACGCAAAGGATTCTGCAATCGCAGCTGAGCGTGAAGTAACTGAGATGATGTTAGCTGAGGGAGAAATCGCCTTTATGTACGGTGGTAACTGGGATTGTCCGTAATCAACGCATATGATTACACTGAGAACATGGGTATGATGCCAATTCCGCAGAACACAGATGACGGCACTAACGAGAAGCTTGTAGGTGGCGGTTCTAAGTATTTTATGATTGATTCTTCTGATACTACAACAGATGAGCAGCGTCAGGCAGCACTAGATTTCTTAGAGTGGCTTGCAGATTCTGAAGAAGGTCAGAAGTTCATCACAGAAGACTGTGCACTTGTTCCTGCATTCTCCAATAATGAGAATGAAGTAGCAGATCCTCTTGGAAAGTCTGTTAAGAAGTATGCAGATGAGGGTGCTATGATTGATAACTACAACTACATGCCAGATGATCACATCTCTCTGTGTGGTGCAATCTTCCAGAAGTATCTTGCAGGACAGATGGATCGTGCAGAGTTTGCAACTGAGATTGAGGATTACTGGAAGTCAGCAGACGTTGTAGAGCACTGATAATATCAAACATTTGATAGATGATGCTTCCTTATAATATAATAGGAAGGAAGACATTACCCCTATAGAGGCTGTCCGCCGATGACAGGCAGCGGACAGTCTCATGATTTTCTTGATGATAAAACGAATACAGGGAAGGGGATCGTGATCATGGATAGAAACACGACAAAATATAAAGTAAAGCAGTACATAATGTTCGCTGGTATCTCCACTGTACTGTTTGCTGCAGTAGTAATTATTCCGTTTATCTACGGTTTATATTTGACCTTTACAAGCTGGGATGGTATTTCAAAGGATAAGCAGTTTGTCGGTTTTGCAAATTATATTGCAACGTTTAAAGATATTGCCTACTGGCAGGCACTTGGAAGAACAGTTATATATTCTGTTATTTCCGTTGTTCTGGTAAATGTGGTTGCATTTTTCCTAGCATATTTGCTGACTAGTGGTATTAAAGGACAGAACTTCTTCCGTGCGGGCTTCTTTATTCCAAACCTGATCGGTGGTATTGTTCTTGGTTATGTATGGAAGTTTGTTTTTAACAGAGCATTTGTATCAATTGGAAAGGCAGTTTCTATTGGTGCGCTTTCAAATTCCTGGCTGGCAACACCGAGCGGTGCAATGGCATGTTTGATTATTGTTTCTGTATGGCAGTATGCTGGTTACATGATGTTAATTTATGTTGCCGGATTTATGAGTGTACCGAAGAGCTTAAAGGAAGCTGCTCAGATTGATGGATGTACTAGTTTTCAGGCAACAGTTAATATTATCATCCCACTTATGAGAGCTTCATTTGTACAGTGCTTGTTCCTTACAATTACCAGATGCTTCATGGTATATGATGTAAACCTGTCCTTGACAAAGGGTGAGCCATTCAATTCTTCTGTAATGGCAGCAATGCATGTATACAATCAGGCATTTACTTATAAGAATTATGGCCTTGGACAGGCTGAAGCACTTGTACTGTTTATCGTCTGCGCAATCGTAGGTGTGACACAGGTTTATATTGGTAAGAAAGGGGAGGTGGCAGCATAATGGAAGAAAATAAAAAAGCGGCACAGAAAAAGAAAATTAGCCATGCCATTATAATGGTTGTTTTAATCCTCCTGTTTCTGATGTTTATCTTTCCGTTTATTCTCGTTATTATTAATGCATTTAAGACAAAGGGTGACATTATGTCTGACCCGATGGCACTAGTTGGTTCTCATGGATTTATTGTAACAAACTTCTCTGATGCGATGAAGAAGATGAATTTTACAACATCTTTTACCAACTCACTGATCATCACAATTTCAGCAACAAATTGGAACTATTCTTTTGTCTGCTAATGACCGCATTTGTAATTGTAAGAAACAATTGGAAGGCATGTAAGCTTCTGTTTACATTAATGATTGCATCTATGGTAATTCCATTCCAGGTTTTGATGATTCCGTTAGTATCATTATATGGTGGTATCTTTGGAGTTTTAAATAGCCGTGTGACCTTAATCCTTATGCATATCGGATTTTCACTTTCAATGGCAACATTCATGTTCCATGGAGCAATTCATACGAATATTCCGTTAGAGCTTGAGGAAGCGGCATTTTTGGATGGCTGCAGCAACTGGCAGACATACTGGAAAATCGTATTTCCACTGTTAAAGCCAACGATTGCAACTGTAGCAATTATTGATGCAATGGCATTCTGGAACGATTATCTTCTTCCGAGCCTTGTACTTGGCCGTAAGGAGCTTTATACACTTCCAATTGCAACACAGGCATTCTATGGAACTTACTCTACGGATATGGGCCTGGTAATGGCTGCTCTGCTGTTAGCGATGCTGCCGATTTTGATTTTATATCTGTTCTTGCAGCGCTACATTGTTGAGGGCGTTACCTCCGGTGCAGTAAAGGGATAATTTAGTGTTTATTTATAAGGGGTCCAAAATATAGTTTGTTTTGGACCCCATTTCTTTTTAACGATGAGAAAAGGAGATAAGTGAGAGCGCAGGTGCTCAAACTTTAACAAATAATATGGAAACAATATATAAGGAACGCTTTGAGCAAAAGAAGGATGAGCTTCATGATCTTTATATGCAATTATATGGAAATGATGCAATGTTTGCAGAGCTGTGCGAGCATTTGTACGCATTTTATAAGGAGAGAAGTGAGAAGTTAAAGACGCTTGATAAAAAGCGTGAAGCTGATACCTAATTGGTACAAAAAAAAATGATATGCTTGGCATGATGTTTTATATTGACAATTTTGCTGGCAACATGAAGGGTGTACAGGGAAAGCTGGATTATCTGGAAAAGAATAATGTTAATTATATTCATTTGATGCCGTTTCTTGATACACCAAAAGGACGCTCTGATGGAGGTTATGCAGTAGCTGATTTTAGAAAGGTTCAGGAAAATTTAGGTTCCATGGAAGACCTTGAGAATTTGACTAATGCCTGCCATGAGAAGGGAATCAGTGTGTGCATGGATTTTGTTATGAACCACACTTCAGAGGATCATGAATGGGCAAAGAAGGCACGTCAGGGAGATGGAGAATATATGAGCCGCTATTTCTTTTTTGATAATGCGGTTATTCCATCTGAATATGAAAAGACAGTTCCGCAGGTATTCCCGACGACTGCACCTGGCAACTTTACATGGCTTCCAGAAATTGGTCACTATGTAATGACGACATTTTATCCTTATCAGTGGGATCTCAATTACAAGAATCCAAGAGTATTCAATGAAATGATGTATAATTTCCTCTATCTGGCAAACAAGGGAATTGATATCATTCGAATTGATGCAGTGCCATATATATGGAAGGAACTCCATACGACATGCAGAAATCTGCCGCAGGTACATACAATTGTGCGTATGATGAGACTGATCGGAGAACTTGTCTGCCCTGGCATTTTGCTTTTGGGTGAGGTAGTAATGGAGCCGGAAAAGGTTGTTCCATACTTTGGAACTGTAGAAAAGCCAGAGTGTCATATGCTGTATAATGTAACAACAATGGCTACCACATGGCATACTGTAGCAACAAGAGATGTCAGTCTGTTAAAGAAGCAGCTTGATATTGTAAATCGTCTTCCAAAGGACTATGTTTTCTTAAATTATCTGCGCTGCCATGATGATATTGGCTGGGGACTTGATTTTGCAACTTTGCAGCAGGAAGGCATTCAGGAGCGTGCGCATAAGCAGTATTTGAATGATTATTTTAGAGGCTATGCCGGTTACAGCAACAGCCGCGGTGTTCTCTATAATGAGGATCCGGTGACTGGTGATGCAAGATTTTGTGGAACAACTGCTTCAATGTGCGGTATTGAAAAGGCAAGCTATCAGCACGATAAAGAGGCACTTGAGAAGGCCATTCGAATGGATGTAATGCTTCATGCATATATGTTTATGCAGTCTGGAATCCCTGTGCTTTATAGTGGAGATGAAATTGGCCAGTTAAATGATTATGCTTATAGGGATGATCCTGATAAGGCACCAGATTCACGTTATGTTCACCGTGGTGCAATGAATTGGGAAGAGGCTGCAAAGAGCAGTGATCAAACGACTATTCCAGGTCAGATTTCTTCAAAGCTTAATCAGCTTGAGAAGCTTCGTAAATCTGAGAAGGCATTTATGAGCAATGCGGATACATGGACTGTTGAAACATGGGATAAGAGCATTCTTTGTATCGGCCGTTATTATGATGGCGATAAGATATATGGCTTATTCAACTTTAGTGAATTTGATAAGACAGCATGGATTAATGAAAGAGACGGTCTGTACTGTGATCTTTTAACTGGAACATTAATGGAGGCAGCTGGAGTCAATATTCCGGCATATGGCTATATGTGGCTGAAGAAGGTTCGATAAGAACAAAAGAGTACAATTGTATATAATGATTCTGAAAAAAGATAAGTAAAATCAAAATCAGATAAGAAAAAGCGTACCTTCCAGGATAAACTGGCGGATACGCTTTTTTGATTGTTTTAGAAACCAATTCCAACGGCAATCAGAATAGTTATGATTGCACCAATCATCAAAATACCGAGGAATTTCCACATGAATTTAATCCATTTGGACCACTCAATTTTTGCAATTGCCAGAGAACCGATCAAACATCCAGAGGTTGGAACGATCAGGTTGGTGAATGCATCACCAAGCTGGAATGCAAGAACAGAGGTCTGACGGGAAACACCAAGAAGATCAGCAAGTGGTGCCATGATCGGCATGGTGATTGCAGCTTGTCCAGAACCTGATACGACAAAGAAGTTAAATACGGACTGGAAAAGATACATAAGTACAGCGGCAAATGCACCGGAAAGTCCTGAGAGTGCCTGAGAAATTCCGTACATGACTGTGTTGATAACGGTTGGTGTGGTCGGGTCGGAGCCGCCAAGAACCTGCATGATACCCTGTGCCATTGCGACAACAAGTGCTGCACCTATAAGATCCTTTGCACCATCTTTAAATGAAGATGCAATATCATTTAGCTTCATGTTATTTAAGTGGAAAATAACGCCGATAACACCAGAAACGATTCCCATGATGAAAAACTGAGTAGCGATTTCTGCCATATAGTAGCCCTTTACCATAACACCCCAGATAACCCAGATGACAGTAGCAGCAAGTGTCAGAAGTACCAAGATGTGGCCGATGCAAAATCGTGTCCATCGTCAAGTCCTGTTTTTTCGTTTTGATCACGGAAATACTGATCGCTTTCGTAGGCAATAGAGATAGTAGGTATTTTCTTTACCTTGGATGCGTAGAACATTGTCATTCCACAGCCAAGTGCGGTGAAGACAACCCACATAACCATACGAAAACCGGCGCCAGAGAATACGTCGATTCCAGCAATTCCCTGAGCAACACCGACAGAGAAGGGATTCATCCATGAGGAACCGAAGCCGATCTGTGTAGCAACATAGGTGACAAGTACTGCAATTACGGTGTCGTATCCTACGGCAACAAACAGCGGACAGAGAATCATCGTAAATGGAAGTGCTTCCTCGCCCATTCCAAAGACAGCACCGCCTAATGAAAACAGTACAAACAGCACAGGAATTAACAGCTTTTCGGCTCCCTTTGCTTTGCGAATTAATCCAATTAAGCCGGATTCGAGTGCACCAGTTTGATCATGATTCCAAATGCACCGCCGACAACTAATAGGAATGCTATGATATCCATCGCGGAGCTATTGACGATTCCGTTGTACATGTAGTTAAAGAAACCGGTTCCACCGTCACCACTGAATAATGAGACACCTTCTGTTACGACCTTTCCAGCATCATCTCTTAAATACTGAAAGCTTCCGTCTTTGATGACGGTACGTGTTTTTTCTACACCATTAATCATGTACGAAACGTCCTGTGTTTCGTAGTAGCCCTTTGGAACAAGGAACGTTAAAATTGCAGCCAGAACAACTACAAAAAAGATAATGATGTAAGTGTCTGGTACGGTAAAGCCCTTGTTAAAAGATTTTAAACCTTCTCCTTTTTTGTGGCTCATAGTTGAGTCTCCCTTCATTTGGTATGTATAAATAAGATTTGCAAGGGATAGTGTATCATATCAAATGAAATAAAGAAACTAAAAAATAAGAAAAATCAAAAAAAGAATTTAATATACTGACTTTCCTCTTGCAATGACTTTGATAAGCTGCAAGTTCTTGTCTAAGATACAAAGATCAGCATCATATCCTTCCTGAACTCTTCCTTTCTTATTTAAATGAAGAATGTCGGCAGGGTTGGAGGTGATTGTGGAGAGTGCGATTTCTAGTGGAATGTTTTCCATGGAGACGCATTCTTTTACTTCTTTTAACAGGCAGCTGGATTGACCGACACCCATTCCCTGAAATTCACCTTTTTTATTGTAGATTGGCAGGCTTCCCTGTCCATCGGAGGAGATTGTGATACGGTTTGGATTGACACCTGCATTTAGCATACGCTTGATTCCTTTGCATACGCGCACCTCATCGCAGATAGTCTCCCAGTAGTCGATATCTTCGTTTCCTGTAAAGTCAACGGCACCGCCCTTTAATGCATATTCGATGGCTTGGCAAAAAAGTGCCTCGTTTCGGTTTACGTGAGTAGGAAGAAACTGTGATGCAGGAATTTCTGTCTCATCAATTACACGGTTGATTAACTCCATGCCTCGTGAGCCATCACCGAGATGAACGTTAATGATTCCGGCTTTTCCAGAAAGTACTCCGCCGAGTCTTGTATCGGCTGCAACACGGGTAAATTCTTCAAAGGTTGGCTGGGAGGAACGATGGTCTGAAATGGCGATTTCTCCTGTTCCAATGATTTCCTGAATCATCATAATATCCTTTGGGATGCTGTCGGTCAGCGTGCGAACAGGAACCTGATAACTTCCAGTGTAGCAGTAAGCAGATATTCCCTGCTCGTTTAGTCCCTTTGTTTTGGCGACAAGTGCACACATATCACGTCCTATTCCATCAGTGCCAAGACAGCCAACAACAGTTGTCACGCCGAATTTGGTGAGCCCTTCCATGGTAGCCTCTGGTGTACGATTGGCAAAACCGCCCTCTCCGCCTCCTCCGAGTACATGAACATGACAGTCAATAAAACCAGGTGTGAGGATCAGATTTGTTCCATCAATTTGCTCAGACTCTGGAAAATATGAAGGAATTGACAGACTGCCTGCATCTGCAATTTTTACAATTTTATCGTGAATGACAAGTACATCCTTTTTTCCAAGATGCTCTGGTGCGTAAATGTCAATATTTTGAATTAGTTTGATCATATTATTATAAATACCTTTCTAAAATTATTTTGGCGATCAAATTCGCTACCAATAGTATACCACACAAAACAGGATGAGCAAATGAAAAAGTGGTTATGTTTTTATTGACAAGAAGAGAAAAAGACACTATAATCGTTCAAAATAGAACTACAGAGGAGGGCATACATGTATTTTTGTGATGAGCATAGAGGAATTACACGTTATTATGAGATTCTGAAGTCATCCGTATGTGAAAAATATCAGCTTAGGCAGATGGAGTATGATATATTGATGTTTCTATATAATAATCCACAGCATAACACGGCAGCAGATATTGTCAGATACAGAAAGTCAACAAAATCTCACGTATCTATGTCACTTAAGGTGCTTGAGGAAAAAGGCTGATTGAAAGAAGGATAGATAAAGACAATAAAAAACGTGTTGAAATTTATATTTTGGATTCAGCAGATGATATAATAAAAGATGGCATACGCGTACAAAAGCAGTTTGCAAAAGATATGTTTAATGGGCTTACAGACGATGAAATTGCATTGTGTAAGCAGATCTTTAAAAAGATATGTAATAATGCGGAAGCGTGCATAAAAGCTGCAAATAACAAAGTGCCTGCAGAAAAATAAGACTGCGGGCACTTTGTTTTTTTAAGGAAGATATAAATTACTCAACATCCTGTAATGCTGCAAAATTTTCTTCGCCGGTACGAACCTTTACAACGCGGTCTACGTTGTATACGAAGATCTTGCCGTCACCGATATGACCGGTGTAGAGTGTCTTCTTTGCAGCTGCGATTACTGTATCAACTGGGATGCTGCTGACAACTACTTCAACCTTAACTTTTGGAAGAAGAGTAGCATCAAGCTCAACACCACGGTACTTTTCGCCGGCACCCTTCTGAATGCCGCAGCCCATTACCTGAGTAACGGTCATTCCAGTTACACCTATGTCATTCATAGCCTTTCTAAGCTTATCATAACGAGAAAGCTTTGCAATGATGACAACCTTATAGATGCCGCTTGGTGAAACATCTGGAGCTTTAACGACCTTAACAGCGGCAGCCTTCTGTGCAGCAGAAGCGCGGTCATATTCTTCGACACCAAGGTTTGTATTTGCATTTTGCTCCATGGTCATAGTATTGTCGATATCCATGATTGAGAATCCGGCATAAGCAGATGGAAGACCATGCTCAGTTGCATCAAGACCAATGATTTCTTCTTCCTCAGAAACACGAAGACCAAAAATTGCTTTGATAACAAGGAATGTAATTGTGATAGTAACAGCAGTGAAAGCTGCGGTACAAAGCATACCAAGAAGCTGTAATCCAAGCTGTGAGAAGCCGCCGCCATAGAAAAGACCAGCGCCAGCGATCTGGTTTGCGCCATATGTAACGCCATCACCATATCCTCTTGCAAAGGCCGGAGCACTCTTTGTGGCAAAAAGTCCAACTGCAATTGTACCCCAGATACCATTCATCATATGAACAGCTACGGCACCAACTGGATCATCAACGTGAATCTTATTATCACAGAACCATACACCAAATACAACAAGCAAACCAGAAACAGCACCTATCACGATAGAACCAAATGCATCTACAACATCACAGCCGGCAGTTACAGCAACAAGTCCAGCTAAAGAAGCGTTCAGACACATGGAAACATCAGGCTTTCCGTACTTTACCCATGTAAAGATCATGCAGACAACAGTTGCGATAGATGGTGCAATTGTTGTGGTAACGAAAATGGATCCAAGCTCCTCAACGCTAGTTGCTGCGGCACCATTAAATCCATACCAGCCAAGCCACAGAATGAAAACACCAAGACAGCCAAGAGGAAGATTGTGACCAGGGAAGGCATTTACCTTTGTGATTTTGCCGTTTGAATCTTTTACAAACTTTCCAATACGAGGTCCTAACATTGCGGCACCGATAAGTGCACAGATACCACCAACCATGTGAATACAGTTTGAACCGGCAAAATCATGGAAGCCGATCTGTGCAAGCCAGCCGCCGCCCCATGTCCAGTGTGCCTCAATCGGGTAGATTAAAGCAGAGATTATTGCTGAGTAGACACAGTAGGAAAGGAATCTTGTTCGTTCAGCCATAGCACCAGATACGATGGTAGCAGTAGTTGCACAGAACACAAGGTTAAATACGAAATTGGACCAGTCAAAATTTGCATAATCTGTAAAAATGTCAAACCCCGGCTTTCCGATAAGACCAACAAGATCTTCTCCGAGAAACAGACCAAAACCGATCAGGATAAACATAACAGTACCAATACAAAAATCCATCAGATTCTTCATCAGGATATTTCCTGTATTTTTTGCTCTGGTAAAACCAGCCTCAACCATTGCAAAACCAGCCTGCATCCAGAATACGAGTGCAGCTCCAATTAAAAACCAGACACCAAAGACTTCACTTTGAACCGTACTTAAAATTTCTTCCATAGGACATTTCCTCCTTTTTTAACAGCACAAAGCCGCGCACACCGGGATCCTTCGGCGTGCACGGCTTTGTGCTGCGGATATGAGAAAAGGCGCTGACTTCCATACGAATGTGTCAGCGCCTTTGCTTGAAAATGATTATAGAAGTCGAAGCGCGATTTGTCAATCAAAAATTTTATAAAAAATTAACATTGTGAAAATCTTCTATACATGATGGGATTTTCGCGGTATACTGTAAGCATAAATACAAAAATGGCAGTTATTCACAGCATGCAAATTCGCATAGCTTTAAATAGCTGCAAAAAAAGAAATGCTGACATGGAAAAGGATTGAAGTGTGTAGATATGGAAAAGAAAAGACAGCCAATCGGCGTATTTGATTCTGGTGCAGGCGGACTTAGTGTATTAAAGGAGCTAGTACGACTGATGCCAGAGGAAGATTTTATTTATTATGGGGACTCACTAAATGCACCTTACGGCGTAAAGCGATTGAAGAAGTGCGCCAGCTTACATATGCCTGTGCTGAGCATCTTTTAGAGCGCGGTGTAAAGGAAATTATTATTGCCTGCAATACGGCGACAAGTGCAGCATGCAAAATCATGCGCGGCATGTATCCAGATTTGCCGCTTGTAGGAATAGAGCCTGCCGTAAAGCCGGCAGCCCAAAATCACCGAGGAGAAAAGGTGGCTGTTATGGCAACTCCGCTGACACTTCATGAAGAAAAATTTAAACAGCTTGTGAAGCGTTATGAGAACTTGGCGACAATTATTCCTGTTCCGTGTCCGGATTTGGTGGAATATGTGGAGAAAGGAATTTTAGAAGGTCCTGAGCTGGAAGGATATTTAAAGGATGTATTAGCACCTTGTTTACAGGAAGGTGTTAAGGCAGTAGTTCTTGGCTGTACACATTTTCCGCTTGTAAAGGCTGCGATTGGAAAGGTTGTTGGTGAATCAGTTCGCATTTACGATGGAGGAGAGGGAACTGCCAGACAGGCAAAATGTCTGCTGGCTGCGAAAAATCTCTGTACAGATCAAGAAAAAGGGCACATCTGCTTTGAGAGCAGTGCACCCGAAAAAGAAGCATATTATGAAGCGCTGTATAGAAAGGCAGCGCATATTGACAGCAGAGTGAAATTATAAGTATGATATTGGGGGCAAAAGGTATTTTACCACCAACTGATACCCACGAATTGCTCCGTTGCGATGCAACTTCGCAATTCTAAAAACATTCGGATTCGCTGATTTTCTTTGAAAATCGCTGCATCCTCATGTTTTTGCGGGTCCCAAGCTCAAAACCTTATCGTGCAAGCACGAACGGCTTTTGGAGCTTTTGACCCTAGTATCACAAGTATTAGAGCATTAGTCTTAGCAATTTTATAATACTGTATGAGGATCTCTCATCGCGGTAAATTACTTCACGCGCTTGGCTGGATAGTCTGTGATAATGACATCCACCTGGGCGTTTTTCATGCGCTCTGCCTCTGCTCTTGTGTTGATGGTCCAGGCATAGACAGCCTTGCCTTGTGCATGGGCCTTTGCAACAGTTGTATTATTTACAAACATAGAACGTACACAGAAAAAGTCAATCATGTCATTTTTATAATAGTTGCCGATGGCTGTAGTAAGAATGTAGCCGAGCGTAAGATCAGGATTTAACTCATTTACCTGACGAAGATAAGCATAGTCGGAGGACTGAATGGAACACTGATATTCCATTTCATATTGTTCAATTAAGCCTACAACTTTCGCTGCAAGATCTGCACTGGCAGAATTTCTCTTTAATTCAATTAAAAGGTGCGCTCGTCCTTTTACAAGAGACATGACTTCTTCTAGTGTAGGTATATAGGTAAATTCATGGTCTTTTGAAAAATAATAACTGATATCATATTGCTTTAATTCTTCATAGGTAACATCTGCAATGTTGATTTTTTTTCCAGCGATACGTTTAAGTGAAGCATCATGACAAACAATAACCACGCCATCTTTTGTTTCCTGAACGTCAATCTCAACACCGTCAGAGAGGGAGGAGATTGCAAGATCAATGGCTTCAAGTGAGTTTTCAGGTGCTTCTGAAGAAAGTCCTCTGTGACAGTAAATTTGAACTGGGCTTAGTGGACGTTCAGCAAGAAGGGCACCGTTATAGATACCATAGTATAAAAAGCAAAAAACGCCAACACCGGCAGCCACAAGACCACAGGCACGAAAGATACGGCGAAGCGGTGTGTCTGGCGCATAGCTAAGATGAAATTCCAAAATAACATCATTGCCGGAAAAACGGAAAAACAGATGTGTCATCATTGCTGCATTTAAGAAAACACCTATGCAGGTGACAAACCATATGAGTGCGATGGAAAGCGTATTGTTAAAGCTAAGAACCATTGCAACCTTTAAGTCAGCTGGCGCAAAAAATTGACGACGACAACAATTATAATCTGACACAGCAAACGAAGAATAAACCAAAGGACAACAACGAGCAGATTTAAAAGAATTATGTCGCTTAGTACAGCACGAAGATTCTTTCTGACGAGAGGAACACTTGCTTTTTTGGCATTTCTCAGGCCGAAGCCGCCAAGATACCAATAGCAGGCACAGAAAAACTCACGAACTGCAAAAATTCCGATAAATATAAGAAAAGTGATGATCGGAATGCAGTAAATAAGTTTTGAAAAAAGCATCGGCAAAAAGGTGCTGTAAGGATTTATGCGAAAACAGATTTCATAGAAGAAGAACAGGTTGATTAAAATCTGGTAGGCAAATAAAGGCAGAGCGACATACAGCTGTTTAAAGCGAAATCGTTGAAAGCCTTTTGCGCAGCCGTGTAGAAAAATATCCTTCACGCGAAGTTTCTGTCTTGCCAAAGAAGCCTGAAAGCCGCCAAGAAGAATGCATGCATTAAGATAAGTCAGCAAACACGCAGTCAAAAATAAAATCAGAAGCATTGCGATTGCCGCAGGCGTGATCAGAAAGCGTCCGATATTGGCAGAATTTAAAAAACTGTAGCCGTCGATTTTTAATGCAATACTTAAAAGAAGCTGAAAGAGTGAGTACTCAATCAGGGTGTAAAATATAGAGTAAATAATTTGAAGCGCGAGCATACTTTTTATATTTAAAAAGGCACCGCGCATAGCAATTTTTAAGCCGCCCAAGGCATTTTTTAAATGATAAAAGAGTGTCGTGCGTGCTTTTTAGTGTGTTGTTCCATAGCTGTCAGTCCTGTCTGTAAGAGATATATTCTATGATAACATAGTTTTTCGCAAAATGCGATGTAAAATTACAAAAAACGAAAAATCAATGAGAGAAAATTTGGCAAAACCTTTACAAAAAACGCGATAATTGATATCATGAATAATAGTGCGAGGCACGGATCATATAGAAAAACGGAGAAAATTGTAATGCTTACAAGAGAAGATCACAAGACATATGAGCAGATTTTGCGCGAAGAACTGACACCAGCGTTTGGCTGTACAGAGCCGATTGCGCTGGCATACTGTGCCGCAAAGGCAAGAGAAGTATTAGGTCAGATGCCTACAGAAGTTATCATTGAGGCAAGCGGCAATATTATCAAAAATGTAAAGAGTGTTATCGTACCGAATACAGGTGGCATGAAGGGAATCCCGGCGGCAGCGGCAGCTGGAATCGTGGCAGGAGATTCAAAAGCATGTCTTGAGGTTATCGCAAAGGTAACACCAGAAGAACAAAAGGAAATCGCTGAGTATTTAAATAATGTTCCATTTAGCGTAAAGGCAATGAAGGATGGTGATAAGCTTGATATTCGCGTAACAGTAAAGGCCGAGGAAAATAGTGCAGTTGTGCGTGTATCAAAGCATCATACTGATATTGTGTATATTGCGCATAATGGCGAGGTTATGCTAAATGAGCAGGATGACTGTGAGTGCGCACAGAAACTGGCAGCAAATCAGGCAGCTGCAGCAGAGCAGCGTGCTGACAGAAGCCGCCTTAGCATTGAGGGAATTGTAGAGTATGCGAAGACTGCAGATCTAAGCACAGTAAGTGATTTGTTAAACAGACAGATTGAGTATAACTATAATATTGCACAGGCTGGTGTAAAAGAAAACTGGGGTGCAAATGTGGGAAGCGTTCTGCTTGATACATATGGTGAAGATGTGCGTACAAAAGCAAGAGCATATGCAGCAGCAGGCTCCGATGCACGTATGAGCGGCTGCGAGCTTCCTGTTGTAATCAATTCTGGAAGCGGAAACCAGGGAATTACCGTATCAGTTCCTGTTATCATTTACGCAAAGGAATATCATAAGAGTGATGAAGAGCTGCTTCGTGCACTTTTAGTATCAAATCTTATTGCAATTCACATCAAGACAGGAATTGGACCATTGTCTGCATTTTGCGGAGCAGTAAGTGCAGGATGTGCAGCAGGCTGTGCAATTGCATTTTTGCTTGGCGGCGGCATCGATGAGGTGGCTCACACACTTGTAAATTCTATTGCAATTACATCTGGTATTATCTGTGATGGTGCAAAGCCATCATGTGCAGCAAAGATTGCATCTTCTGTGGATGCTGGAATTTTAGGATATGAAATGTATCGCCATGGCCAGCAGTTCTATGGTGAGGATGGAATTGTAAGTAAGGGTGTTGAGAATACTATTCGTAATATCTGTCGAATTGGTGCGGAAGGAATGAATGGTACAGACGAAGAAATTATAAAGATCATGACACACTGCGATTAAATAGTAACTATTCAGAACCCCATTCGCAAAATCGCATCTTCGATGCTTCTATTTTGCGAATGGGGTTACCTCGCCATATAAAATTGCTATTCTGTCTGAATGCAAGCATTCACAGAAAGCAATTTTGCATGGCTCTGAATAGTTACAAAATATATTAAATTTTGAGATTGACGAATGAGCATAATAGGTTTATAGTAACAGTATGCGTCAAACAGGTACCTCACTTTATGTGGTTTTGCGGTGAGAAAATTTTTTTTGAGAAAACACTATGCTGATTTAAAGTGCTAACGACATAGAATGTTTTAAACCTGCAGCATGAGCACTCTTCATAAAGGTATTTTGGCATCAATAGGCAATGACATTAAGAAGAGCGGCTAAGTCATATCATCAAAAGGAGAAAAGAAGTATGAGAAAGACGAGAAAAGCAGCAGCTGTCCTTACAGCAGTTGCAATGGCTGCCGTATCAGCAGCACCGGTAATGGCTGACGAGATCAAGGATCTGTATGATTACGAGGTTCAGACAAAAGAAATTGAGACTTGGAACATTTTACAGTCTCAGCTGATGAGCGATACGAATGTACTTACGAACCTGTATGATGGTCTTGTAGAGGCAGATGAGTATGGCAAGCTGACACCGGCAATCGCAGAGAGTTGGGAGACTGAGGATAATGGTCTTACCTGGACGTTCCATTTAAGAAAAGGTGTAAAGTGGGTTGATCAGAATGGAAATGAGAAGGGTGAGGTTACTGCACAGGATTTCTTAACTTCACTGGAGTGGGTATTAAACTTCCATAAGAATGATGCAGCAAATACTTCTATGCCGATGGAGATGATCGCTGGTGCAGAGGACTACTACAACATGACAAATGAGATGGATGCAGATGCAGCACTTGCACTGACTGCTGAGAGTCCGGAGTTTGCTGATACTGTTGGTATTAAGCAGTCGATGATTATACCTTACAGTATACCTGTTTAAGTGAGAAGCCATACTTTGATACTGTAGCTGCTTATAACTGTCTGTATCCGATTTCACAGGGGATGCTTGATGAGATTGGTGTAGATGGCTTTAAGGCTGCAACACCTGAGAATATCTGGTATAACGGCTGCTACACATGTACAGAGTACATCCAGCAGAATACAAAGACCTTGACAAAGAATCCGCTGTACTGGGATACTGATGCAAAACTGTTTGATTCTGTTACTATTAAGATGGTAGAGTCTGCAGATACTGCATATCAGCTGTATACTACTGGTGAGCTTGATCGCGTTGATCTGTCTGAGTCAAATTTGATGACAATCTATAACAACGAGTCTGATCCATATCATAATCAGCTGGTAGAGAAGCGTCCGAACAAGAAGTCTTATCAGTTCCATTTTAATTATGACAAGCTTAATGATGATCAGACAGAGGATACAAACTGGAATACTGCAATTGCAAATGAAGCATTCCGTAAGTGCTGGTACTATGGTCTTGATCTGGGTAGCTGGTATAAGAGAACAAACGCTATCAATCCATATAAGTGCTACAACAACTCCTACACAATGCAGGGTCTGATTTATACTTCTGATGGTACAGAGTATACCGAGCTGGTTCAGGAAAAGTTAGGTCTGCCGTCATATGATGGCGAGACAATGACTCGTCTTGATTCAGCTAAGTTTGAGGAGTACAAGGCTCAGGCAATTGAAGAACTGACAAAAGATGGTGTTACTTTCCCGATACATGCAAGATATTTCGTAGCTAGTGGAAACCAGACTGCTCTTGATAGTGCAAATGTGTTAAAGCAGGCATTTTCTGATTCCTTTGGCGATGATTTTATCGTTCTTGATATTGATTCTTACGTATCCAGTCTTTCTAAGGAGGTTTACAACCTTAAGCGTCAATCCTTTGCTATCGCTGGATGGGGTGCTGACTATGGTGATCCGCAGAACTATTTAGGTCAGGAGACAGATGACAGTGACAACGCTTACTATATGGTACAGCTTGGTCATGCAGTAGACAGTGAGAGCGATGAACTTAAAGATCTTACAGCCAGTTTACTGAGCTTGTAAATAAGGCAGATGCTATCACAGATGATCTGGATGCAAGATATGAGGCATATGCAGAGGCAGAAGCATTTATGCTTGATCATGCTCTGATTGTTCCGGCATATTTTGATATTTCATGGGAGCTGACCCGCATTAATGATTATTCTAAGATCAATGCAATGTTTGGTATTCAGAATAACAAGTATAAGAATTGGGAAACTTCTACAGATGCGTATACCGCAGAAGATTATGCTGCTTTTTTAGAGACATGGAATGAAAATGCTTCTAAATAATAGTAAGTGATAAAAAATAAGCGAGCCGGATAATAAGATTAATCCGGCTCGCTATTTTTTATTTATCAGAATCGTTTTTTTCAGACTTTTTTAAGCTGTTTGGCGGCTGTAGCGTGCTGTCTTCGGACAACGGAATGCCGCGATGCTCCACACATGTAGAAAATACAATCTGGGTGCGGGTGCGTCCAAATTTCTGAAGATAATTGACAAACTGGTCAAGCTCCTGCGTGGTATGGAAATAGGCTTCAATCAGCATAGAGTAATCGCCGGTGACGCAGCTACATTCAACTACGTTAGTGCAAGATTCGATGTAAGGATAGAAGGCTGGTTTTGATCTGGTTCTACCTCAAGGTTTATGAATGCTTTTACAAGATAGCCGATAGCAGTTACATTTATCATAGCCTGGTAGCCAGCTAAGACACCAGATTTTTCAAGACGCTCGATGCGGGCGCATACGGCCGGTGATGACAAAGAGACACGGCTGGCAATCTCTTTAACCGGTAAACGTGCATTATGCTGCAGAATATCAACGATGCAGCGATCAATATGATCCATAACAAACCCCTCACTTTGCTGTGTAATAACAGTAACAGAATATTTATTAACATTGATTCATCATAACAGATAACTTTTGGATTGTAAACAGAAGAAACGAAAGTTTTTTAAGAAAAAATGCTTTTTTTATGGGGGTAACCTCATAAAATAAACAAAAAAGGCATTTTTGTGAAAAAAGGTAAGTCTTTCTTATAAAAAATCAAGATAAATGATTGACAGAAGCATTGATTTGGTTTATAGTAACGGTATGCTTCAAGCAGGACATGACTAGACGAGAGTAGATGGGCACAATTAGGATCATGGAAAAGTGTACCATCTTTTTTTCAAATCATTCTTTGCTGACACAAGTAAGCAACAGGCAGTATTTTTTATGTCGTTCGTAGGGAGGACACATTCTGCAAAAATGCTCCATTGCTTTAAGTGACACACATGAAAATCGTCTTATAATTTGATTTCTGCAGGGCAGGCGCTCTTCGTATAGGTATTATGACATCTACGGGGAAATGACAATTAAGAAGAGACTAAGTCATATCATCAAAAAGGAGGATGACACATGAGAAAGACAAGAAAGGCAGTAGCTGTCCTTACAGCAGTCGCAATGGCAGCAGTATCCGCAGTACCGGCAATGGCAGATGAGATTAAGGATCTGTATGATTACGAGCTTCAGGCAAGAGAGATTGAGACTTGGAACATTTTGTATTCTCAGCAGGCAACTGATCTTCAGGTACTGACCAATTTGTATGATGGTTTGCTTGAATCAGATGAGTATGGTAAGCTGGCACCGGCAGTCGCAGAGAGCTGGGAAACAGAGGACAACGGTATTACTTGGACATTCCATTTAAGAAAGGGTGTTAAGTGGGTTGATCAGAACGGAAATGAGAAGGGTGAAGTTACTGCACAGGACTTCTTAACCGGACTTGAGTGGGTATTAAACTTCCACAAGAATGATGCAACTAACACTTCCATGCCGATGGAGATGATCGTTGGTGCAGAGGATTACTACAACATGACAAGTGAGCTTGATGCAGATGCAGGTCTTGCACTGACAGCTGAAAGCCCAGAGTTTGCTGATACTGTTGGCATCAAGGCAATTGATGATTATACATTACAGTATACATGTGTAAGTGAGAAGCCATATTTTGATACTGTAGCTACCTATAACTGTCTGTATCCAATTTCTCAGGCAATGATCGATGAGATCGGCATTGATGGTTTTAAGGCTGCAACACCAGAAAATATCTGGTACAATGGTGCTTATACCTGTACTGAGTACATCCAGCAGAATACAAAGACTTTGACAAAGAACCCACTGTACTGGGATACCGAGGCAAAGCTGTTTGATTCTGTTACTGTTAAGATGGTAGAGTCTGTTGATACTGCATATCAGCTGTATACTACTGGTGAGCTTGATCATGTAGATCTGTCAGAGTCTAACCTGACCACTATCTACAACAATGAGTCTGATCCGCTTCATGATCAGTTAGTTGAGAAGCGTCCAACAAAGTTCTCTTATCAGTTCCACTTTAACTATGATAAGCATAACGACGATCAGTCCGAGGATACAAATTGGAATACCGCTATTGCAAACGAAGCATTCCGTAAGTGCTGGTACTATGGTCTTGATCTTGGAAGCTACTACAAGAGAACAAATGCAATTAATCCATACAAGTGCTACAACAATGCATACACAATGCAGGGTCTTGTTTACCTGTCTGATGGTACCGAGTACACCAGTCTTGTTCAGGAAAAGTTAGGTCTTCCGGCATATGATGGTGAGACAATGACTCGTCTTGATTCTGAGAAGTTTGAAGAGTACAAGGCACAGGCAATGGAGGAGTTAACAGCAGCAGGCGTTACCTTCCCAGTACATGCAAGATATTTCATAGCTGGTGGAAATCAGACTGCTCTTGACAGTGCAAATGTATTAAAGCAGGCATTCTCCGATTCCTTTGGTGATGACTTCATCGTTCTTGATATTGATTCTTATGTATCCAGTCTTTCTAAGGAAGTTCGTGATCCAAGACGTCAGTCCTTCGTTATCAACGGATGGGGCGCTGACTATGGTGATCCGCAGAACTATTTAGGACAGGAAACAAATGACGGCGATAACGCATATTACATGGTAGCTTATGGTCATGCAGTAGATAACGAGAGTGAGGATCTGAAAGCACTGTATGATGAGTTTACTGAGTTAGTAAATAAGGCTAATGCCATTACAGATGATCTGGATTCAAGATATGAGGCTTATGCAGATGCAGAGGCATTCTTGCTTGAGCATGCACTGACCATTCCGTCAAACTTTGATATCGGTTGGGAGCTGACTCATATAAATGATTACACCAAGCAGAACGCTATGTTTGGTATTCAGAATTTGAAGTATAAGAATTGGGAGACTTCTACAGACGCCTATACTGCAGAAGACTACGCTGGATTCCAGGAAACCTGGAACGCAGGTTCTGCTGAATAATATATGGCAAAATACACCGTAAAGAGATTGTTACAGTCTCTTGTAACAATCCTCATTGTGGTGACTATCGTATTCCTGCTGCTTAGAATGCTGCCTACGGATTATTTCTTTACCGAGGACCAGCTAATGAAGCTGACCGATCAGCAAAAGCACGATCAGCTTAAAGCAGCAGGTTTATTAGATAGTACCTTTACACAGCTGACACGCTATTATGGGCAGTTGTTGAGACTTGACTTTGGTACGTCTCGACGAATTCAAAGCGGTGTCTCTGTTGTAAAGGTAATTGGCGGAAAGTTTGCAATGTCGATGCAGTTAGGACTGATCTCCTTTGCAATTTCTCTGGTAATTGGTGTTGTTATGGGTGTGCTTCAGGCACGTTTTAAGGACGGTATCATCGACGGCATTGGAACAATTTACACGATATTGGTAAATGCAGTTCCGCCGCTTGTTGCTTATTCACTTGTTCTTGTATTTGGTTCCCATGTGTTAGAGCTTCCTTCAATGTATTCAACGAGAAATCCAGGACCGTCTATGATCCTGCCGGTTGCATGTCTTTCTCTTTCATCAATTGCAGGCTATGCACTGTGGACAAGACGTTACATGGTAGATGAGTTAAATAAGGATTATATTAAGCTGGCGCGTGTGAAGGGTCTTTCATCAAAGCGCATCATGGTTACTCATGTGCTTAGAAATGCATTCGTTCCGCTTGCACAGTATATTCCTTATTCTATTTTGCTTACAGTCGGTGGTTCTCTTCTGGTAGAGCGTTTCTTCTCTGTTCCAGGTATGGGTTCTCTTCTTACTGACGCAATCAACCGTTATGACACAAATGTTGTTCAGACGCTTGTTATTTTATACGCTGCACTTGGTATCATCGGCGTATTTTTGGGTGATGTTTTGATGATGATCATTGACCCACGTATTACATTGACCGGAAAGGGAGGTACAAGATAATGGCAGTCAATTCAAATGATGACGCACGCTTTAAGGTTGTCGAGTACTCCCCTGAAAAGGCCGAGATGATCGGATATTCCAATTATTCTTATTGGAAATCTGTATTTCACAATTTCTTAAAGAAAAAGAGTGCAGTTGCGCTTTTAATCGTGTTTGTTGCACTTGTTGTATTTTCCTTCGTTGCACTTGTAATCGGAAAATACGATTATCGTAATCTTGTCACAGATAGTTCAAAGGGTTTTATCCTTCCAAACTCAGAGTTCTGGTTTGGTACTGATAACTTAGGACGTGACTACTGGAGCCAGGTATGGTATGCGACACAGACATCCATTAAGCTTGCCTGTATCGTTGCAATCGGTGAGTGTGTGCTTGGTGTTACTATTGGTCTTCTTTGGGGATATGTTCGTCAGTTAGACCGCTTCTTTACAGAGCTGTACAATGTAATTGATAACATTCCGCAGATCATTTACATGACACTGATTGCATTAATGGTCGGTAAGAGCTTTACCATCATGGCAGTTTCTTTGATTGCATTTGGCTGGCTTGGAATGGCTAGAAACATCCGTAACCTTGTTATGATGTATCGTGACCGTGAGTATAACTTAGCATCAAGATGTTTAGGTACTCCGACTTACCGTATCTTGCTTAAGAACATTTTACCGTACCTGATTAGTGTTATTATCTTAAGAGTGGCACTGTCAATCCCGAGAACAATCAGTATGGAGACTACGCTTTCCTATCTTGGTCTTGGTCTTGATATTAACACACCTACACTTGGAATCCTTCTTCGTAATGCAAGAAGCTATTTCCTGAATTATCCATATTTGCTGGTATTCCCGGCAGTTATTGTATCTGTTGTTACTATCACATTCTATCTGGTTGGTAACGCATTTTCCGATGCGGCTGATCCGAGAAATCACGTTTAAGGGGGAGAACAATGGAAAAGAAACCAATATTATCCGCCAAAGACGTTGAAATTACGTTTAGCCTTCGCGGAAACAAATTAAATGCGATCCGTAAGTGTTCTCTTGATCTGTATGATGGAGAGACACTTGCAATCGTAGGAGAGTCCGGTTCAGGAAAAAGTGTATTTACAAAGACATTTGTTGGTATGCTTGATGGAAACGGCAGTATTACCGGCGGAAGCATTATGTACGATGGCAAGGATCTGGCAAAGTTTAAGAAGGAAAAGGAGTGGATGACTATTCGTGGTAAGAAAATCGCGATGGTTATGCAGGATCCTATGACTTCCTTAAATCCATTGAAAAAGGTTGGAAAGCAGATCCAGGAGTGTATCGAGCTTCATCAGGGTCTTAAGGGAGCTGTTGCAAAGAAGGCAACTCTTCAGATTCTTGAGAAGGTAGGTATTCCATATCCTGAAATGCGCTATAACCAGTATCCGCATGAGTTTTCAGGCGGTATGAGACAGCGTGTTGTTATTGCTATTGCGGTTGCATGCCGGCCGCAGATTTTAATCTGCGATGAGCCTACCACCGCACTGGACGTAACGATTCAGGCTCAGATTTTGGAGCTGATCAGAAATCTACAGGCAGAGTATCATATGTCTGTTATTTATATCACACACGATCTTGGTGTTGTGGCAAATGTGGCTGACCGTGTTGCAGTTATGTATGCAGGACAGATCGTGGAGGTAGGCAAGGTAGATGAGATTTTCTACGATGCAAGACATCCTTATACTTGGGCACTTCTTTCTGCACTTCCGCAGCTTGGCGTGAAGGGCGAAGCACTGCCAACGATTGATGGTACACCGCCGAATCTGTTTAACAAGATTAAGGGTGATGCATTTGCACCTCGAAACAGACAGGCACTGGCTATTGATTTTGAGGAAGAGCCTCCATATTTTGAAGTTTCAGAGACGCACAAGGCAAAGACTTGGTATCTGGACCCGCGTGCACCGAAGATAGAACCGCCGAAGTCTGTGCAGCAGCTCAGACAGAAAATGAGAGCGCATAAGTAAAAGAGGTATGAGTATGGCTGAGAGAGAAAAGCTGATTGAGGTCAAAGACCTGCAGATTAGTTTCGGAAAAGGACGAAAAAAGTTTGTAGCAGTTGACCATGTGAATTTTGATATTTATAAGGGAGAGACATTCTCCCTGGTAGGTGAGTCCGGTTCCGGAAAGACTACCATCGGCCGCGCTATTACCCGTATCAATCCTACTTCGGCCGGAGAGATCTACTTTAAGGGCAAGAAGATCAATGGAAAGATTTCAAAGGAGCTTGACCGCGAGGTTATTAAGAGCTGCCAGATGATTTTCCAGGATCCTATGGCATCCTTAAATGAGCGTGCAAAGGTTGATTACATTGTTTCTGAGGGTCTGTTAAACTTCCATATGTATAAGGATGAGGCAGATCGCGAGGCGAAGGTACAGAAGGCACTTCGAGAGGTTGGTCTTCTTCCGGAGTTTGCATCTCGTTTCCCACACGAGTTCTCTGGTGGACAAAGACAGCGTATCGGTATTGCAAGAGCCTTGATTATGGAGCCAGAGTTTGTTGTAGCTGATGAGCCGATTTCAGCGCTTGATGTTTCTATTCGTGCACAGGTATTGAATTTGTTAAACCAGTTAAAGGCATCAAGAGGACTGACATATCTGTTTATTGCACATGACCTTTCTGTAGTACGTTTTATTTCAGACCGTATTGCTGTTATCTATAAAGGCCGTATTGTGGAGCTGGCAGAGGCAGAGGAATTATTCCATCATCCACTGCATCCTTATACAAAGGCACTGCTTTCAGCAGTTCCGATTCCGGATCCAGAAATCGAGAAGAAGAAAAAGCTTTTGATTTATGATCCAACGCTTCATGATTATACGATCTCAAAGCCACAGTGGGTAGAGATTACTGAGGGTCATTTTGTATATGGTAATGAGCCAGAGCTTGAGAAATATCGTGCTGAGATTGAAGCAATCAATGCAGCAGAGAGAGCATAAAGAAGAGGCGAGAGAAGAGCATGAGATGGTTGAAAAAACAGTATCACCGCTATATGATTCGCCCCATTGTAACAAAAACGATCACCAGAACATTAATTGGTCTGGTGATCGTCTTGCTATGGGATAAATACGTGAATGTAGAGCGGATAGGAGTGTCAAGGCTTGGCTTTGGACTGGGTGCAGTTGGAATTATTTTAATGGCTGGTGCATGGTTTTCCTATCTGCATCTGGATGGATTAACACCTATTGATACAGCGAAAAAGAAATTTGGTGTGAAAAATAAAAAGAAAAAAACAAAGCAAAGCATGGGCGGCGATATTGCAGACTACCTTGATGAGGAAATTGTGTCGTATGAGGAGCTGGATGAATCTGAAAAGGCAGCATGTCAGATGGCAGCCTTTTTGATTTCTGGAATGATCCTTGTGATCGCCGGGATTGTGATCCCATTCTTTTAAGAGCTCACAAAAAGCAGCACATGCCTTGCTTTTTCGTAAATAAGGGTATGATTGTAGAACAAAGATATCAGAGAAAGGATGGGATTCTATGGCAAAATCAAAAAAAGGAAAAGCAGTCATTGCAGGAGTGGCAGCGGTAAGTGCAGCCAGTATTTTGACCGTGAGAGGTATTTTCCACAAGGTATTCGCCAGACAGGAGAAGGAGGATGACGCAATCAGTCTGCGCTATAAGGACATGAGCGGAATGGTAAGAAAAAAAATTACAATCGTCTCTGGTTCCACTCATCTGACAGGATATTTATATGGAGAAGCATCTGCCAAAGGTCTCGTTGTTGTGTGCCATGGAATTGCAGGCGGCGGAGAAGATAACTTAAGCATGGTTAAATATATGCTGGATGATGGTTATCAGGTTTTTACATTTGATTATACGGGCGTATACGAAAGTGAGGGAGCTTCATCTGTGGGCTTCTATCAGGCTGTGAAGGATTTGAATGCAGTTTTGGGTTATATTGAGGCGTCTGCATCACTAAAGAATCTTCCAGTATTTTTATATGGTCATAGCTGGGGCGGTTATACAGCTGCGGCAGTGCTGAATTTTAAGCATAATATTGCAGGTGTTATTACAATTTCAGGTTTTTCTAGTCCAATGGCAATTACGAAAGAGGCGGCAGGACGCATAATTCCAACATTGTTGGTAGATTTATTGCTTCCGTTTGCTGCACTTTATCAGCGTATTGTTTTTGGTAAGAATTATAATTTGTCTGCAATTGATGGCATCAATAGCTGTGACGTGCCAGTTCTTGTTATGCATGGCAAAGAGGATGAAGTGATTAGCTATGAGGGATCTTCTATTATCGCGCAGCGAAGCCACATTACAAATCCAAATGTCGAGTACTATACTGAGACACGTCCGGGAAAGAGCAATCACATGGGAATTTTCTTCACAAAGGGCGGAACAGCTTATTATCTAGCCAAGAAGGAAGAGTTAAAGATGCTTCACGATTTGTATTATAACCGTGTTCCAGAAAAGGTGCTTTCAAAATGGTTTGCCCGCCTTGATAAAAAGCAGGCAAATGATCTGGATCCACTGTTTGTAAAGACAGTGCTTGATTTCCTTGATAAGAACTGCAAGTAAGCCACCGTCCCTGTCATCCTAGGAATTGGCTAAGAAAGCAAAAGAAAATCAGCCCTAGCCTTGACAGTTTTTTAGGTCATATATAATATATATGATACTGATTTATCAGGTTCTAAATAAAACCTAACGGAACATGAGAAGAAAATAGGAGGAATGAATATGAGAAAGGTAGCATTATCTTTGATGCTGGCTGCTTCTATGGCTGCAACTACACTTGGCAGCACTGCAGTTTTTGCATCAGACGCAACCACAACGGAGTCTGAGAGCTATACCTATCGCTATGCGTTAGCCGATTTCCCAACAAACTGGAGTCTGCATGACAATCAGACCCAGACCGATTCTGAGCTGATGCAGTATCTGGAGGCTGGTTTCTACAGCTTCGATTTCAATGAGGATAGGGATGGTTATCAGATGGTTCCGCTTGTTGCAACAGGCGATCCAGAGGATGTAACTGCTGAGTATAAGGATCAGTATGGTTTAGACGGTGATGAGTCATTGGCATGGAAGATTACCATTCGTGATGATTTAAAGTGGGATGACGGTACACCGATCGTTGCTTCTGATTTTGTAAAGTCCGCAGAACTTCTGTTAAACCCGAGGCACAGCATCATCGCGCAGATATGCTTTACTCTGGAAATCTTGTATTAAAGAATGCAAAGAATTTCCTTTATGCAGGACAGCATGCATATGCTGAGACTTTTATCTCTTCTGAGATGGGTGAGGATGATACGTAGATCCATCTGCATTCGAGAAGAATGAGAACGGCGTTTACGTTGTAGACGGACATGACTTAGCAGTTAGCTTAAATGACTGTGCAACCTGGGGTTCTGACGGATTGTCTGATTACTATGCATTAGACGATTATAAGTCTGCATTTATGAAAGACGACGTTGATCTGTATGAGACTGTTTTGGCAGCAAATGCAAATGATGACGGATATGTTCCGGTAACTGATGAGGTTGTTGAGGCATTACAGCACATCGTAGCAGTTCTTCACGGCTGCACCGATGTTGAGGATTATGCAGCACAGGCTGGCGACTATGCATACAAAGAGTGGGAAGAGATGATCTATCAGGGTACCGAGTATCCAGAGATGTCAATCGACGAAGTTGGTATCTTTGCTCCATCCGATACTGAACTCGTTTTAGTCCTTGAAAAGCCATTAAAGGGCTTCTACTTAAAGTATTCACTGACAGATTCCTGGTTAGTAAAGGAAGATCTGTATAAGAGCTGCGAGTCTGAGAGCAACGGTGTTTACAACAATACTTATGGTACCTCTGCAGAGACAACTGCTTCCTTTGGACCTTACAAGCTGACATCTTATCAGGCTGATAAGGAGTACGTTCTTGATAAGAACGAGTACTACTTTGGCAATGTAGACGGTCAGTATCAGACTACAAACATCGTTGTTAGCTGCGTAAAAGAGCCATCAACAAGACTTGAGATGTTCTTAAGCGGTGAGCTTGACAGCTATGGCTTGACAAAGGATGATATCGAAACCTACGGTTCTAGCGATTACGCATACTATACCGTTGGTGAGAGTACCTTCTTCATGGCAATGAATCCAGGTGTAGAGGGACTTGAGGCAGCACAGAAGGCTGCTGGCGATAACATCAACAAGACAATCCTTAGCTTAAAGTCCTTCCGTGAGGCACTTTGCTATGCACTTGACCGTGATGCATTCAATGCAGCAGTTAACCCATTAAGCTCTGCTGCATTTGGTCTTTACTCAAACAGCATTATCTCTGATCCGGAAGAGGGTATTGCTTACCGTGATACTGAGGAAGCAAAGAATGTTTTAGCAAACTTCTGGGGTCTTTCTGATGATATCGGTGAGGGATTGATGTACGAAACTGTTGATGAGGCAGTAGACAGCATCACAGGCTACAACTTAGAGATGGCTCAGGAGAGATTCAACGAGGCATATGATGAGGCAATCGCAGCTGGTCTTATGGATGAGGATGATGTGGTTGAGATCAAGATTGGTCTTCCAAACAGCGAGAGCACCTTCTACAACAAGGGTAACGAGTTCCTTGTAAACTGCTACACTGAGGCAGTAAAGGGAACTTCTCTTGAGGGCAAGTTAACCTTTAGCGTAGATGATACACTTGGAAATGGCTTTAGTGATGCACTTAGAAGCCAGCAGGTAGATCTTCTGTTTGGTGTAGGCTGGACAGGTGCTGCACTTGATCCGTACAGCTTAATGGAAGCTTATACATCAAGCGAGTATCAGTATGACCCGTCATGGGATACAAAGTCTGCTGATATAGATATCACATTGGCAGATGGCGTTACCTACACGGCAACTGCATGGGATTGGACTCAGGCTATGCTTGGTGAAGTTATTACCATTAAGGCTGAGGATGGTACCACAAAAGAGTTCTCTGCTGGTTCTGCAGATGACAACAGCGAAGATCGTTTTGAGGTATTAGTTGGACTGGAGAATGCAGTTCTTGGAAATTATGACCTGATTCCAATGTTCGATGACTGTACAGCTGCATTAAAGAGTATGAAGATTCAGTTTGCTACAGATGAGTATTACTACAGCATCGGCCGCGGTGGTGTTCAGTACATGACATACGACTACAGCGATGCTGAGTGGGATGCATTTGTATCTGAGCAGGGTGGAAAACTCAATTACAACTAATGAAGTATCAAAATCGAGAAATCGAATAATAAGAAGTGATTATGTTGCGAAAAAGAGCAACACTTCGACGGGAAAGGGGGCGGCTTGCCGCCCCCTTCCTGTCAGTTTTTTGAAAAAATTTTAAAAGCGTAAAACCGTAAAATTAAACATGAAAACAAACGGAGGACAACGATGGTTAAGTACGTACTAAAGCGTATCGCGCTGATGTTTTTTGTCTTCTTCACAATTCTGACAGTATGCTTTGTACTTGTAAAGCTGCTGCCGCTTGTGGATGCCAAGCAGTTTGGCAAGGACATGAATCTGATTCAGCAGCGAAGAGAAGCGTTAGGCTATAACAAGCCGATTCTGATACAGTATCTGATTTTCTTAAAACGAAGCGTATTAGGTGGAGACTGGGGAATCAGTGAGGCGCTGTACCGCAGCCAGGATGTATGGAAGGTATTCACTTCCAAACTTCCAGCAACCATGATGGTAAACATCTATTCCATGATTTTTGCAATTCCGAGCGGACTGCTGCTTGGTATTTTTGCTGCATTAAAGAAAAACAAGTGGCAGGATTATCTTATCTCTACACTTGTCATGGTATTTATTTCCGTTCCGTCTTATGTATATGCACTGTTAATCCAGTATTTGCTTTGCTATAAGCTTAAGTTGTTCCCACTGCAGATGAACAGTGGAACGAACTATTTTTCACTGTCTATGTTCCGCTCAGTCATGCCGGCTGTGCTGGCACTGGCATTTGGAAGTATTGCCAGTCTGGCAGATATGTGCGCGCCGAGCTTTCTGAGGTATTGACAAGTGATTTTATGTTGCTTGCAAGAACAAAAGGTTTGACTCGCTCACAGGCAACGATTCGCCATGCAATGAGAAATTCCATGGTTCCGGTATTCCCAATGATTTTGGGAGAGTTTGTCGGTATCTTAGGCGGATCTCTGATTATTGAGACGATCTTTGGTGTACCTGGTGTCGGCCAGCTGTATTTAAATTCTATTACAGCACGCGACTACAACTTCTTTATGCTGTTGTCTGCATTTTATACACTGATCGGACTTGTATCAGGACTAGTAGTTGATATCAGCTACGGCTTTATCGATCCGAGAATCAGAATGGGGGAACGATAAAATGGCACGCAAAAATACAGATTATACAAATATCCCAAAAGAAAAATTTGAATTTTTTGACCGCAGCGAAGCGATCCATGACAAGAAGCTTGAGACAAAGCCAGTTGGTTATTTCAAGGATGCTATGATGCGTTTTTGCCGCAATAAGAGTTCACTGACAGCAGCGGTTATCATTGCACTGCTTCTTGCATTTGCGCTTATTGTTCCGCTTGTGTCACACAACAATTATACAAAATCGAAGACTGATACAACGTATCTTCAGTATGGAAAGCTGCTTCCAAAGTCAAAGCTATTTTCATGGGCAGGCTGGGATGGTGCAAAGAGAGAAACAATCAGCAGTGATATGTATGCATATTATGAGGCAATGGAGACAGAGCGCGGAGTAAATGCGATCACAAAAGTTTATAAGGCTGATTATGAGGATTCCTCCAGCACATCAAACAGCACATTTTATGATGTAAGAGTAGATTCTTATTCCAAGATTGGTATGTTAAATCTGACGCTGACAAAAGCAGAGTATGAGGCTATTCAAGATTGGCAGGATGAAAATCAGATTCAGGTAATTTATCCGTCAGTTGACTCAAAGTCAATTCAGGCACCGAATTTGCGTTCAGATCCAAATATCTGGTATAAGTGTACGAATAAGGGTGCACCGAAGCTGGATAAGGATGGAAATATTACGCCTATTTATCTGACAAAGGGAAAAGACGGCGATTATCACAGTCTTCGTATTGCTGGAGATGATGGTTCATATCGCTATGCGACAGTAACAGGTTCTTCAGCGTCAATGTCATTTAAGGTTCGTGTAGATTCTCTTAGCTATTTTCAGTATCGTTACGGCCATGAGCGATATTCTTGTTCGGAACAAATGCTTACGGACAGGATATCCTGACAAGAATGGCTGAGGGTGCAAGATTTAGTCTTTTGTTTGCATTGATTATTTCTGCAATCAACTTGGCAATCGGTGCTGTTTACGGTGCAATCGAGGGCTTCTACGGCGGCGCAATCGATTTGATCATGGAGCGAATCTCCGATATCTTAAACGATGTTCCGTTTATCGTTGTCACCTCATTGTTCCAGCTGCATCTGGCAAGCAAGGTCGGCGTTGTGCCATCTTTGTTGTTTGCGTTTGTATTGACAGGTTGGATTGGTATGGCAAGCAAGACACGTATGCAGTTTTATCGTTATAAGAATCAGGAATATATTCTGGCTGCACGTACACTTGGCGCTAAAGATTCACGACTGATGTTTAAGCACATTTTCCCAAATGCAATCGGAACATTAATTACTAGTGCTGTGCTTACGATTCCGAGTGTTATCTACTCAGAGTCGAACATGACATATCTGGGAATTGTAAATCTGGATTCTTCGAATATGACATCACTTGGTACCATGCTTTCACAGGGAACTTCGATGCTTACAACGTATCCGCACATTATTTTATTCCCGGCAATTTATATTTCCCTGCTTATGATTTCCTTCAACCTGTTTGGAAACGGATTGCGGGATGCCTTTAACCCATCCCTGAGAGGAACGGAGGAGTAATTTAGAATGGAAAAGAAACTTTCAGTAAATAACCTGGTTGTCTCATTCCGCACACCGGCAGGAAAAGTACAGGCGGTACGAGATATCAGCTTTGATTTAAATAAAGGAGAGACACTTGCAATTGTAGGAGAGTCTGGTTCAGGTAAATCAGTAACCTCAAAGGCAATTCTTGGAATCCTTGCAGGAAACTCCATCATCGAGGGCGGTTCAATCATCTACGATGGTATGGATCTGTTAAAAATCGGTGAGGATGATTTTTACCGCATCCGTGGTGATAAGATTGCAATGATCTTCCAGGATCCGCTTTCAAGTTTAAATCCGATTATGCGTGTTGGAAAACAGCTGACAGAGGCGATGCTGTTAAAGGGAAAGGCACATCAGAAGGCCAGCAGAAACTCCTTTAATCAGACACTTGCGCTGCTAGAAAAGACAATGGTAGCAGCAGGTACAGACAGCACAAAGGCGCACACACTTTGTCAAAACTTTGATAAGTTTGAATTTAAGCATATCGAGATTGAGCAGACATACAACACAGCGCATGAGGCTGCAATCGAGGTGCTTGACGATATTACAGATGCACTGTTTCATATTGAAAAGAAAGCACTCGATGATCCGAAGTATACACTTAAGGAAATCGTGCGCCTGTCAAAGCTTACACCAAATGATTTTGTTGTAAGCAATGATAAGAGCAAGCTTGAAGCTGCCGTAAAGACACTTGAATCAGTGATTCCTTCTGACTGCAAGTCAAAAAACTTACAGCATCAAAAGCGCAGCTTGAGATTTTGCAGGGCATCATGACAGAAGCACTTAAAAAAGAAAAACCAGATTTCTTTAGTATGGGTTACTATGCGCAGTTCTCTGGAAAGTCTGTGCCAGTTTCTATGCCGATTGATGAGCTTAACAAAATGATGCGCACCTATCTTGAGGAGAGCTTCTTAAACGAGTTTTGTGAGGAAGCATCAAAGGCACTTTCCTTTAGTGCAAAGGAATCTGCAAGGAAAAAGAAGGAAGCAATTGATGTGATTAGTGCAAACAGAAGCATCTTTGACAGTGATTCCTGGGATGTGAAGTCATGTAAAGAAGCTGCTGAGAAGATGATTCAGGCAGTAGAGGCTTCAATTGATCCTATTGAGATTCATAAGGATGGACTTGCATGGACATTTGCAGGAAGCATCCGTGCTTCACAGGAGCATTATTTTGGCGGAATTGATAAAAATAAAGCTGCTGCAAAAAAGCATGCAAAACAGCAGAAGAAATATGATAATCTGACTGCAAAGGGAAAACAGCCAACATGGAAGGTAACACCATCTACGGCAGTTGACCTTGAGCTTGAGCAGGATAATGTAAGAGAACTGTTAAATCGTCTGACAGAGCATTATAAAGAAGATTTGGCAGAGCAAAATGAAGTTGATTTTGCGAAAAAGACAAAAGAGCTGATTGAATTTTTCCGTGAAAACGCATCTGGCGCCGTAAGCCGTGTGACAAAGGAAATGGCAAAGTACAAGGCATTAAAGCTTTTGGAGGAGGTAGGTATCTCCGAGCCTAGAAAGCGTTATCGTCAGTACCATTTGAGTTCTCAGGCGGTATGAGACAGCGTATTGTTATTGCAATTGCACTGGCAGCTGACCCAGATATTTTGATCTGTGATGAGCCAACAACAGCACTTGACGTTACGATCCAGGCACAAATCATGGAACTTATCAATCACTTAAAGGAAAAGCGTAATCTGTCTATTATCTTTATTACGCATGATCTTGGTGTAGTTGCAAACATGGCAGATCGTATTGGCGTTATGTATGCAGGAAAGCTTGTTGAGACTGGAACAGCAGATGATATCTTCTATTCACCGGCGCATCCGTATACATGGGCACTGCTTTCTGCCATGCCTGATGTTGATACAAATGATCGTCTTGAAGCTATCCCAGGAACACCGCCGAATATGATTTATCCGCCGGTAGGAGATGCATTTGCAGATCGTAACAAGTATGCGCTTAAGATTGATTTTGAGATGCAGCCGCCGATGTTTAAGATCAGTGATACGCATTATGCGGCAACATGGCTGCTCCATCCGGATGCACCAAAGGTAGAGATTCCAAAGATCATCACCGATAGAATTGCACGAATGAAAGAGAAGGGAGGAAAGTCCAATGCCTGAAAAAAAGAATGTGGCAAGCTCACAGGAGACTCTGCTTAAGGTAGAGCATCTGTGCCAGTATTTTAAAGAAAATAAGGCAGTGGATGATGTCAGCTTTGAAGTGAAAAAGGGCGAAGTATTCGGCCTTGTAGGAGAGTCCGGCTGTGGAAAGACTACGACAGGACGTTCCATCATCAAGCTTTACAACATCACTTCCGGAAATGTATACTTTAAGGGAGAACGCATCGCAGCAGGAACTGGCTCCTACAAGTGGGAGATCGAGAAGGCAAAGAAAGCTTATACTGCTTTAAAGAAGTCTGGTGTGTCCGGCGAGAAATTAAAGGATGCAAAGAAAAAGCGCGATGAAGTGATTGCAGAGCAAAAAAAGCAGATTCGTCTTGCGCAGGAAGATCAGAAGCGCCGTCGTGCCGTAACCGATATTCAGATGATTTTCCAGGATCCTATTGCATCCATCGACCCGCGTATGACCGTGCGTCAGATTATTGCAGAAGGTCTTGTTATTCGCGGTGAGAAGGATCAGAAAAAGATTGATGAAGAAGTATATCGTGTACTAGAACTCGTTGGTCTTGTGCGTGAGCATGCAGGCCGCTACCCACATGAGTTCTCCGGCGGACAGCGCCAGCGTATTGGTGTTGCACGTGCGGTTGTTATGAATCCAGAGCTTATCATTGCGGATGAGCCAGTTAGTGCACTTGATGTTTCCATTCAGGCACAGGTTATCAACCTTCTTGATGATCTTCGTCATAAGATGGGACTGACAATCTTGTTTATTGCGCATGATTTGTCTGTTGTAAAATATTTCTCAGATCGAATCGGTGTTATGTATTATGGAAAAATGGTAGAGCTGGCCGACTCCGATGAGCTGTTCAAGCATCCGCTTCATCCATATACAAAATCACTTCTGTCTGCAATTCCGCTTCCAGACCCGCACTACGAGAAGCAGCGTCAGCGTATAAGCTATGTTCCGTTAAAGGAGCATGATTACACAGTAGACAAACCGTCATTCCGTGAGGTTGCTCCAGGCCATTTTGTACATTGCAACGATGCCGAGTTTGCACGTTACAAAGAGCAGATGAAAGGAAATTAAATGGAGAAAAAAAATATAATCCGTTTAATAATCCAGATTGCAATTGGCCTTATTATCGCAGTCGGTGTTATGACATCGCAGGGAGCGTTTGCAGAAGGCGTATCGGTTGCAGACCGTATCCTGGCAATTGGCAATGGCTTTTCTGTCATTGCACTGTTATATATAAGCTTTGGTCTTCTTGTCTGGATATCCACTACTGGTGTGCTTGATATTTTCTCCTTTGCACTGCAAAAAGGTGCTCATTTTCTGATTCCGTTTTCCACACGGGAAGCGAATGGAAAATTCTACGAGTTTAAGGTAGAAAAGGCCAAAAAGCGAAAGCAAAAAGGCAAAGGACAATATATGACACTTCTTGTGGGTCTTGGATTTTTGATAATTGCAATAGTGCTAACAGTCGCATGGTATGAACTGTAACAGAAAAGTACAAAAAATATAAGATTTTATTTCATTGACATATCGGAAAAAATCTATTAAACTATCGGAGAAGTAGGTTTTTAAAAGTTTTTGACGCGGCGGCCTGCGGGTTGCCGCGTTGCTTTTATTCTTTTATTAAGAAAAGAGGGTGTTTTATGTTTAGTGGTCGGTTGTGGAATCTGTTTATTGACTCCTTTCCAAAGATGTTCATGCATGGCTTGACTGTCACCATTCCGCTGACAGTGATCTCCTTTTCACTGGCAATGGTGATTGCAATTGTGGTTGCTCTAGTGCAGTTTGCGAACATCAAAGTGTTAAAGCAGATTTGTCGCTTTTATATCTGGATCTTTCGTGGTACGCCGCTTTTAGTCCAGCTGTATATTGTGTTTTTTGGCTTGTCGAGGATCGGAATTTTACTCGATCCATTTCCAGCAGCAGTAATTGTATTTTCATTAAATGAAGGCGCATATTGTGCAGAGACAGTTCGTGCTTCGTTAGAATCAGTTCCGTCAGGACAGTTAGAGGCCGGACAGTGTGCAGGTCTTTCTTACATACAGACGATTTTTAGAATCGTGCTGCCACAGGCAATGCGCACCGCGTTCCCATCCCTGTTTAATTCATTGATTTCCATGGTAAAGGATACATCTTTGGCATCATGTATTACCGTAACGGAAATGCTTCAAACGACAAAGCAGATCATAGCAGTACATTATGAATCATTGCTTTTATATTCTGAAGTAGGTCTGATTTATCTGATGTATTCAACCGTTCTGACAAAGGTGCAGAGTATAGGTGAGAAGAAGCTAAGCTACTATGGCAGAAAGGAGGGGTAACACATGCTAGAGATTAAAAATATTAAAAAGTCATTTGGTCAGACAGATGTTCTTCATGATGTTAGCCTTTCTGTTAATAAGGGAGATGTGATTGCGATTCTTGGACCGAGCGGATCAGGAAAGACGACACTTCTTCGCTGCCTGAATTTCTTAGAGAAGGCAGATGGCGGAACTATGACATTTGACAAGGAGACAATTGAACTGCATAAGGCATCGAAGCGCACAATTGCGCGTATTCGAAAGAAAACGGCCTTTGTATTCCAAAATTATAACCTGTTTGCCAACAAAACAGCATTGCAGAATGTAACGGAAGGCTTAATTGTCGGAAGAAAAATGCCAAAGGATGAGGCAAATAAAATAGCACACGAGGCATTAAAAAAGGTTGGTATGGAAGATCGAAGTGATTACTATCCGTCGCAGCTTTCAGGTGGTCAGCAGCAGCGTGTGGCGATTGCGAGGGCAATAGCAGTAAATCCAGAGATTATTTACTTTGATGAGCCGACATCGGCGCTAGATCCAGAGCTGACGGTGGAGGTGCTTGCAGTTATGAAGCGGCTTGCACAGGAAGGAATGACAATGCTTGTTGTTACTCATGAGATGAACTTTGCGCGAACAGTATCAAATCGTGTGATCTTCATGGAAAAAGGAGTAATTGTCGAACAGGATCATCGAAGGAATTTTTTGAGCATCCGAAGGAAACGCGCACAAAGGAGTTCTTGCGAATCTTTCAGGAGTAATTATTGATTGTAAAAGCATTTCTGATAAGGAAAATATCTGTCAGTACTGCTTTTTCATAAAATAAAGAGGAGGAAAATTATGACAATTAAGAAATTAATTCCATGCACATTAACAGCAGCAGTGATTGCATCTGCCGCATTGACAGGCTGCTCTTCAAAGGGTACATCTGATAAGAGTACTACAGCTGCAAAGACTTCTGCACAGGAGACAAAGGAGACTACTACAAAGTCTGCCGAGACCAAGGATACAGAAGCAGGCAGCAGCGAAGTAAACACAAGCGCAGAAGCAAAGAGCGAGGAAGAATCAAAGAAGGCTGAGACTGAGCTTGGAAGCGAAGAAGTATCTACAGAAATCGGAACCGGCGAGTCAGCAGATGATCTTTTAGCACAGATTAAGGAGCGCGGAAACATTGTTGTGGCAATGGAGGGAACATGGGCTCCGTGGACCTACCATGATGATAACAATGATCTTGTTGGTTATGACGTAGAGGTGGCACAGAACATTGCAGAGAAACTTGGCGTAGAGGTTGAGTTTGTAGAGGGCGAGTGGGATGGACTGCTTGCAGGTCTAGAGACAGGACGTTACGATATCATGGTAAATGGTGTTGGCGTGACAAAGGAGCGTGCAGAAAAGTACAATTTCTCTACTCCATATGCATATAATAAGACTGCTGTTATCGTTCGCGGCGATTACGATGAGATTTCATCAATGGAAGATTTAAAGGGCAAGAAGACTGCAAACACAATCACTAGTACCTACGCATCACAGGCAGAGGCATATGGTGCAACTGTTACTGGTGTTGACGATTTAAATCAGACTATCGAGCTGCTGCTTTCCAAGCGTATCGATGCAACACTTAATGCAGAAGTTGTATTTAACGATTACAAGAAAGAGCATCCAGATTCAAACATCAAGATTGCAACCTACTCCGATCAGGTAGAGGAGATTGCAATTCCGATCCGTAAGGGTGATGATACAGTTACTCTTTTAGAGGCTGTAAATGATGCACTTGATGAGATGGCAAAGGATGGCACACTGACCGAGCTGTCTGAGAAGTACTTCGGAATAGATATTTCTAAAAAATAAAAAAAGCGTAATTGGATATTTTAAATGAAAAAAGCTAACGGAGTCAATATACTGAAAATAATGACTTGACATTTTTTAATCACATTGTTATACTCTGTTTATCAGCGTTGAGGAGAACAAGTACTGATAAGGGAAACCAACAGAGAGCAGCCGGCAGGTGAGAGGCGCAGGGGAAGCTTATAAGGAATACCTCTCTGAGCTCTGCACCGAACTTGCGATTTTGCAAAAGTAGACTGCAGCGGCGCGGCAGCCGTTATCTTGTCAGAGTATTCGCAGATTGACTGGATTATTTTTACAGGATGCGTGTACTTGAAAGGCAGTTTGTGTGAGCAGACTGTGAAGAAAGGTGGTACCACGAGATTTCGCCCTCGTCCTTTTGTTAGGACGGGGGCTTTGTATATTGTAATTCAAGGGGCGAAAGTTCAGGCTTTCCATGCTTGCATGGAAAAAGACTGAATTTTATGCCCCGCTCAGCAATGAGGAGAAGGCGATTTTCAAGAAAAATCAGCCGAGTCCGAATGGCTGTAGAATTGCGAGAGCTGCGAAGCAGCGGAGCAATTCGTGAATTACATATAACCTATAAATAAGTTCTCAGGCGAAAGTAATAAAAGCGCAGAAAAGGAGAAAGAATCATGCAGGTTTACGAAGAATTAGTAGCAAGAGGCTGATTGCCCAGGTAACAGATGAGGAGCGTATCCGCGATCTCGTTAATAATGGAAAGGCTGTATTTTACATCGGATTTGACCCGACAGCAGACAGTCTTCATGTAGGTCACTTCATGGCACTTTGCTTAATGAAGAGACTTCAGATGGCAGGAAACAAGCCGATCGCTTTGATTGGTGGCGGTACTGCAATGATCGGTGATCCGTCTGGAAAGACCGATATGAGAAAGATGATGACAAAAGAGACTATCGAGCATAATGTAGAGTGCTTCAAGAAGCAGATGGCTCGTTTCATTGATTTCTCTGATGGAAAGGCACTGCTTGTTAACAATGCAGACTGGCTGTTAAATTTAAACTATATTGATGTACTTAGAGAGGTTGGACCGCATTTTAGCGTAAACAGAATGCTGACAGCTGAGTGCTACAAGCAGAGAATGGAGCGTGGATTAAGCTTCTTAGAGTTCAACTACATGATTATGCAGAGCTACGACTTCTACATGCTGTTCCAGAAGTACGGCTGTAATCTTCAGTTTGGTGGTGATGACCAGTGGTCTAACATGCTTGGTGGTACAGAGTTGATCCGTCGTAAGCTGGGAGAGGACGCAGGAGCAATGACTATCACGCTGCTGTTAAACTCCGAGGGTAAGAAGATGGGTAAGACAGTTTCAGGTGCTGTATGGCTGGATCCAGAGAAGACAAGCCCATACGACTTCTACCAGTACTGGAGAAATGTAGCAGATGCCGATGTCTTAAAGTGTATCCGTATGTTAACCTTCCTTCCACTTGAGCAGATCGACGAGATGGATAAGTGGGAAGGCAGCCAGTTAAATAAGGCAAAGGAAATCTTAGCATTTGAGCTGACAAAGCTTGTTCACGGTGAGGAAGAAGCAAAGAAGGCTGAGAGCGCAGCAAAGGCATTGTTTGGTGCAGGAAATGCAGCAGAGATTCCTGCAGTTGAGCTTAGCGCAGCTGATTTTGCAGAAGGTGAAGGTGAGAAGCTTGATATCTTAAGCCTTCTTGTAAAGGCAGGTCTTGCTAAGTCACGTTCAGAGGCGCGCCGTGCAGTAGAGCAGGGTGGTGTCAGTGTAAACGATGAGAAGGTAACAGATATCCGCATGAGCTTTGCAGCAAATGAGATCCCGGCAGAAGGACTCGTAATTAAGAAGGGCAAGAAGAACTTTAAGAAGATTGTTGTTGCATAAAGATCACGAACTTATGATAAAAGAGACAGGTGTTGACAGAAGTTGGTACCTGTCCTTTTTATGTTTTAAAAAGGTTGCAATTCTGCGTAAAAGCGTGTATGATAAAGACAAAATTATGAAAAACACACAAATCATAGTATTTTAATTCAGGTGAAAACGGTCAAGATGCTGTGAAATGTGAAAATAAGAGGAGATATAACGATTATGATATATACGCTAGATACTAAGACTGCAGACTATATTCCTGAGCTTGGTGACGGCTTTGAGGAAGGCAGCGAGGGAAGCGAAAACGCACAGGGCTTGCAGGTAGCTGATTACTATGCTGATGCAGATGGCGAGGGCATTTATTACATCACATATAAAATAGAGACTGCTAAAGAAATAGAGCAGCTATTTGTATTTGCAGGAAGAAAGCAGCTATTGCGTCTTGGAAAAAGAAAGGCAGGAGAGGTGATTGAGGGAACACTTTATCTGCATTTTGGCGAGATGATCCCGCGTTTTCACAGCGAGTGCATGACAATCACAAAGATTGGCTTTTCAGTGGCATGTGAGGATCTGACGAAATTAAAGAGTGTTGGCATGGCAGCAGAGAAGCTTTCTGCAAAGACAAAAATTCCGGCAGTCTATCTGGCAGGAGATTCCACAGTTACTGATCAGACTTGTCCAAAGCCATATATGCCGGGCGGATGCTACAGTTCATGGGGACAGTGCCTTGCATATTTTATCGGAGAAAGTACAGCTATTGATAATCAGGCGCACAGCGGACTTACCACAGAAACCTTTCGCAATGAGGGACACTACGATATCGTAAAGAAGTATATTCGTCCGGGCGATTTTTGCTTGTTTCAGTTTGGCCACAACGATCAGAAACTGGCACATCTGCAGGCACAGACAGGTTATAAAGAAAATTTGATGAATTATGTAAATGAGATTCGTGGACTGTGCGGAGTCCCGATTCTTGTAACACCGCTTGCGCGCAATACCTGGAAGGATGACGGCACCTACAATGATCTTTTAGCAGAGCATGCACAGGCTGTTTTTGAGGTAGGGGAAGAGACTGGTGTGCCTGTAATTGACCTTCATAAATATGCGGCAGATTTAATCAAGAAAAATGGAAAAGAAGCTAGCCGTGTCTATTTCCACCCGGGAGACATGACACACACAAACGAGTATGGCTCATTTTTGTTTGCACATTTTATCGCAAGAGAATTGAGCAAGCTAGATCCTCTCACTTTCGCGATTGATGTGCAGGATGAAGAGGATTTCACACCAGATGAGCATACAGCCATTTTGACAGGAACAAGCACGGCAGCAGGGAATCAGGATGAACAAAAAGAAGTCTTTGATGCGATGGAGCGTGCCGGGGATAATCTTGTGGCAGCTGTGGAAAAGGCAAAAAAAGATGCAGAAATGATGAAGTAAATTTTGATTTTTATAGAAATAAGACTATTGGCTCAAAAAAGGAGGGATAAAAATGCAGGAGCGCTGTAAAATAGGAGTTGTGATTGGCAATGCTAACTCACCGCACGCAATCAACATTATGAAGGGAATTGATCAGGCATCAAAGGAGTGCGATGTGCAGTTAATGTATTTTATGAATGTGAGCAGTCCTTATACAGCGCAGCTGTATCCACCTGATACATCAATAGGATGGGATTATCAAAAAAGTGCAATTTATGATTATGCGAGATATGTCAAAGCAGATGTCTTGATTATGACATATGGCATGATGAGCATTTTTATGAAGAGTGATTATGGAAAGCAATACCTGGAATATTTTCGCAATGTTCCATGTGTGCTCATAAATGAGCAGACCGACAGACCTAATTGGACGTCTATTATTGTCGATAATTATAATGGAATGTATGAATTAGTGGAGCATTTAGTGCGTGACCATGGGTATCATAATTTCGCTTTTTTGGCAGGACCGCCTGGAAATACAGATGCCTGCCAGCGAAAAAGAGCATTTTTAGATGTTATGAAAAAATATGATCTGCCAATGGATGAAAGCCACATTGAAACAGGCGATTTTTCAGAGTGTGTACAGACACAGGTAAATGCACTGTTAGATCGAATCCCTAATCTTCAGGCAATAGTATGTGCTAATGATGTGATGGCACTGACTGCTTATCAGGAATGTGAAAAGCGTGGACTTCATATTGGACATGATATTGCTGTTACCGGTTTTGATGACTGGGAGCGTATTCGTCACGTGCCAGTGCCAATCACGACAATTCGTCAGGATTCTGAACGGTCAGGATATATGGCTGTTTATAGTGCACTTGAGCTGGCGCGAAGCGGTCAAGGGAAAAATATTGTGATACCAGCGAAGGTATGTGTTAGAGAATCATGTGGCTGTACATGTAAGCAGTTTTCAGGTTTTGATCAAATTGAAACATGGGACAAAAATTTGTCTATGAAAAACAAAAAAATACAGTATATCGTCAAAAAACATGGATGGTTCCTATGATCTCCAGAAACATGCTTATTGCATTGCAGGATCGCGAGAAATTTCTTAAAAATGCATTAACGCCAATGTCCTTTTTTGGCGTTAAAACGGCGTTGCTTTATGTCTTTAAAAATCCAGTTGAATATAATATAGAAAAGGGCTGGGAATTTCCAAATACGATTTATCTGGTTGCGCGTCAGGATGGAGAATGTGTAGAGGTATTTGATGAATATAAAAACGTGGCTTCTTTAGAAGAATGTGGATTTTCTGAGGAAGGAAGTGTACGCTATCAGCGTAAGCCGAGTGTATTTTGCCTTCAGTCTGGCTCAACGCAGTATGGTGTATTAAGCGTTGAGATTACGCCAGAGGAAGTGGATATGGTCTATTTGATCAGTATTCAAATGGCAAATGCGCTGATGGCGTATCACACAGAAAAAAAGCGTTTGTCTGTTCAGCGCGAGCGCGAGCTTTTGCTTGATGGAGCTTCGAAGCAAAATGAAATTTTAAATTTTGTGTCAGAGCGAGATGAGCTGACGCAGATTAAAAATCGCCGTGGCTTTATGGAACAGGCAATGGAAATGAATCATGTTTATAAAAATAGAAAAGCAATTATTCTGTTTGCTGATATGGATGGATTAAAACAAATCAATGATAATTATGGTCACGCAGCAGGAGATATTGCAATTTGTGCCTGTGCAGATATTTTAAAGAAAGCTGCCGGAGTACATGGTATAGCAGGACGCCTTGGCGGTGATGAATTTGCACTTATGATGATTGGCGATGAAACTCGTGCAATTGAATTGGTGGAGACTGTGCGAAAAGAGATTGCCATGTATAATGCACAGGGAAAAAATAAGTTTGTAATTGATATGTCGGTTGGATGTCAGATTGTATTATGTACAGACGAGCTTTCTATTCCAATGGTGCTTGAAAAAGCAGACAAGATCATGTATGAAGAAAAGAAAAAGAGGGG
>ENA-OQCN01000063-OQCN01000063.1-human-gut-metagenome-genome-assembly--contig:-NODE-63-length-44458-cov-3.169272_pt1 | contig 44458 bp, 42 predicted proteins | sample MGYA00242497_ERZ504576 | MGnify/ENA primary metagenome ERZ504576 (study PRJEB26092, sample SAMD00036296) | human gut metagenome | host: Homo sapiens | study: EMG produced TPA metagenomics assembly of...
TTAGTACGTAGGTAAAATACGTAATGAGAAAAAGTTTATATATTTTTTCCTTAGTATGTCTTTTTACTTTGCTTTGTATGCAAAGTATGGTTTTTGCAGCTAGCGAAACGGCTACAATAAAGAATTTAAGAATTAGTAATAATAGCGATAAAGTTCGTATTGTAGTTGATGCTGATAAAGAAGTAGATTATCAATCATTTGCATTATCTTCACCTGATAGAGTAGTTATAGATTTAAATGATGCTGCTTTGGCTAAGAATATAGAAAAAGAAGTAGATATCAATAGTAAATATGCTAGCAAAGTAAGAGTTGCACAATTTAAAGATAATGTAGTAAGAGTTGTTGTAGAAACTGATGTAAAAAAATCTGGTTATGATATTTTTGGTATTGTAGGTGGAGAAACACCTTATAGAGTAGCAATGGATTTTGGTAACATTAGTTATGCTGCAATAGGCTCTACTACAGGAAGTTCTACAAGTAGCAGTAGCAATGATACTAGCTATAGAGTTAATGAAGATTTTGATATTGATAAAAATGCAAAATCCGTGTTAAAAGGTAAGAGAATTACTATTGACCCAGGTCATGGTGGCAGTGATTCTGGAGCAATTGGACCAACTGGAGTACGTGAAAAAGACCCAACTTTACGTATTGGCTTAAATCTAGCAGAAATGTTAAAACAATCTGGAGCAAAAGTATATATAACAAGAAAAACAGATACAGATGTTGCTCCACAGCCTGCAACCGATGTGGAAGAATTGCAAGCGCGTGTAGATGTAGGAAATAAAACAAATTCAGATATATTTGTAAGTATACATTTAGATTCCTTTACATCGCCATCAGCTCAAGGTACTACAGGTTATTATTATGTAAATGGTAGTAGCAATAGTGAACGACTTGCTAGATATATAAAAGAGGGCGTTATTGAGCAAATAGGAACATATGATAGAGGTACAAAAACAAGTAATTTCTATGTGGTTAAACATACCCAGATGCCAGCTACATTATTAGAAGTTGCCTTTGTTTCTAACCCAAAAGAAGAAGCCATTTTAAAATCAGATGATGGTGTAAAAAAATCAGCTAAAGGTATTTTTAATGGTATTGTAAGATATTTTAGCGAATTATAAGAAGCAAGCCTTTTCTTAGATATATTGAGAAAAGGCTTGTTTTATTTTAGAAAATATAAAATAAATTTCAAGAATAGAGCAGAAAAATCATATCCTATAACAAAAATGAAATAAAACATTCTTATTGTAAAAATATTATAAAATATTTTGAATTTAACTTGACAAATTTACAATAAAAGGTTATTGTATAAGTCATAGAGATAAATATATTATTTTGTTGTATACAAAAAGTGAATTTATTCACAAATATTATTTTTTATTTCGTTTTATTTGGGGTATATTTTAGGGGTATTGTGAAGAATTTCACAAATAATGATTAGAATTTTGGGGGAGATTTAATAATGCCTAGAAAAAATCAGGGAACAAGACCACATGTTGTTATTCTTGGAGCAGGTTTTGGTGGAATTAAAGCTGCAAAATTATTAGCAGACAAAGATGTAGATGTTACTATTGTTGATAAACATAACTATCATTTATTCCAACCGCTATTATATCAAGTATCGACATCTATTTTATCTGAAGATGAAATTTCTTATCCAATTCGTGCATTTTTCCAGAAAAATGAAAACATCGATTTCTTTATGGCAGAAGCTACAGGATTTGATCCTGCAAATAAAATTGTAAAAACTAGTCATGGGGATATCAGCTATGATTATTTAATTATTGCTACAGGTGCTACTACAAATTATTTTGGTATGAAATCTGTAGAAGAACATTCTTATCCAATGAAAACTTTACGCGAAAGCACATTACTTCGCAATCATCTTATTCGTACATTTGAACGTGCTTCTCGTGTAGAAAATGATAAAGATTTGAAAAAAGCACTTATGACAATTATGATTGTTGGTGGCGGCCCTACTGGCGTTGAAGAAGCAGGTGCTATTTCTGAACTTGTATATAAATGCATGAAAAAAGATTATCATAATCTTAATATGAATGATGTTGATATTAAATTAATCGAAGCTACTGATAAACTTTTACCAATGATGCCAGAAGCTCTTCGCAATAATACAGTAGATGTATTAAGAGGTAAAAAAGTAGATGTTCGTTTAAATACTCAAGTTAGAGATTATGATGGCGAATATATCACATTAAAATGTGGTGAAAAAGAAGAAAAAATTAGAACTCGTACTGTAATTTGGGCAGCAGGCGTTAAAGCTCAGCCAGTTGTAGCAACTCTTGGTGCTGAAGTTGACCGTGCAGGCCGTGTAATTGTAGAAAAAACAACACAGGTAAAAGGCTTCCCAGATATTTATGCTATTGGTGATAGCGCTCATTTTGAACAAGATGGTCGTCCACTTCCAACAATTGCACCAGCTGCATATGAAGCTGCAGAAACTACAGTAAAAAATATTATGCATGCTATTAAAGGTGAAGAACAAGAAACTTTCGTTTACAAAGATTTAGGTAGCATGGCAACAATCGGTGCAGGTGACGCTGTAATGTTCAAAGGCGTTATGAAATCTAAAGGTTTATTTGCATGGATTGCTTGGATGGCAGTACATGTATTGAGACTTGCTGGTCCATTAACAAACTGCACAGTTATCTTTAAATGGGTTATGAACTACTTCTTCGGTGTTCGTATGGCTCGTATTGTAAGAGACTAATATATATTAAAATACTTCTGATTGTTTTTAATCAGAAGTATTTTTTATTTTAACAAAGAGAAAGGAATTTATGCTAAATGCGTAAACAAAAAATTATTGGCATTGTAATAATTATAGTTATTGTTTTAGCAATATTAGGGATTAATAATCGAAGTATTTTTAATGATGATGAGCAAGTCATACAAGATAAGCAACAAATTAAGCAAGAGAATTTAACTATTGATGAAAAAGTAGACAAAACAGTTGAGTCTATGTCCCAAACAGAAAAACTTGGACAAATGGTGATGATTGGTATTCAAGGGACAAAAGTTGATGATGATAGTTTATATATGTTAAATCAGTACCATATGGGTGGCGTGATTTTATTTGATAGGAATATGGAAAGTCCTGAGCAAGTAAAACAATTAACATCAGATTTACAAGCTCAATCAAATGAAAAAGTTCCTTTATTTATCGGTATAGATGAAGAAGGTGGAGATGTAGTGCGTATGGCAGAAAAATTGACGCCACCTCCATCACAAAAAGAAATTGGGGCAACAGGTGATATTGAGCAAGCTAAAACATGGGCTATAAAAACAGCTAAATCACTAAAAGATATGGCATCAATGTGAATTTTGCGCCAGTTGCTGATGTAGGTTCTAATGATAAACGTTCATATAGTATAATACAAATACAGTAATAGATTTTGTAAGAGCAGCGACTGAGGGCTATCAACAAGAAAATATTATATATAGTTTGAAAACATTTTCCAGGCATAGGAAAGGGAAGAGTGGACTCTCATGTAGATAGTTCTAGCATTGATGTTGCAAAAGAAGTTTTAATGGCAGAAGATATTCTTCCATTTAAAACTATTATTGATGGAAATGAACCGAATGATTATTTTATCTTGGTATCACATTTAAAATATCCTGCACTTGATGAAGAATATCCAGCTAGTTTATCTTCAAAATCATGACTGATTTATTGCGCAATGAACTTGGATATAAAGGTATAATCATTACTGACGATATGGAAATGGGTGCAGTAGCAAATCATAATGATTTTAGGTCAATTGGTGTAAAAGCTGTAAAAGCTGGTGCAGATATCGTGCTTGTTTGCCATGAGTATAAACATCAACAAGAAGTATATCTTGGTCTATTGGACGCTGTTAATAGTGGTGAAATTAGTCAAGAGCGTATAGATGAATCTGTAAAAAGAATTATCAAAGTGAAATTATTACATTTATATCAATGATATAATTTAGCATAAAATATAAAATGGATAATAAAAAAGGATAGATAGAAGATTTTTCTATTTATCCTTTTATTTATATAGAGTTATTTTTAGTTAGTAAATTTTACAATAAAAGTAATTTTACCTTTATTATAACTGACTTTTATGGTGCCTTTTAATAATTTTACAAGTTCTTCTGCAATGGAAAGTCCGATACCATAACCTGCTTTTTCACTGCTATGAGAAGTATCTTCACGGTAAAATCTTTCAAAAAAACGCGAGTAATCAATATTTTTGCCATCGATATAATCATTGGTTACAGATAAAGTTACTGTTTTTTTAGATTGAGATAATTTTACTTCGACAAGACCTTTATCATCACAATATTTTACTGCATTATCGATAAGAATATTTACTAATTCATATAGATATTTATATTCAGATAAAATAGAGACATCAGGTTTAACTTGATATTTTAAAGATTTTTCTTGGTCTGTAGCCATTTGTTGGAAAGATTTAGCCACTTCAATGGTTATTTCAGAAAAATTAGTAGAAGTAAAACAAAGATTTTCTGTAGAGTATTCGCTCATTTTGGATAAGGTGATTAATTCATTAATCAATTTAGATAAGCGTTGTATCTGTTTTAAAATATTTTCTGTCCATTGATTTTTGCCGTTGATTAGCTCAATAGCTTCTGTGTTGGCTGAAATTATCGCTATAGGCGTTTTCAATTCATGACCAGCATTAGTGATAAATCTTTTTTGATTTTCCATATTGCGAATGAATGGTTTTATCGCTAGTTTACTTAAAATTGCTAAGATGATGATATAGAGAATAATACACACTAGACCTAATTCAATAGAATCTTGGATAAAGTCTTGGATTATAGCCATATCACGAGTACAGTCCATAATGACAATTAAGGTATCATTATTTGGCAATTTTGTAATTTGATAAGCATAGCTAGCACGGTCTTTTTTGAAAATACCATTACTTTTATCTTTTTGTACAGCCATTTGTGCATATTGAATGGCTTCTGTTTCTGTAAAAGCAGCGATATTTTTTATATTTATTTCTTTTATATAATTTTGGTCATCTACAAGAACACTAAAATAGCGGAGCTGGTAGGGAAAATCAGGTGTATCTCCTGTCCAATCCGTTTCACTAAACCATGTAGTATTTGGTGGTAATTTATGTTCAGAAATTCTTCCATTATTTTGGGAAATATAGATAAGAAATGAATCAATCTGAGCATTTATTCTGATATAAGCTACACTTGTGACAAGACTTAAGGCACCAATAACAATAATTGTTACTGTAGCGGTAGAGATTAAGATGAATTTTCGGCGAAGTTTTTTTATTACATTCATGATAGATACACTCTTTAATTATTTATTTTTTTGTAAGTAAAAAATCTTGTCCTTTTTGCCCGAAAATTTGAATATCGGCATTGATGGCTTCTAATTTTTCGCGTAAATAAGAGATATATATCCATACTATATTTTCATCAGCATCTATTTCATCAGCCCATATTGCAGAAAATATATGATTAGTGGATAATGATTTATCCATATTAGTCATGAAAAGCTTCATTAATTTAGTTTCTTTGTGATTTAAACTTATGGAGTTTTTGCAAGACAAATTTTGTTCTTCGATATTTAAATGAACAGAGCCAGCAGATAGAGTCAGTGGTGAAAATTGCGTATTTCTGCGAGTTAAAGAGCGTATACGAGCTAATAATTCGCCAACAGAAAAAGGCTTCATTAGATAATCATCAGCGCCAGCATCAAGTCCTGTAATGCGGTCATCTATTTCTGATTTAGCTGTCAGCATAATCACGGGTGAAAGATTTCCTTTTTGGCGGATTATTTTTAATGCGTCAATTCCGCTCATTTTAGGCATCATAATATCGAAGATTAGGCAATCATATACATTTTCTAAGGCTTTTTCCATAGCGGCTTGACCATCATAAACGCTATCTACATCATAGCCTGAATGTTGTAAAATTGCAGTCAAAGCACTAGACATATCTTTTTCGTCTTCAGCTAATAGTATTTTCATAAAGATACTCCTTATTTTTTATAATGTAGTTAATTTTCAGCGTTGATTAAATTTCTAATAGTTTGCATAGAAACATCACAAGCTGCTAATTCATCAGCGCAACGTTTTAATTCTTTTACGATTAATTCTGGATTTTTGATGTCATGTTTATATTTCATTTGATGTTCTAGACTAGCCCAACTATCCATAGCAATGGTACGAACTTGAATTTCAGCAAAAAATTTACCAGGGTTATTGCCTAGAATATCTTCATAGGGAGCAGTGATTTCAACTATTAAATGATAACTTCTATAACCATTTGGCTTTACATTTTTTATATAATCTTTTTCTTTGATTATTTTTAAATTAGGGAGAGATTTTAAATAATCAATATTTTGTAGATATCATCAATAAAGCGACAGATGATACGAATACCGATGGCATCTTGAATATCATGTAGAGCAGAATAAGTTGTCTGCGGTAGATTTTTGCGAGTGCATTTTTCAAGCATGCTATCTTTATTTTTTACACGATAAATCAAGTGTTCATAGGCCTTTTCGCCACTTTTTTGCACTTCCATATCATTATAAGTTTTTATCTGTGAAATTATATTATCTAAAATTATATTGAGAGTTGGTTCATATTTTCCGTAAATATTAAAGTGGGTCATGACTATCACCTGCTTTGAATTTATCAATTTGATTATTTAGAAGAAAATGCCCCTAAATAGAAAGCAAAATATTTGCTTTGCTATAAGGAGCATTTCTAAATAAATATTTTGTTCCGTTGTAAATTAACTATTGAAACTTATTTTAAAGCTTCAGCTAATTTAGCATTTGTTTCACGTGCGGAGCCAACACTTGCGTCGAACATAGCTTGTTCTTTTTCGTTGAGGTCAAGAACAGTAATTTCTTTGATACCGCCTTTACCAAGAACAGCAGGAACACCAGCACAAACGTCTTTTTCGCCATATTCGCCATCGAGGTAGCAAATGCTGGAGATTGTAAGACCGCTGTCTTTAGCGATTGCTTCAGCCATAGTAGCAGCAGTTGTACCAGGAGCATACCAAGCGGAAGTACCGAGTAAGCTTGTTAAAGTACCGCCACCTACTTGAGTAGCATGTTCGATTTCAGCAAGTTTTTCTTCAGAAAGGAGTTCAGTAACAGGTCTGCCTTTATAAGATGCAAAACGAGTAAGAGGAACCATAAGGTCACCATGAGCACCGATTACCATAGCGTTGATATCACGAACTGGGCAACCAATAGCTTGAGCTAAATAGTATTCAAAACGGCTACCATCTAAGAGACCGCTCATACCGATTACACGGTTACGTGGAAGACCACTGTCTTTAAGTGCAAGATAAGTAAGAGTATCTACAGGGTTGGAAACGATGATGAATACTGCTTCTGGAGAATGTTTTAAAGCCTGGTCCATAACACCTTTAACGATTTTGGAGTTAACACCGATAAGGTCTGTACGGCTCATACCAGGTTTACGAGGAATACCGGAAGTAATAACTACAACGTCGGAGTTTTCTGTTGCTTTGTAAGCTTCGTCAGCTTTAACAGCATCATCCATAGGTGCAGTTACACCGATGATTTTAGTGTCGATGTGCATCATCTGTGCAGTCTGCATCATATCCATAGCTTTACCTTCGGATACGCCAGGTTTAACATCGAGAAGTACAACTTCTGTTGCAAAATTTTTGAGTGCGAGTACGTTAGCGCAAGTAGCACCTACGTTACCTGCTCCGATAACTGAAATTTTCATAATATGAACATCTCCCTATAATGTGAAAATCTATTCATCTTTAGTTTAACTAGATAAAGTTAAAATGTCAATAAAAATAGGATAAATATTTGCAATTCTATAATAAATTATTACTATTTATACTACTTATTATTTATAGTAATATATAGTTTATTTAGAAGTTATAATTTATTTGAATTTATAAATTAAAGGCTCTAAGTAAAAAACCTAGAGCCTTTACCTTAGAATTTATTAAACTGTATAGTAATTTACAAGTTTAGCATCAAAAATACCATCTAAATTTATAATTTGTTGCATAACTGTATCAGGAATTTCGTTATCAATAGTTAAAACCATCATACTAGTACCAGCAATTTTTGTTTTACCAACTTGCATACCAGAAATATTAATGTTAGCATATCCTAAAAGTGAACCGATAGTACCGATAACACCAGGACGGTTAATATGTGGACAAATGAGGATGCGAGCATGAGGGTCAACGTCAACACGATAAGAATTAATGCTGACAATACGACCTTCTTCACCAAATAATGTACCCTGGATAGTTTCTGTTTTACCAGAAGATGTGATAGAAATTGTGATTAAGTTAGCGAAGTTTTCTACAGCTTTATCTTTTATTTCTGTGATTTTGATATTGCGTTCTTTAGCAAGGCTTGGAGCATTTACGTAGTTTACATTGCTTTCTAAGATAGGATTTAACATACCTTTAATAGCAGCAATAGTAATCATTTTTGTATCAACATCAGCAATTTCACCATTATATTTAATAGTTACTTCGCTGATAGGACCATCAGCTAAAGAGCAAGCTGTGCAACCAAGACGTTCTGCTAAATCTAGATAAGGTTTGATGAATTTCATAGTTTGAGGAGAAACTGGAGCCATATTAACAGCTGTAGATACAGGTTCACCATTTAATGCAGCTACAATTCCTTGTGCTACATCTACGGAAACACCTACTTGAGCTTCTACTGTGGAAGCACCTAAATGAGGTGTTAAAGTTACGCCAGGAAGACCAATTAATGGATGATTTGGATCGATAGGTTCACTTTCAAATACGTCTATTGCAGCGCCAGCAACATGACCAGATTTAACAGCATCAGCTAAATCTTGTTCATTGATGATACCACCACGAGCGCAGTTTATTAAGCGAACACCATTTTTCATTTTAGCGATATTATCTTTGTTGAGCATGCCTTTTGTTTTTGGAGTGAGTGGCATATGTACTGTGATAAAATCGGATTGTTTAATTAATTCATCAAGAGAAACAACTTTAATGCCTAAGGAATGAGCACGTTCTTCATTGACATATGGATCATAGCCAATAACATTCATATCGAAAGCCAATGCGCGAGTAGCTACACCACTACCAATACGACCAAGACCGATTACACCAAGTGTTTTACCGCGAAGTTCTACACCTGTATATTTTTTACGGTTCCATTCGCCGTGTTGCATTGTTTCATTAGCGACAGCAATATTTCTTGCCATAGCCATCATCATGCCCATTGTGTGTTCTGTGGCAGCAATTGTGTTTCCACCAGGAGAATTTATTACCATAATACCATGTGCAGTAGCGGCATTAATGTCAATATTATCAGTACCAACACCTGCACGACCAACGATTTTTAATTTTTTAGCACGTTCGATAACTTCTTTTGTTACTTTAGAAGCACTGCGTACGATTAGACCATCAAAATCAGGAATAATTTCTAAAAGTTCTTCAGCTGGTAATTTGTCTTTGATTACTGTTTCAAAGCCAGCTTTTTGCAAAATTTCGATACCCTTAGGGGAAACACCATCTGCTACTAATATTTTCATATATTTCTCTCTCCTTGATAAAAGTAGAACTAAAAAATACAATTGTGTAATAATATTGTATATCTAAATATTCTATTGTGTTCAATTGAAATCGTCAAGTATAATTTTTTTAATATAAATTTAATACTATATAATTATATTTTGTTATACAATAAATATGTAAATATATATAATGATAATAAATTATAATATTAATTTTTTAAAGGAAAGGATAATAGAAAACGATATGTCCCTAAAAAAAATGAAAGATATATGTATGGTCTTATCTATATGTATGAACATTGGTATGCCAGCTTGTTTGGCAGCTGATTTATCTATTGATGAAGCTGTAGATATGGCATTAGCTAAAAATAATGATGTAAAGATTGCTAATGAAGAAAAAATGGCAGCACAAGCAAATTATGAAGCTACAAAAGGAGCAAATGGTGTAAGTATTTCTTTAGGAAGTAGTCTATCAGCAAGAGATAGTGCAGATACAACTTTTGAGCGAGGCAATAGTAATAGTATTTCAGCAACATTGCCTCTTTACACAGGAAATAAAAATGAGCTAAATATTGATAGTAAAAAATTGGAATTATTAAAGTCTGAATTGAATTTAGAACGCACAGAAGAAACTATTAAATATAATACAATAAAAGCTTATTTTGATATATTAGAAGCAAAGCAAAATGTAAATATTGAACAAGAGTCTGTAAATAATTATGAAAGTCATTTGACAGATGTAAGAAATCTCTATGCTGCAGGCAGTATACCAAAATCAGATGTACTTCGTTCAGAAGTTGCCTTATCAAATGCGCAACAATCCTTGATTATAGCACAAAATGATTATGAAATAAATTTAAGTACATTCCGTAATATCATAAAAATTGATCGAAATGAACCTATTAATTTAACTGATGATTTTGTATATCAAATAGTTAGAATGTCTTTACCTGAATGTTTAGATTATGCTATGGCTTATCGCAAAGATAGAATAGCAAGTCAGATAGATGTAGAAATTGCTAAAAATAATATTGATGTGGCTAAAGCTGGATATTTGCCAACAGTGAATTTATCTGTAAGTACAAGTTGGGATAAACAGGCATTACCTAGTGGCAATGACCATGATTATCAAGCTGGTGTATCTGCAATTGGAATATTTTCGATAATAATGTAACAAAATCAAATGTAAAATCAGCAGAAGCTAGTTATAATAAAGCAGAATATGAATTATCAGATACAGAAGATACTATTGATTTAGAAGTAAGACAAGCTTATTTAAATATGAGAGAAGCTGAAAGACGTTTTTAATTCTACAGCAATGGCAGTAAAACAAGCAGAAGAAGATTATTCATCGCTACTGAAAAATATAAAGTTGGTGCAGGTATAATCTTAGATGTAATTGATGCAGAATTAGCGCTCTCACAAGCTAGATTAAACTATGCAAGTGCTCAATATGATTATGCTAGATATAAAGCTAATCTAGAATATGTTATTGGAACACCAAAGGGAGAAACAATAGATGGATAAAGTGAAGTTAAAAAAATGGGCAAAAATAATATTGGTATTGGTAGTTGTAATAATAGCTATTGTTGCTGGTTATAAATATTATGCACAAAAACAAGAAGAAGCGAAAAAACCAGTAGTAAATACAGCTCAAGTTCAATATATGAGCATGAAATCAATTGTTTCAGCTACAGGAACAATAAAGCCAGTAGAGTCAGTAGAAGTAAGCTCTAAAATTACAGCTCGTGTAAAACAAGTATTAGTAAAAGAAAATGATACTGTAACTCAAGGTCAAACCGTAGCTTTATTAGATGGAAAAGATTATGAAACTCAAAAAGAACAAGCAGAATTTACTTTGAAAAATGCTAAGATAATTTATGACAGAACTAATTATTTATATAATATAGGAGCAAAATCTAAAGAGGATTTAGATAATGCTCAATACAATTACGATACAGCACAAAGTAAATTGGAAGAAGCAGAGTCAAATCTATCCGAAACAGTAATAGTATCACCTATGGATGGGGTAGTAATTGGTGAACCTGTTACAGATGGTACTATGGCGGTACAGGGAAATAGCAATCCTACTGTAATTATGCGTATTGCTGATTTATCAAGAAAGCAAATTTTTGCTAAAGTAGACGAAACAGATATTGGCAGTGTAAGAGTAGGGCAAAAAGCTACTTTTACCGTAGATGCTTATAATGGTAAGACTTTTACAGCTACTGTATCTAAAATTTCACAAACGGATATGGATAATAGCTGGAATATAAGCAATTCATCAAGCAGTAGTTCATCTTCATCAGCAGCAGTAATTTATTATAGTGTAACTTTAGATGTAGATGATCCAGAAGGTTTATTGATGCCTTCAATGACTGCTCGTGTAGAAATTGAAACTGCAAATAAAGATAGTGCTTTAGCTGTACCACTTTCAGCTTTAAAAACTGATAAAAATGGAACATATGTAATTGTTATCAAAGATGATGGCACAACAGAAAATCGCTATGTAGAAACAGGTATATATGGTGATGAATTTGTAGAAATTATAAATGGTTTATCTGAAAATGAAAAAGTAGATGTTACCATGGTTAAAAAAACAACTACTGCAACTTCTGCTAGACCAGGACCACCAATTCACTAAGAAAGGAAAATAGTGATATGAATGAAACAAGAGAAATTACTATTGAACTTCAGGCATAAAAAAGCTTTATCAAGTGGGAACACAAGAAGTAGCAGCTTTAAATGGTATAGATTTAAAAATCTATAAAGGTGAATTTGCAGCACTTATGGGGCCATCAGGTTCAGGAAAATCTACTTTAATGAATATATTAGGTTGTTTAGATAGACCGACTTGTGGCTCTTATAAATTAGATGGTAGAGAAATTGCTCATTTAAGTGATGATGAGCTTGCTAAGACTCGCAATAAAAAAATAGGTTTCGTCTTCCAGAATTTTAATTTATTATCAAAGATAACTGCGTTAGATAATGTAGCATTGCCTTTAGTTTATGCTGGAGTAGGCATGAAGGAGAGATTAGAGAGAGCACATCATTATTTAAAAGCTGTTGGCTTAGATGATAGGGCAGACCATAAACCAAATGAATTATCAGGTGGGCAAAGACAGCGTGTAGCAATTGCTAGAGCTTTAGTCAATGACCCAAGTATTATCATGGCAGACGAACCTACTGGTAACTTAGATACAAAATCAACAAAGGAAATCATGGAGATTTTCATCAAATTGCATGAAGAGGGAAAAACCATGATTTTAGTAACACATGAACCAGATATTGCGGCATGTGCTTCACGTCAATTATTAGTAGTTGATGGAAAAATAACAAAAGATGCAGGCAAGGGGGTAGTAATGGATGTTATTTAAAGAAACTGTGCAAATGGCTATATCGGCTTTATGGACAAATAAAATGCGTTCATTACTGACTATGCTTGGAATTATAATTGGTGTAGGTGCCGTTATAGCAATGGTTTCTATTGGTATGGGGGTACGAAAACAGGTAGAAGATTCTATTGCTAGCTTGGGTAGCAATATGTTGATTATCAAGCTAGTGCGACAAAAAATGCAGCTGGTGTTCGTCAAGCGGCTGGTTCAAATGTGCGCTTGAAATTAGATGATGCAGAAGCTATAAAAAAGAAAATAAAAGATGTAGAATATGTATCACCACAAGCACAAAAGAAATATCAAATAGTAAATGGTAATCAAAACTGGAATACAGATGTTGTAGGTGTAATACCAGATTATATGTATATTCGTTCTTTAAGTATTGCAAATGGTACTTTTATTACAGAAAAAGATGTAGAAACAAGAGCTCGTGTAGCTGTTATTGGAACTACTGTAGCAAGTAATTTATTTGGTGAAGAAAATCCAGTGGGCAAAAATATTCGTATAAATAATGACCCATTTAAAGTAGTAGGGATTTTAGAAAGTAAAGGTCAATCTAGTGTGGGTCAAGACCAAGATGATATCGTAATAGTACCTTTGACTACTGCTATGACGCGTATAATGGCTATAGATTATGTACAGCAAATAAGTGTTCAGGTAACATCGGCAGATAAGATGGATTCTGTACAAGCTGAAATTGAAAATTTAATGCGACAACGCCATAAAATTACAGGAGATAAAGAAGATGATTTCACTGTAAGAAATTTGACTAGTATTATGGAAACTATGACTAGTACAAGTACAATGCTTACAATTTTATTAGGAAGTGTAGCAGGTATTTCTTTGCTCGTTGGAGGTATTGGTATTATGAATATAATGATGGTATCAGTAACTGAAAGAACGAGAGAAATTGGCATTCGTAAAGCATTAGGTGCAACGTATAATAATATTATGTTCCAATTTTTGATTGAAGCTGTATTTGTAGGGATTATAGGTGGTTTAATTGGTGTAGGTGTTGGCGTTGGTTTAGCTACAGCGATAGCTCAGTTTGGCGGATTTACAACAGTTATTACTATAGAGCCAATTATTATATCTTTTATGTTCTCTGTAGGCATAAGCTTATTCTTTGGTATTTATCCAGCGAGAAAAGCTGCCAAATTAGACCCTATTGAAGCACTTCGTTATGAATAAGTTCATAGATAATTTAAATAAAGGCGAATAGCAATATATTCGTCTTTATTTTTGTAAAAAATTTTTTTATGAAAGGTATTTTTTAGTATTGTAGCGAATTATATAATATATGATATATATTATAGTGATAAATAAAGGGAGGCTATCTAAATGAAAAGATTATTAGTAGTTTTTGTAGTTTTATTAACATTTCAAGCGGTAGCTTTAGCTTCTCCTAAAAATATAGATTTGCGAGAATATCAGCAAGCTACTGGTACAATCAATGTATTAGCAGCACCTTTTGAAAATGACAATTTTTATCTAGCTACATTTAATTTTGATGAACAAAATAAAGGTGATAAAGTTAATTTTTATCAAGGAACTTGTATTGTAGATAAGGAAAATCAAAAAGTATTACAGCCTTTATTAGTAAAAAGAGTTATTGGTAGCGAAGATAAAGTGTCAGAAGTTGTGCTAAATAAGCGACAAGAAATGCCATATTTGCAGGATTTTAGAACAGTGCAAACAAACTCTAAAAGCCAAAAGTTTATACAGGTGGAGATGCTACAAATATTGTATTATTAGGAAGATATAAGGTAGTTACTTCAATGGGAACTTTTGATGATTGTATAGGTATAAAAATTTATAATGAAGAAACTGGCGAAGGCATGATACAATATTTAGCTAAAGGTTATGGCGTTGTTTATTTAGAAGGTGTACATTCTGATGGTAGTAAAGTAGAAATCGCTTATTTAAGTGAAATTAGACCATTAGATGAAGCTCAAATCGAAGAATTCAAAACAAAATATTTCGTTTGATAAAAAGATAGGAAACTGGTGTAATTACTTAATTTACACCAGTTTTTTTATATAAAGATATAATCTCTATCTGGATATTATGAAAAAGATTTTACATATATTTTACATTTTATTTTACTTTTTTCTACTAGAAAGCATTACTCACTTATTTATATAATTAAATAGCAATCGAGCGAATTTTATTTTGAAAATATGTGTTAGAAAATTATTTTGGAGGAATATTTAATGAGTGAGGGTTTGAAAATTGCTTTTGAATTATTAGGCGGTTTGGCATTATTTATCTACAGTATGAACATGATGAGCCAAGGTTTACAGAATATGGCTGGAGAAAAAATGCGTTATGTACTTAGCGTATTAACTAAAAATCCAGTTGTAGGTGTATTAGCTGGTGCATTAGTTACATGTGTATTACAAAGTTCTAGTGCTACAACAGTAATGGCTATCGGTTTTGTTAGTGCTGGATTAATGAGATTACCACAAGCAATTTCCATTATTTTTGGTGCAAATATCGGAACAACAATGACTGCGCAATTAATTGCTTTTAAACTTAGCGATTATATTTGGCCAATCGTATTTATCGGTTTTATGGTTTATTTTTTTGCTAAAAGTGATAAATTTAAAAAAATTATTGGTCAAGACAGTAATTTTTCTTTGGTTTATTATTCGCAGGTTATCGAAATCATGGGCTCTACTATGAAGCCTCTTGTAAATGTACCAATCTTTACAGAACTTATCGCTAGTGTACATGATAATCCAATTTTAGGTTTATTGTTAGGTACAGTTATGACAGTAATTGTACAGAGTTCTAGTGCTACAATTGCAGTATTACAGAACTTTGCAGCTCAAGCTGGTGTAGATGGTAACAGTATCATCGGTCTTCAAGGTGCATTACCTATTTTATTAGGTGATAATATCGGTACAACAATTACTGCTTTATTAGCTTCTATTGGTCAATCTAAAAATGCAAAACGTACAGCTGTAGCTCATAGTGTATTCAATATCACAGGTAGTATCGTGTTCTTATGTGTATTACCATTATTTGCTCAGTTTGTAATGTATATTTCTCCTGTTGGACCAGAAACAGCAGTTATTTCTCGTCAAATTGCAAATGCACATACTTCATTTAATTTAATAAATACTTTATTATGGTTACCACTTATTCCAATAATGGTAAAAATAGTTTGTTTTATTGTTCCAGATAGAAAACCAGACTTATCTACAGAACAAGTTAAATCAGAAGCTGTTTAATATAATAAATAATATAAAAAGCGAAAGAATTTTTTCTTCGCTTTTTTCTTTGGAATTTTTAGTTTATGATATTTTTAACTTTTTTGATGGTAAAAGAAAAATCCTATTATAGCTAGTGGTATAGTAAAGAAAAATAGTGGATAGAATAAATATAACGAGAAATGTTCATAAAAGATACCAGCTATGATTGGCCCAAGTGCCATACCTAAGTCTATACCAATATAAAATGTACTATTAGCTAGACCGCGTTTATTTTTAGGTGCTAATAATAAAGCTGTAGATTGACAAACGGAATTGATAATACCTGTTCCACCTGCCATGAATATAGCAGCGATAAGCATATCAAAATTATTTTGCATTGTATGAAGAAAATAGATAGATAGTGAAGCACAAATTATACTAGAGGTAAAAAATATACCGAAAGGAAGTTTGTCAAAGAGACTTTTTAGACTTAGACGGAGTATAAGTAGAGCAATAGCATATGCTGGAAAAAATAAACTTATATGGATATTAAGTTGTTTAGCTTCGACATAAGTTACAAGAAAAGATTGAGTAGCACAATAAGGAATAGCAAACATCATCATGATGAAAGCAATGGGAACTACATTTTTATCAATAATTTCCAATTTAAAATTAGTGTTAGTAGTGATGATGGGTTCATCCTTATCTTTTACAAATTGAATAATTATGATAGAAATTATGGCTGTAAATAGAGCAAGTTAAAATGCTATTGTATAGTTAAAGTTTTGATAGATATATACACCAATAGCTGGAGCAATTGCCATACTTAAAGCGTTCATAGTGCCGTATATACCCATGCCTGAGCCGATTTTTTCTTGGGGCAATAAATCTGACATCCAGGTGGACATACAAGTAGAACATAAGGCAAAGCCAAGACCATTAATAATGCGGGCAATGGCAATGATAAATGAATTAGTAGCCAGTATATAACCTAGACATGAAATTATGATAAAAATTATGCCCCAAAAAGATAATTTATACTTACTAATTTTATCAGCATATATGCCGATGATAGGTCGACTGACTAAAGAACAAATATTCATAATGCCACCAATCAGCCCCATAGTAGTACCATTGGCACCAAGTGTTTCTGAAAACCCAGCAATAATTGGAGTTATGAGCATAGGACTAGTCATATAAAAAAAAGCTAGCAATTAAAATTAAGATAATATCTCTATGTCTTGAATGGGAATTTATCATATAAATATCACCTCTATATTTATTTATAATATTAATTATATCATTATCAATATGTATTGTTTATAGTATTAAAATTTTTAGTAATAAAGAAAAAACCTCTAATAGATATTGACCTATTAGAGGTTTTTCTTTTAGAGTTTTTCAATAATGCTAGTATAAATATTATCTAATTCTTCTTGTGTTGGTTGATTAGCAATACGAATCATATCATGGAAGATATTGAGTCCTGCTTCTTCAAGTTCTTTTTGTACAAGAGCAATGCTTTGTCCACCCCAGCCATAAGAACCAAAAGCTAAAGCTTGACGGTCGTTTTTCTTAGGTACTAGACCTTTGAGATAACATAAGAAGCAGCTACATTTTGCATCATACCATTATTTAAAGTAGGAGAGCCAACAGCGATATATTTACTATCAAGAACTTCAGTCATAATATCAGAATAATGATTAGTTTTTAAATCGAAGAATTTTGCACAAATTCCTTTTGCTTGGAATGCTTCTGTGATTGTTTTAGCCATAATTTCTGTAGAATTCCACATGCTGTCAAATACTACAACAGCTTTATGTTCATCAGCTTCAAAATTGCTCCATTTTGCGTATAAATCTAAAATATCTTTAATATGTTTACGCCAGCTTATGCCATGACCTGTTAAAATCATGTCAATATCAAGTGTGGAAACTGTTTTAAGAGCAGTTTGAGCTTGACGACCATAGAGCATTAAAATATTAGCATAGTATTTTTTCGCTTCATGCATTAAAACAGCATAATCAACTTCATCATCAAAACGTTCATTAGTAGCGAGATGTTGACCAAAACCATCATTAGAGAAAAGGATTTTTCTTCTGGGCAATAAGTAACCATGCTATCTGGCCAATGAAGCATAGGTACAGGAACGAATTTTAAAGTGCGTTTACCAATATTTATGTTATCACCAGCTTTTACGCTTGGTAAGTATGTTCACCGCAGAATTTAGCAATATTTTTTAAACCATTTGGTTGGCTGACAAAAATAGTAGCATTAGGGCATTTTTGAGCAATTATATCTAAAGAACCAGAATGGTCAGCTTCTAAATGATTGCAAACAATGTAATCAATTTTTGCTGGATCAATGATAGAAGAAATACGACTTAAGATTTCATCACTAAAAGTTTTTTTAGTAGCGTCAATTAAAGTGATTTTTTCATCAAGTATTAAATAGGCGTTATAAGTGCTACCGCGTCCAGTTTCATAACCATGAAAAATTGCGAACGGACCAATCAATGGCACCTACCCAATAAATATCATCAACGTATTTTAGTAGCTTTCAAGATATCTTCCTCCTGTAAAAATAGTTTTATAGAAATTAAAAATTAGCTGTTTTATTTACAGTAATTATTATACAATTTCAAAACTATAATTACAACATATAGGTAGGGTTATTTAGCAATAAATTGAGAAATGTTATCATTGATTTCTTGAGCATAGATTTTTTTAGCGATAACATCACCATGTAATCCGTCCATAGCATATTCTGTCGGCAATATTGGTGGACTATTTAAAGCTTTTGCTGTATCAATATGTGGCTGTGTGCGAATGAAATCGTTAACTAAATTTAAATTATATTGCCATACTTCAGAGGTTTCTTCATTGAATACCTTTTTTATATTATAAGGATTTATAGGTGCTAAAGTGAGCAGTATAGGTGTGATATTATTTTCATAACATTTTTCTTGGATTGTTTTTAAATCATTGATTACATTTTCGGCAGGCATACCAGCACGAAGACTATTAGTTCCTCCCATGATTAATAAATATTGTGGGTGAAAAGGCAGTACATCATCATCAAAACGTTGTACCATAGTTTCGCTTGTATCTCCGCTACAAGATAAATTAATAGTAGGGAAATCTAAATAATAAGCGTAGCTATATGCCCAATCTGCTGGGCCAAAAGATAAATGCCCACCTCCATGACTGATACTATCGCCAAAAATTGCGATTTTCCAATTGTCTTGAGGTTTGTTTTTGAAAATTTGAGCATCAGAATATACGCCAACAGGATTTCCTTCATCATCTAAACCGCGTACACGCCAATAAAAAGTGCCAATACGAGGTTTTTCATCATAAAGCTCACCACCTGTGATTATTTTGGCATAAATACGATATTTAGAAGGTGTTGTGCCATTAGGATTTTCTGGAATGTTATCTGTAACTTCTATTTCAAATTGAGTGGCATTTGCATTAGGAATAAATGAATAAACAGGATAGAGAAGTGTAGTACCGTTTTTTTCATTATAAATAACATGTGGTATAGGTGCATTCATTTGAGGTGCTTGATTAGTGGCATATAGTTCCTCTAGAGCTGAAAATTTAGTGATAGGATTGTGGTCTATATCCATAGAACGAATACGCCAATAAAGAGGAATCTTTCCGTTCAGCGCATTTGGGGCAATTTGAGTCAAATCAAGTTGTTTAGCGTTTGTATAAACAGAGGCTGTATAATATAAATGTTCAGAAGATAATTCTTCATCACTTAAATCATCAGGAATGGTATCAAATAATTCTAATTCATAATAAACAGCATTTAAATCTTCTCTCCATTCTAAAAGAGGTATATTATTGCTAGGGTCTTGTAGAGGAAAGTGAGATAAAGCTACTAAGGCTGGTGCTAATGGAGTTTTTTCTGAAGTTGATATTGGGGCTGTGTTTTTTGTTTCTGCATCAATAGTATCATTATTTTGTAGGGATAAATGCCAACTTAAAGTTATTAAAATTAAAATGATAAATAAAAATTTTTTGTTCATAAATAAAAATCCTTCATAATATAAATAATAAATAGTTAAAAAGATTATATACTTAGGATTTGACTCTAAGTCAAGAAAAAAATAAAATTTTAAATGTTTTTGAAGAAAGACTAGATTTTTTTAGAGCTTTATGTGGTACAATATATATCGCGTTTAGCTATTGAATACATAGTATTTAATCTAGCCATCTTGCAAATTGTTTTATAACATGATAAACTATTTTGGTACAATTATAATGATGAAAGGGTGAATTTCTTGCCAAACATTAAATCTTCTATTCTCAGCGTAAAAACAGATGCTATGCGTCGTGCAAAAAATGTTTCTGCTAAATCTGCTATAAAAACTGCTTCTCGTAAAGTTCTTGATGCTGTTGCTGCTGGCAATGCTGAAGAAGCAAAAGCATTACTTGTAATCGCATGCAAAAAAATAGACCAGGGTGCTGCTAACAGATTATTCCATAAAAATTGCGCAGCTCGCCGTAAATCTCGTTTAGCTCGCCGAGTAAACAGCTTAAGCAAATAATTGCTAATCAAAGTAAGGACTGATTTCCAAAAGAAAGCAGTCCTTTTTTCGTTTTTATAGATAAATTAATTTTATTTTAAGGAGAAGTTTTATTAAAGATGAATATAGAAGAATATTTTTAATAAAAAATGCCATTAAAATAATGGCATAATCTTGTATATTAAGAGTAAAATAAATTATTTTTATTAGATTTTAAAGACAAAATTTTATAAGAAGATTTTCGATTAAAGCAGACTCATTAGAGCCTGTTTTTAATTTATAATCAGCATCAGCTATATCTATGATCATTTGTTGAATTTTATCTAAACTGAAATTTTGAGCTTGTTTGATGATTTTTTCAGTGATAAATGGATGTAATTTTAAAATAGAAGCTATTTGTTTTGTAGATTGACCTTCACTGAGATAAATTTTTACATGCCAAAGCTGGTCTATTTGACGAGCTAAAAATTTTAATAAACGCAGTGGATGTATACCTGCTTGTTGTTGAATGGTAAATAATTCTAAGGCAGTAGCAATATCTTTATTGCCTAAAGCTTCCCAAAGGCGAAATGTGGAAATCTCAGGGATACTAGAAAAATTATCCTCAAGAAATTGGCGATTGATAAGTGTTTTTGTGGATAGAGTGTGAGTTTTTGTAATTCTTGGTCTAAAAAGCCAAGGGAGATTTTTTCCATGGATTTTATAGCTTCTAAAAAATAAGCATAAGCTTCTCGATCAAAGCGGAGATTTAACTCACGAAGGTGAGAATTGAGCCAGTCATTGATATTCCAATAAGCTATAGCTTCACATTCTACTATAGTGCCAAATTTTTCAATAGTTTTAATGAGTTTTCTGCGCTTATCAATTTTGCCTAAGTTATATTGTAAAATCAATATACTATAATCGGGCATATTGGCGATATAATCTAAAAATAATTGTTCATCTTCTTTATCTTTAGTGGATAACTTGTCTTGGAATATCTTCAAATCTTTGGCGATGATGATATTATGTTTGCTGAAAAAAGGAGAACTATCTAATGCTTGTAAAATAGCTTTTGTATCAGATGTACTATCGAAATATTGAACAGCTTCTTCATCGTTTTGTGGATTTAATAAAGTCAGTAATTTTTTGAGATAATTTTCAGCTAAATATAATTCTTCACCAGTGATTAAATAGACTGATTTTAATTGTTTAGCTTGTAATTGTTTTATTGCATCATTATATTTCATGGGAAATCCTTTGCTTAAAATATATTAATTTAAAAATGTTTTGAGAGAATAATTATAGCCATCAGTATAAATTACTATAGCTCCCTTTTCATCTGTGCGGAGAATTTTTGTAGGCAGATTATTTAACCTATCGAGAACTTCTTTGCTAGGGTGACCAAAGCTATTATATTTGCCCACAGAGATGATAGCTAATTGAGGTCGTACATGTTCTAAAAATTCTTGTGAAGAAGAAGTCTTAGAGCCATGATGAGCAACTTTTAAAATTGTAGAGGCTATATTTTTATTTAACAAATATTTTTCTTGTGTTTGCGGTAAATCACCTGTGAATAACACAGAAATTATGATATGTTAATTTTAGTACATTTGAACTATCATTGCTAGATTTTAAATTTTCTTTTTCATCATTTTGAAGAAATTGGAAATGAATATCTTCTAAATTAAAAGCAGTGTTTTCCTTAGCTACAATAGCTCTTGCTAATAAGGGATTATTTAGTGGCAATTTTAAAATTTTGGCATATAAATCTTTATCTTCATCAGCAATAATTAAATGATTTACAGGTATTTTTTGTAAAATGGAACTAGCTCCACCACTATGGTCAGTGTCAGCATGGCTTAAAATCAGATAATCTAATTTATTGATACCATAATGGCGTAAATAGGGTAAATCTACATAAGAGCCAATATCAAAATCAGAATTAATAGAGCCACCTGTATCAATTAGTATACTATGTTGATGAGGCGTGATGATAAGGCAAGCATCACCTTGACCTACATCAATAAAATGTATTTGTAGAGGAGAAGGCTTTATCATTAAATAACAAGAACAAATAATCAGGCTAATACTACAGATATAAGTGATAAATTTATATTTTTGTAAAAGTGAATATAAATATCGGCGAATTTTGATGTTTAAAATTATAAAAATAAGGGAATAATAAATTAAAATAGCTGGAAAATTTAATGGCGGTACATAAATACTAGCAAAGGGAATTTTGGTGAGTAAAAAAGTTGCTTCATTACTTATGCTTAAAATTAAGCTGGCAAAAATAAATAAAATTTTAGTGATAAAAGGAAAGATAAATCCTAAGATGAAAGCTATTAAACCCAATATGATGAGAATTTCCAATAGGGGAATAATGATTAAATTGGCTAATAGAGAACTAAGAGATAAACTGGTGAAATACCAAATAATAATAGGAAAAGCAAGGATTTGAGCACTCATGGTTAAAGCTAGATTATCTGTTAATAGTGGAGGCAATTTTAATTTATTTAAATTAGAGCGTAATATGGGCATTAAATAGACAAGACCAGCTGTAGAGGCAAATGAAAGCTGAAAACTTATATTGAATAATAATAGAGGATCAAAGAGCAATAAAATCAAAGCAATGATACTTAATAAATGTTGAGCTGTAGATTTTTCTTCAAGATATAGAGCGATAATGCTAAGTAGCCCCATTATGCTAGCACGTATGACAGGTATACTAGCACCACATAGAATAGTATAAAAAATAATGAGGATTAATAATAAGATTAAATTAAAGAAGCGAGGCAGATGTAAAAACTTGCCTAAAGATAATAAAAATAGGGAAATCAAGCTGATATGAGAACCTGATACAGAAAGAATATGAATAATTCCAGTGATGGAATAAGCTTCTAAGATATCTTTTTCGATATTATTATAGCCACCAAATAACATAGCAAAATCATATTAGCATCATTTTCAGGCATTACTTGATACATAGATTGTAAAAAAGATTGCTCGATTTGATAGCAAAATTCTTGAAGCGAGAATTTATCAGATGTATTTAATATTTTTAAATTTTGTTTACCAATGGAAAAAGTAGCATAGATACCTTCTTCTTGGGCAGAAAGCTCACGATCGACTAAATTGGGATTGTGATAATTTTGGATTAAGCGGATAGTACCTGTGGCAGAAATCGTATCATTGATTTTAGCAAGATTATCTAAATTTTTTTGTTTTTGATAAAGATAAACTTTTCCTGTTGTAGTTTTTTCTTCCTTTTGCTTGATGGATTTAGTATCAACAACATATGTTAAATGATATATACCAGCACTGTCTTGGCGGATTTTAGGCATTTGACAGATAATACCAGTTAAAGTGATTTCTTGATTGTCATAGTTTTTTATATTGTCATCGGCAATGAAGGTAAAAGAGAGATAACGCATCACACCTAAAAAGAAAAATAAAATAAGATATAATAAAAATGTAAGTTTATGTTTACGTAAAGTAAAAAAGAAGGCTAATATTAGATTTACTATAATTAAATAAAAAAGGTGTGTATATGACTTAGAAATTTCAGGAGTTTTCATCGTCATATACACACCTAAGCTGTAGAAAAGAATTATAAAATTAATGAAAAGTAAGGGCGATTGCCCATAATGTATCTTAATCATAATATGCCTTCTTAAATAATAAAATAAATCATTTGTTAGATTTAAAAGATTTTAAGTACAAATTTTATCTTGCATTTTGCTAAATTTAGCTTCACCAATACCTTTGACATTTTTGATATCTTCGATAGAAGAAAAATTACCATGTTCTTGGCGATAATCAATGATTTTTTGAGCAGTTGCAGGGCCAATTCCAGGTAAAGTATCTAAATCTTCTTTTGTTGCAGTATTTATATTGATTAAATTAGAAGATGAATTATTATTAGGAATGTTGGAATTAGTATCATTTACCTGTTCATTAGAATTGTTGACAGGTGTTTTACTGCTCACTTGAATTTGCATACCATCAGTTTAATTTTTGAGCTAAATTGATTTTGGTTTTATCTGCAAGTGGTGTAAAATCGCCACAGGCTTTAATTGCATCAGCAATGCGACTATCACTAGGTAATTCAACTAAACCAGAAGAATTGACTTCACCGGAGACATAAACAGTGATTGTAGTATCTTCTTGTTTATCTTGAGTCTGTGTTTGCATATTATCGGTGATAATAGGAGTAGTATCTTCTTGAGTGTAAAGATAATAAAAAGTTGAAACACTAGCAAATAGAGCTATACAAAATAAAACAAGTAGCGATTTTTTATACATAGGCATATAAATCATTCTTTCTAATTATAAAAACAAAAAGGAAATATTAATTTTTTAAATCTTGGCATTTAGCGATTAAATCAAGTACAGCGAAATCTTTATGTTTAATATCTTTTAATACTACTAAGGCATTTGGATATTCGCCATTTTGACAGAGTAGATAGCCAAGATTTTTTAAGATGAAGTCATTTTCATCATCTAAAAGTAGAGCTTGGCGCAATAAAAAAATAGCTGATTGAAGATTATTATGTGTGCGGAAAATATCAGCTAGATAATTAAATAGCCAAAGTTTTTCTTATAAGATAAAACTTGAGACATGATACATTGGCTAACTTGCTCGCAAGGTGTGGCTAAAATAGTAGAAATATTTTCCTTATTGGCTATTTGCATATCCCAAATTTGATTGATTGTATTTTGTAGAGCTGGATTTATATTGGTATTAGTATCAGGCATGATGACTCCTTTTGCACTATTGATAACAGTGGATTGATGAACAGTTAAATCATGGGTAACAGGATTTTTTTGCTTTTGTGTTTTTAAAGACTGTCTACGCTGTTTTTGATAAGTATTTAGATTAGGACAACGGCGCATTAATTTATCAGCTTTAAATATTTTTTTGAGTTTTTCAATAATCATATCTAACAGTTGATAATCTTTTTCATCTTTTAAAGTGATTTTATTGGATAATAGATGATTTAATGTAGTTAAAGCTTCTTCTTTTTTTCCATGAACTAATAAAAGTTGGATTTCTAAAAGTAGACTACGGCAATCTTGTGGAGATTGAGCTTTTAACTTTTGTGTCCAATTGAAAGCGCGTTCATAATCATGTAAACATAAATAGGTATCAGCTAATTCGTAGATGATATCACTATCTACGATATTTTTTTCAAATAATAATTGAATGCAAGATAAAGCTTCTTCATAGAGTTTTTGTTGTTTGAATTGATGGATTTCCAAAAGAAAATCATTTTTAGTCATTTCATTTGAAGATGGCTTATTATCGGTAGTGATATTTTGAGCTGATATTTCTTCTGTAGTTGTATCTTCTAAGGAAGATGGATAGAGATTTTTAAATACGCAGTAAGAAGTATCAGAAGTGTTTGGTTGATTAAAAGAGGTTTGTTGAAACCATTTTGGACGTTTTTTCAAAAAAATACCTCCTTTGAAGGCTTTGTAGGTAAATTGATATTGGCTTGACTAGCTAATACTAGACCGCTTACAGTTTTAGCGCCATGATTTTTTAAAACCATAGCACAATTTTTTAGTGTACTGCCTGTGGTGAATATATCATCAATCAATAAACATTTGCGATTTTTTACATCAACATAATCTTTTAAGGTAAAAGCATTGGCTAAATTTTCTTGACGTTCATGGCGTAGTAATTGATATTGTGATTTAGTTTGTTTTGTACGCTCAAGAATATCGCAATAATTAAAATGATGTTTATCAATCCATGGTTTAAAAATTTTTTCAACTTGATTAAAACCACGTTTTTTTAATTTATTTTGTGTAGGGGTACTGGGATGATCATATCATAAGTGGAAAAATCCCAGTCTTCATCTAAATATGAAAATAATGGTTTTAAATAAGCTAAAGTAGCAAATTTATTTTGATATTTTAATTCGTGAATTAAATTCTTAAGTCCTTTATCGTATTTACCTATAGCTATAATAGGTGAAATATATTGTCGAATATCTTCATCATAAGCTAGATTTTCATTGCGGATAATTTCTTCTAAACAAGAAGAACACCACATACCTTTTTGTTCTACATAAGCATTACAAGAAGGACAATGGCTAGGAAATAGAAATTGCATAATAACTTGATAGATATTATTTAACATGATAAAGAACTCTTTTCTAAAATAAAATAGTTTAAATTAATTTATGGGCTAAACGTTCAGCAAGTAGTGTATATCTTTTTTGTGTTCGATTGCTTTGAACAGCAGTCATCAATGCTTTTTTCGAGCCAATGATGATGACCTTTTGTTTGGCTCTGGTGATAGCTGTATAGAGTAAATTTCGTTGGAGCATGATGTAGTGACTTGTTGATAAAGGAATGATGACTACTTTATATTCACTGCCTTGACTTTTATGCACACTTGAGGCATAAGCTAAAGTTAATTCGTTTAGTTCATTTTTTTCATAGGTAACAATATGGTCAAAATAATCTACAGTTAATTTTTCGTTGTTGATATCTTGGATAAAACCAATATCGCCATTAAATACATTTTTTTGGTAGTTATTGCGAATATGCATGACTTTATCGCCAACACGGAATGTTTGTGAAGAATATTTTAATTCATCTTGATTTTTCTTAGGATTTAATTGTTCTTGAAGCATTAGATTTAAATTTTCTACGCCACATAAAAAGCGATGCATAGGAGATAAAACTTGTACGTCTTTGAGAACATTAAAACCTTCATGAGGTAAATCTTTAGTACATAAATCAAGGATTTTTTGTGTAATGGAAGTATCATCATTTAATTCATAAAAGACAAAATCGCTGTATTGTTTGCGAAGGTCAGGTAATCTACCAGCGTTTATGATATGTGCATTTTGGATAATCATGCTTGTTTGAGCTTGGCGGAAAATCTCATCTAAGCGAATGGCAGGGATTTTTTGCGAACGAATGATATCTTTAAGTACAGATCCAGGGCCTACAGCAGGGAGTTGGTCTGTATCACCGACTAAGATGATGCGACAACCATCTGGTACAGCATTTAGAAAATGGTGCATGAGGACTATATCCACCATAGAAACTTCGTCTAAGATGATGACATCAGCATCTAATTGGTCATCGATATCTTTGCTAAAGCCTAATTGTAAATTATCATCTTGAGCTAAATTATTTGCTTCTAGCAAGCGATGGATAGTTAAAGCTTTTTGTCCTGTTGTTTCGCTTAAGCGTTTTGCAGCTCGTCCAGTTGGTGCTGCTAGGCGAATTTTTAATCCTTGGGCTTTTAAAATAGATAAGATGCCTTTGATTACAGTCGTTTTACCAGTACCAGGACCACCAGTAAGGACTAAAACTCCGTGATGAAGACAAGCTTTGATGGCTTCTTTTTGTTTTTGTGCAAGTTGGATTTGATTGTCTTTTTCCCATACTTTGATAAATAAAGAAAGATTATCTTCCGATAAAGGCTCAGTTGCTTGTTGTAATTGAAGTAGACGCATAGCAACTTTTTTTCGGCATAATAAAGATATGGCGGATAAATTAAAGTTTCACCACCGACTACTTCAGTATTTAAAGAGCCATTATCAATGCGTTCTTTTAAAATAGTGAAGATGATTTGATTATTTACTTGCAATATCTTTGCTGTTTTATCGACAAGAGCCATTTCAGGAATACAGCAATGACCATTGTTGCAAAGTTGCATTAAAGCATAATCTATACCTGAGATTATGCGTCGTTTATCCTCTCTTTGTATGCCAAGATTAAAAGCGAGTTTATCAGCTGTTAAAAAGCTATACCTTCGATATCTTGAAATAAGCGATAAATATCTTTTTCCATGATATCTATCGCAAAAGAACCATATTTAGCAAAGATTTTACCTGCATAAGTATTGGATATACCATGATTTTCTAGCCAAACCATGATTTCAGTGAGTTCACTTTGTTCAAGATAAGAAGCGGATATTTTTTCTGCTGTTTTTTTGCCAATACCGGGAACTTTTAATAATTCATTTGGTGATTTAGCAATTATTTCTAAAGTCTTTTCGCCAAATTCAGCGACTATTTTCTTTGCCATGGCAGGGCCAATGCCGTTGATTGCCCCAGAAGCTAAGAATTTTTCAATGCCGGATATTTCTGTAGGAGCAACAGTTTTGTAAGTCGTAGCTTTAAACTGTTGCCCAAATTTAGGGTGCTTTACCCATTCCCCTTCAATTTCTAATAGTTGTCCAATGAGTGGAGCTATGCCGTTTAGGGTAACTGTTATCTGTGTAGAAAGTTTTTCTGGTGATAATTTTAAAACAGTGAAGCGATTATCTTGACTAGCAAAAATAATCGTGTCTACTGTTCCACATATTTTTTCCATAAGTAAAGCCTTTCTATTATTTATGATAAATTTATTATTCTATGCTTTATTTGCTAATTCTTCGGTTAATTTATCCCATTCAATATATTTTTCTTCTAATTCTTGTTCTTTTTGAGCATAAGCTGTAGCTATTTCATGACTTTTATTAGGGTCTGCTTGCAGTGCTGGGTCATTCATTTGATATTCTAAGCCTTTTAATTCAGCTTCAAACATAGCGATAGTAGCTTCGCAACGCTGTATCATCATGGTTAATTTTTCACTGCTCATAGCAGATGCTACATGTGCATTTTTAGGTTTTGCTTTTTCTTGTTTTGTTTTAGGCGTAGTTTTATTTTCAGTAGTAGCTTTTTTATTTGAAATTTCTTGAGTAGACTCAAGTTCTTTTTGCATTTCTAATTTTTTTTTCACGATAATAGCTATAATTTCCATTATACTCTGTTAAATGTCCGTTTTCTAATTCACAAGTGAAGTTAGTAACTTTATCTAAGAAATAACGGTCATGGGAAACGACGATAAATGTACCAGGGAAAGCCATCATCGCTTCTTCAATAGCTTCTTTAGCAGGAATATCCAAATGGTTTGTAGGTTCGTCCATTACGAGGAAATTTGCACCAGTTAACATTAATTTTAATAAAGCCAAGCGAGATTTTTCTCCACCGGATAAATCGCCGATTAATTTATAAATATCATCGCCTTTGAATAAGAAAGCACCTAGACAGTGGCGAGCTTGTTCATCATTTAAACCAAATGAAGATAAGATTTCATCAAAAACAGTATTGCTAGGGCAAAGACCTTCATGTTGCTGGGAATAATAGCCGATTTTTACACGACTGCCGATTTTAATATTTCCTGTAGGAGATTGTAATTCGCCTAAAAGTAATCTCAATAAAGTTGTTTTACCAGCACCATTAGGGCCTACGATAGCTACACCATCACCTTTGCGAATTAATAAAGATAGATGTTCAAAAATTTTATGATCGCCGAAACTAACAGATACATCATCAAGTTCAGCTACACGTTGAGCACATTCTTCTGGTTTATGGAACATAAAATAATTAAAGCCTGATTTTTGTGGAGGTAAGATGATGCGTTCTAAACGCTGTAATTGTTTTTCACGACCTCTAGCTTGTTTTGCTTTGACACCTGCTTTATAGCGACGAATATATTCTTCTGTTTCGCGAATATGTTCTTGCTGTTTAGCATAGGCAGATTCTAAGGCAGCTCGTCTTTGAGCTTTTACTTTCATGGCAGTGGAATAGTTACCATCATATAAAACAGTTGTTTTATTTTCTAAATCTAAAATCTTAGTAGCAACTTTGTCTAAGAAAAAGCGGTCATGGGAAATTAAAAGTACGCCACCTTTATAATTGTTCAAAAAGCCTTCTAGCCATTCAATCATTTCAATATCAAGATGGTTTGTTGGTTCATCTAAAAATAGAAAATCTGGCTCACGAAGTAATGCTTTAGCTAGACAAATGCGAGTGCGTTGACCACCTGAAAATAATGTTGGGTTTTTGGGAAAGTCTTCTTCACTAAAGCCAAGACCAAAAGCAACGCGACGAAGACGGCTTTCATAATCGTATCCGCCTAATTGTTCAAATTTATCAGAAATACGACTATATTCCTTCATTAAATCTTCAAGTTTATCATCATCATCTAAGTTTTCAATTTGTTTTTCTAATGTAGTTTTTTTCTGTCCGAGAGCAATGATATCAGCAAAAGCAGATAAGAGTTCATCATATAAATTATCATGAGTGAAATCTGATTGCTGTTGCATATAGCCGATAGTATCTACACTATCAATACTGATGCGACCTGTATCATATTCTTCAATACCTAAAAGACATTTCATTAAAGTGGATTTACCAGCACCATTAGGGCCAACAAAACCAATTTTATCGCCACGAGCCACATCAAAGGAGACATTATGAAATAATTCTTCTATGCCAAAGGATTTTCCTAAATCTTGAATGCGTAAAATTCCCAAAATAACACTTCCTTTATAATTTATAACTATATAATATAATTTAAATTTTAATTTATAGACCTATATAATTAAATCTTGCTACTCCATGAAGATATAGCAAGATTTAATCTAAAATAATTTAATTTTGTTTTTGATAATCTAAGCCAATATTGACTGTTGCCTGACCAGAGCTTCCTCCTGACATAATAGTACAAGTAAATGGCATACCATAGAAATAATCTGTTTCATGCTCATTTGCTGTAATAGTTGTATGTTCACGAGAAGATGTATTTCCTGTTTCAACACTAGAAATTTTAAAACCTTTGCGTTTTAAGATATCTGCAACTTCTGCACCAGCTCCATTGATACCGCTAGAGTTGATGACTAAAACGGTTATATCTTCATTTTTTACAGGTTCAACTTTTTCTTTAGCAGGAGCTGTGTTGTCTTCTTGAGTTGAAGATTTTTCTTCGTTTGAAGGAGTTTCTGTTGTAATATCGCCCATTTTTAAACCTTTAGGCAAAGATTTTTCATATGCTTTTATTGTAGATTCAGTATCTTTTTGAGCAGTTTCATTTAAGGTAATTCCCATATTTTGCGCTATTAAATTTCGTGTTTTGGCAATATCTGGTATCCAATAGCTGATATCTTCGATATAAGCAGGTTGTCCAGGAACCATACTAGAAGATAAGCCATTTTGTTGGATTGTAGGTAAATTGGATACTAGGGCAATCATTTCACTCAATGGCATATTAGTTTGAATAGCTGAGGAAATATTGCTTAAAATATCTGGTAGTTTTGGTAGGATTGATGGTGATATTGCTTGTGCAAGGAAAGCTTTCATGAATTTTTGCTGACGATTTATACGACCGATATCGCCCTCACCATGCGATAGCGAACATATTGAATAGCTGTTTTACCATTTAAATGCTGAAGTCCTGGTTGAAGGTCGATGACGAGACCACCATTGTCGTCCCAAGGGTCTTCATAATACATGCGTTTTTCTACATCAATATCAACACCACCAACAGCGTCGATGATTTTTCAAAGCTTGGATATCTATAAGAACATAATAATTAATCGGTACATTTAAAAATGATTCCACTACTTTTTGCGTAAGCTCATGACCACCATAAGCGTAAGCGTGATTTATTTTGTCATAGTCATTTTTTTCGATATGTACTCTAGTATCACGTGGCAAAGATAATAAAGAAGCTTTTTGTTCATTTGGATTATATGTTAAAACCATTAATGTATCACTGCGACCGACATCATCAGCACGTCTATCTACACCCATTATCATGATATTAAGAACGTTTGTTTGTTCTGTAGTTATAGTTGGAGGATTATCAGAGGAAGAATCAGAGTTAGCAAAGACAAATCCAACTAATACCAATAATAGAATAATAATTAAAGCAATAAGACGGTTATAGTTTTTCTTCTTTTTATATATTTTTTTTGGCGGTGGAGGAGAGGGTGGATCATTTTTTTCTCGCCATTCCCTGCTGAGCCAATCTGGAGTATTTAATGTATCAATATCATTTTTATCGTTATCACTAGTTGTATCGTGTTTATTTGTATCATCAATTTTATTTTCCAAAATAAAAAACTCCTACTAATTTATTCATACATTATGCTAACTAAGTTAGTATATCAAATATAAATTATCATTTCAATTTATATAAAAATAAATATTTATAAATGTTGTGTATAAATATACGAATAAAGGGAGAAAAATTTTTATAATTTTACAATATATAGTTAATTTTTGCTTGATTTTTGTTGAATAAAACTTTATACTAAAAGAAGCAAACAGCTTTTTTGTTCTGATATGAAAAATGACGTGGAAAATCATGCATTTATGGGATGAAACGGCTTGGGCTTAATTGAACTTTTTAAGGAGTTTTACAAATGGATTTTCAAGACAAAACACTAGTATGTAAAGATTGTGGTAAGGAATTTGTTTTCAGTGCAGGAGAGCAAGCTTTTTATGCAGAAAAAGGCTTTGAAAATGAACCAGCACGTTGCCATGAATGCCGTGATAAAAGACGTCGCGAACGTGAAGGCGGAAAAGAACAGCGTCAGATGTATACTGTAGAATGCGCAGAATGCGGAAAAGAAACACAGGTTCCTTTTGAACCAAAAGGAGACCGTCCAGTTTATTGTCGTGATTGCTTCAACGCTAGACGCAATAAATAATTTAGTTTAATCGGCAAGGAGGCTTGGATATTTCCGAGCCTTTTTTAAGGTTAGATGTAATTATAATTTTATAAACAAATTTAAAGAAGGGAAGTTACATAATGAGTAAGAAACTATTAACTTTATGTGCTCTTTGTATGTTTGCTGTAAGTGCACTTTTCGCTGGCTGTGGACAAGATAGTTCTGATAAAGCAGCTTCTAGCGGAGAAAAAGTATTACGTGTAGGTACTAATGCTGACTTTGCTCCATTTGAATTCCAAGACGAAAATGGTAGCACAGAATATCAAGGTTTTGATATGGATTTAATCAGAGCTGTAGCTAAAGAAATGGGTTACACAGCTGAAATTCAAAATGTTAACTTCGATGGCTTAATTCCTGCTATGGAATCTGGCAATATTGATATAATTGTTTCTGGTATGACTATTAATGAAGAACGTAAAAATCAGGTAGAATTCTCTGATCCTTACTATATTTCTGGTCTTACTATCGTTGTTCCTAAAGATAACACTGATATCAATGGTTTTGCTGATTTAAAAGGCAAAAAATAGCTGTACAGATCGGTACAACTAGCATGGAAGAAGCACAGAAAATCGAAGGTGCTGAAGTAAAAGCTTTAAATAGTTCTGCTGATACATTTATGGAACTAAAAGCAGGTAACGTTGATGCAGTTATTAATGACCTTCCTGTAAATGATTATTATATTGTAAAAACTAAAGCTACTGATGTAAAACGTTTAGATGATAAACTTACATCTGAAGAATATGGTTTTGCAATGAAAAAAGGTAATACAGAATTAAAACAAAAAGTAGATGCAGCTTTAAAAACACTTAAAGAAAATGGTGAATATGACAAAATCTATGAAAAATGGTTTGGTACAAAACCTGCTAAATAATAGATTTTGTATTTAACATAGTAACCTAGAAGGACACTGTCTGATGGTCAGTGTCCTTTTTCTATAATAGAAGAAAGTGAGGAGGTTTTATTTTTGGATTTTAGATTTGATATTATTATCAATGCTTTTCCATTACTTATTGAAGGTGCTATTTTCACAATTCAAATTACAGCACTAAGTGTTGCAATCGGTATTATTATTGGTTTATTTGTTGGTGTTGCTCGCATTAGTAAAATTAGAATAATTAAATGGTTAGCAGCTATCTACGTTGACTTTTTACGTGGAACACCTTTATTAGTACAGATTTTCTTGATATATTTTGCACTACCTGTATTAACAGGTATAAAAATGAACCCATTTGTAGCAGCTATTGCTGCTTGTAGTATCAATAGTGGTGCATATGTAGCGGAAATTTTTAGAGCAGGTATACAATCTATAGATAATGGTCAGATGGAAGCAGGTCGCTCTTTAGGTTTATCTTGGTTCCAGACAATGAGATATATAATTATTCCTCAGGCTTTTAAACGTGTAATACCACCACTAGGAAATGAATTTATCGCTTTATTGAAAGATTCATCATTAGTGTCTGTTATTGGCTTTGAAGAATTAACTCGTCGTGGTCAATTAGTTATTGCTAGAACATATGCTTCTTTAGAAATTTGGGTTTGTGTTGCTTTAATTTATTTAATAATGACATTATCTATTTCTCGTTTTGTAGCATATTTAGAGCGGAGGTATCAAATTGATGATAGAAATTAAAAATCTGCATAAGTCTTTTGGTCATGTAGAAGTATTAAAAGGCGTAGATGTTTCCATTGAAGAAAAAGAAGTGGTAGTTATAATTGGGCCAAGTGGTTCTGGTAAATCTACACTACTTCGTTGCATGAATTATTTAGAAGAGCCTACAAGTGGAGATATCACTGTAGATAATATGAAACTCGATAAACATGCAGATATCAATAAAATTCGTGAAAATATCGGTATGGTATTCCAACGTTTTAATTTATTTCCACATATGACAGTATTAGAAAATATTGTACTTGCACCAACAAAAGTGTTGAAAATTTCACGTGATGAAGCAATCTCAACAGCTATGGATTTATTACAAAGAGTTGGTTTAAAAGAAAAAGCTAATTCTTATCCAAGTCAGTTATCTGGTGGGCAACAACAACGTGTTGCTATTGCTAGAGCTCTTGCAATGAAACCAAAAGTTATGCTCTTTGACGAACCAACATCAGCTCTTGACCCAGAAATGGTAACAGAAGTATTAGATGTTATGAAAAGCTTAGCTAATCAAGGTATGACAATGGTTGTAGTTACTCATGAAATGGGATTTGCTCGTGAAGTTGGGGATCGTGTATTATTCGTAGATGAAGGTCGTATCATTGAAGAAGGTACACCAAAGGAAATTTTTGAAAATCCTAAACAAGAACGTACAAAATTATTCTTATCTAAAATTCTTTAAAATTAAAATCAAATATTCTAGTTTAAATCGCATTTTAAGCTAGAATATTTGATTGACGCTCATCTGCTAGTATGCTATAATTTATTATTACCGGACGTGCGATTATTTGTCGTAAAAAAACTAAATAAAAATTAGTTTGAGATGAGTAACGTTCAAAAATTTTAACATAAAAAGTGAGAGTTCTTTTGATTTTATTTCAAAGAAAATAAAGCTTTATGTTAAGTTTTAGGTAAGCAAACAGCAAGCCTATAAAGTTAGTTGTTCTTTAAAAACACAAAATGTAGGACTTCATATTTTAGAAGCTACAAAGGAGTTTTGGCAGTTCCTTTAAGAGGATATACTTCTTAAAAATCTTCTATTGGCAATTATAACTGTTAAGTATATAAGTACTGTAGTTATTATTGTTGAGAGAAGAATGTCAATATATTTGATTACGTTATAGAAAATATTTTTCTATAGCTTTATATATTTTGGAGTGAATGAGGTGTACAAAGGAATATCTTTGTCAATTACAAAGCAAGGTCTTTAAAGAGAAAAAGTGCCTTGCCTTTTTAACGTTTAATGTATGTTGATAGTGAAAACATATCAAAGCGTGTAGACAAAAGATAAGAAAACACTTTATTCATATGTTTAATATTTAGTTTCAATTCGGTTTGAGGGGTGAAGATTTTAATGTTCAATCCTGTCTCAGTTGGTAAACGGACCAGGTATAGCTATGCCAAAATCAAAGAGGTTATGGATATGCCTCATCTTCTGGATATCCAGAGAAATTCTTATGATTGGTTTATGAAGGAAGGATTACAGGAGATTTTCCATGATATCTCTCCAATTCAGGGATTTACAGGAAATCTTGTGTTATCGTTTGAAGGTTTTTCTTTAGGAAAACCTAAATATGATATTGATGAATGTAAAGAACGCGATGCTACGTATTCTGCTCCTTTACGTGTCAATGTACGCCTGGTTAATAATGATACTGGCGAAGTAAAGGAACAGGAAGTTTTCATGGGTGATTTCCCACTCATGACAGAAACAGGTACATTTATCATCAATGGTGCGGAACGTGTTATCGTAAGTCAGCTCGTTCGTTCTCCTGGTGCTTATTACGGTGAAAATATTGATCTACTGGTAAAAGATTATATAATGCCACAGTTATTCCAAATCGTGGTGCATGGATAGAGTTTGAAACAGACTTAAATGATGTAATTTCTGTTCGTCTTGACCGCAATCGTAAATTACCAGCTACAGTATTAATCCGTGCATTAGGTTATGGTACAAATGATGCTATTATGTCTTTATTTGATAATGATGAACGCATTAGAAACACTATAGACCGTGATAATACAGTAACAAAAGAAGAAGCATTAGTAGAAATCTACAAAAGACAGCGTCCAGGCGACCCACCTACTGTAGATAATGCTAAACAACTTTTAGAACAGCTTTTATTTGATCCTAAACGTTATGATTTAGCAACTGTAGGTCGTTATAAATTAACTAAAAAATTAGGCTGGAAACGTCGTCTTTTAGGCAAACAATTAGCTGAGCCATTAGTAGATAAAGAAACTGGTGAAGTTTTAGTTCCTGCTGATGTTACAATTGAAGCATCTATGGTTGAAGATATTACTATCGAACAAGAAAATAATATCTTCGGTGAAGATGAACATGCAATTGTTTATATTAAAGATAAAAACAATAATAGAATTAAGATGATTTGTTCTCGTACTTTACCATACAATCATCGTACAATTACTATTAACGATATTATTGCATCTATTAGTTATTTATTAAACTTAATGGATGGACATGGACATAAAGATGATATCGACCATTTAGGAAATCGTCGTATCCGTTCTGTTGGTGAATTGTTACAAAATCAATTCCGTATCGGTTTATCCCGTATGGAACGTGTAATCAGAGAACGTATGAATACACAAGATAATGATGTAATTACACCACAAGCTCTTGTAAATATTCGTCCTGTTGTGGCAGCAATCAAAGAATTCTTTGGTTCTAGCCAGTTGTCTCAGTTCATGGACCAGAATAACCCACTTAGTGAACTTACACATAAACGTCGTTTATCTGCACTTGGTCCTGGTGGTCTTAGCCGTGAACGTGCAGGGTTCGAAGTTCGTGACGTACACAACTCTCACTATGGTCGTATGTGTCCTATCGAAACTCCAGAAGGTCCAAACATCGGTCTTATCGGTTCCCTTGCAACATATGCTCGTATTAATGAATTTGGCTTTATGGAAACACCTTATCGTAAAGTCGATAAAGTTAATAAACAAGTAACAACAGATGTTCGTTATTTAACAGCTGATGAAGAAGATGATTTAGTAATTGCACAAGCCAATGAACCATTAGATGAAAATAACTGGTTCAAAGCTCAGCGTGTAACAGCACGTGTTCATGAAGAAACAATGCTTGTTGATGCAGATAGTGTAGATTACATGGACGTATCACCAAAACAGATTGTATCCATTGCGACAGCAATGATTCCATTCTTAGAAAACGACGATGCTAACCGTGCCTTAATGGGTGCGAACATGCAACGTCAGGCTGTACCTCTTTTCAGAACACAGGCACCACTTGTTGGTACTGGTATGGAATATAAAGCAGCTTGCGACTCTGGCGTTATGGTACTTGCAAAACGCGCAGGTGAAGTTGTTAGAGTAACAGCAGATCTCATTGAAGTTCGTGCAGACGAAACTGGTGAAATCGACCATTATAAATTACAAAAATATTTACGTTCCAACCAAGGTACATGTATGAACCAAGTGCCAATCGTGTACAAAGGTGATCATGTAGAAGCAAAAGAACCTATCGCTGATGGTCCAGCAACTGACCATGGTGAATTAGCTCTTGGTTACAACGTTATCGTAGCATATATGCCTTGGGAAGGTTATAACTACGAAGATGCGATTTTATTAAGTGAAAAACTTGTAAAAGAAGATATTTACACATCTATCCATATTGAAGAATATGAATGCGATGCTCGTGATACAAAACTTGGACCAGAAGAAATCACACAAGATATTCCAAACGTAGCAGAAGATGCTCTTCGCGACCTTGATGCTGATGGTATTATCCGTATCGGTGCAGAAGTTCGTGCAGGTGATATCTTAGTTGGTAAAGTTACTCCAAAAGGAGAAACAGAACTTACAGCAGAAGAAAGATTATTACGCGCTATCTTTGGTGAAAAAGCTCGTGAAGTTCGTGATACTTCCCTTCGCGTTCCACATGGTGAAGCTGGTCGAATTGTTGATGTTAAAATCTTCAACCGTGCTAAAAATGATGAATTACCACCTGGTGTAAATCAGTTAGTACGTGTATATATTGCTCAAAAACGTAAAATCTCTGTCGGCGATAAAATGGCTGGTCGTCATGGTAACAAAGGGGTTGTATCCCGTGTTATGCGTGAAGAAGATATGCCATTCTTACCAGATGGTACTCCAGTAAATATCGTGCTTAACCCATTAGGCGTGCCTTCACGTATGAACATCGGACAGGTACTTGAAACACATCTTGGTATGGCTGTTCGCGAACTTGGTATGCAGATTAAAGCAGGAGATCCAACAGTAGAATCTCGTTTACGTGCAATTGGTTATGATTTTGATAAAAATGGTATGCCAAAACCAGACGTTGCTGGTATTCACATTGCAACTCCAGTATTCGATGGTGCAAAAGGTAACGAAGTATTTGAAACACTCAAAGCTTCTGGTTTCTCTGATAATGGTAAGACTATTTTATATGATGGTCGTACAGGTGAACCATTTGAAAATCCTGTTACAGTAGGTTGCGTGTACATGCTTAAACTTCATCACCTTGTTGATGATAAAATCCATGCTCGTTCAACTGGTCCATACTCTCTTGTTACTCAACAGCCACTTGGTGGTAAAGCACAATTTGGTGGTCAGCGTTTCGGGGAAATGGAAGTTTGGGCTCTCGAAGCATACGGTGCAGCTTATACACTTCAGGAAATTTTAACAGTAAAATCTGACGATGTTGTTGGACGTGTTAAAACATATGAAGCTATTGTAAAAGGTGAAAACATTCCTGAACCAGGTGTTCCAGAATCCTTCAAAGTTCTCATTAAAGAGTTACAAAGTATTGGTCTTGATATCAAAGTTCTTTCCGAAGATGCACAGGAAATTATGATTAATGATATTGAAGATGATATCAATGAAACTGCAAGAGAACTCGATATGGATGCAACAGCAACAAAAGAATCTTATGGTCAAGCAGTAACAACAGATGTTTCTGAAGAAAATGTAGTAGAAGATGATTATACTACTGAAGAACCAACAGATGATATCATTGCTGATCTTGGTGCAGATAATTTTGACGAATAATATAATGGTTTAATTTAATCGATTTAAGAGCATTTATAATTATAAATGCTCTTAATCAATAAATTGAAATAGTGATATAGTAATGTAGGTAACTTTTATTTGTTTAATAAAAGTTTTTTAACAGATGCAAGGCTGAATTTTAAAGAAAGGGAGTGACAGCCCCTTGTTAGATGTAAATAATTTTGATTCTATGCGCATAGGACTAGCTTCTCCAGAAAAGATTCGTGAATGGTCTTATGGCGAAGTAAAAAAACCAGAAACTATCAATTATCGTACTTTAAAACCTGAACGTGATGGTTTGTTCTGTGAAAGAATTTTTGGTCCTACACGTGACTGGGAATGTCATTGCGGTAAATACAAACGCATTCGTTATAAAGGTATTGTCTGTGACCGTTGTGGCGTAGAAGTAACTCGTGCAAAAGTACGTCGTGAACGTATGGGTCATATAGAGCTCGCTGCACCAGTATCTCACATTTGGTACTTTAAAGGCATTCCAAGTCGTATGGGTCTTATCTTAGATGTATCACCTCGTTCTTTAGAGAAAGTATTATACTTTGCTTCTTATATAGTATTAGATCCAGGCGATACACCTCTTATTAAAAAGCAACTTTTATCCGAAAATGAATACCGTGAGTATTATGATAAATATGGCTCTAGCTTCAAAGTAGGCATGGGTGCTGAAGCGGTAAAACAGCTTTTAGAAGAATTAGATTTAGATAAAATGAATAAAGAATTACGTGAAGAACTTCGTACTTCTAGCGGTCAGCGTAAAGTTCGTGCTATTCGTCGCTTAGAAGTAGTAGAAGCTTTCCGTAAATCTGGCAATAAACCATCTTGGATGATTCTTGATGTAGTACCAGTTATTCCACCAGAATTACGTCCAATGGTTCAATTAGATGGTGGTCGTTTTGCTACGTCTGACTTAAATGATTTATATCGTCGTGTTATCAACCGTAATAATCGTTTAAAAACGTTTATTAGACTTAGGTGCACCAGATATTATCGTGCGCAATGAAAAACGTATGCTTCAAGAAGCAGTTGACGCACTTATCGATAATGGTCGCCGTGGTCGTGCTGTAACAGGCCCTGGTAACCGTCCACTTAAATCTTTAAGTGATATGCTCAAAGGTAAACAAGGTCGTTTCCGTCAGAACTTATTAGGTAAACGTGTTGACTACTCTGGTCGTTCCGTTATCGTTGTAGGTCCTGAACTTAAACTTCATCAATGTGGTTTACCAAAAGAAATGGCTCTTGAATTATTCAAACCATTTGTAATGAAAAAACTTGTAAATTCTGGACTTGCACACAATATTAAATCTGCAAAACGCATGGTTGAACGTATTCGTCCAGAAGTTTGGGATGTATTAGAAGAAGTTATTAAAGAACATCCAGTTCTTTTAAACCGTGCCCCTACGCTTCACCGTCTTGGTATTCAGGCTTTTGAACCTGTACTCACAGAAGGTCGTGCACTTAAATTACATCCACTTGCTTGTACAGCTTACAACGCTGACTTCGATGGTGACCAGATGGCTATTCACCTTCCACTTTCAGCAGAAGCTCAAGCAGAAGCTCGTATTTTAATGCTTGCTGCTAACCACATCTTAGCACCAAAAGATGGTGGCCCAATTATCACTCCATCTCAGGATATGGTACTTGGTTCTTACTATTTAACAATCCTTCGTCCAAATGCACAAGGAGAAGGAAAAGTATTTACTGGTATAAATGAAGCTATTTTAGCTCATCAACATAAAAATCTTCAATTACAAGCATTAATTCAGGTTCGTATGGAAGGATATGGCCTTGTAAAAACAACTCTTGGTCGTATGATTTTCAATGAAATTCTTCCTCCTGAAATTCGCGATTTCTATCAAGTAACAAAAGTTTCCTTAGAAGCTGATACACCAGAAGCTCGTGAAGCTTTAATTAAAGGCTTAAAAGGTAAAAAGATGGCTGAGCCAATCGTTAATAGCGAAGGTAAAGAAATCGTTCCAGCCGATACAGCTGTTGATGCTGGTTATATTAAAAACTTACTTGCTAGTGATGCTAAAGAAGCTATTGTTCATGGTGGTAACTCTGGACAATGGTATCTCGGTTACAAAACAGGTAAAAAAGAACTTGGTAAATTAGTTGCTAGATGCTTTGAAACATTTGGTGGTTCTAAAACTGCTGAAGTAATTGATAATGTTAAAACTTAGGTTACCATTATGCTTGTCTTGCTGGTATGACAGTTGCTATCTCTGATATTATTGTTCCACCAGAAAAGAAAGAAATTTTGGCAGCTACAGAAAAAGTTGTTAACCGTGTTGAACGCGACTATAATCGTGGTCTTATCACTGAAGACGAACGTTATAAGAAAGTTGTAAAACTTTGGAGCGATGCTACAGATGACGTTGCTGATGCGATGATGGCTAACATGGATACATTCAATAATATCTTCATGATGCTGACTCCGGTGCCCGCGGTAACAGACAGCAGATGCGTCAGCTCGCTGGTATGCGTGGTCTTATGGCTGATCCATCTGGTAAAATCATCGACTTACCAATCAAAGCAAACTTCCGTGAAGGCTTAACAGTGTCTGATTACTTTATTTCTTCTCATGGTGCTCGTAAAGGTCTTGCCGATACAGCACTTAGAACAGCTGACTCTGGTTACCTCACTCGTCGTCTTGTTGACGTTGCTCAAGACGTTATCGTTCGTGAAGATGACTGTGACGTTGTAGGTATTAACCTCGTACGTGAACGTGCAAAACTCGCTGCATCTTCTAGCGCTGCAATCAAAGAACTTGGCGATAGCTTAAAAGGCCGTGTGCTTGCAAATGATATCGTTAGTCCAAAAACAGGCGAAGTTCTTTATGCTGCAGATACTACACTTGATGAAGAAGCTCTTAATACTATTGGTGAACATAATGTTAGCGAAATCGTACTCAAAGGTTCCGCTATTTATGAAGGACTCAACTCCATGTCCACTGAAACAATAGCTCTTGGTGCTCCTGAAGAAAATGTACGTAAATCCATTAAACATGCTATGATGCATGAAATGCTTGGTAAAAATACAACTGATGCTGTTTATGATAGCACAGGCGCAGAAATCATTCCTGCAAATACACCACTTACAGAAGAATATATCGAAGCTGTATTAAATAGCGATGCGAAAGAAGTTAAAGTTCGCAATAACAACATTCGTGGTATCGAAGTTGAAGCTATTAAAGAAGGTAACGGTATTATCGAATCTCTTGAAGATCGTATCGTAGGACGTGTATTAGCTGAAGATATCATTGATCCTGCTACTGGTGAAAAAATCGCTTCTCTTAACGAAACTGTTACACCAGCTCTTGCTAAAGCAATTTGTAAAGTACGTGAAAAAGTTTCTATTCGTAGCGTACTCACATGTAAATCTCAGCTTGGTGTATGTATTAAATGTTATGGTCAAGACCTTGCTACAGCTAATCAGGTTGAAGTTGGTGAAGCAGTTGGTATTATCGCTGCTCAATCTATCGGTGAACCTGGTACACAGCTTACAATGCGTACATTCCACTCCGGTGGGGTTGCCAGTGACGAAGATATCACACAGGGTCTTCCACGTGTTGAAGAATTGTTCGAAGCAAGAAAACCAAAACATCATGCTATCATTGCTGAAATCGAAGGTACTGTTCTCATTTCCGAAGATAAAGAAATGCGCATAGTTACTATTACACCAGATGAAGGCGAATCTAGAGAATATTTAATTCCTTATGGTTCTCGTCTCATTGTTAAAAATGGTGCAAGAATTAAACCTGGTGATAAAATCACTGAAGGTTCTATTAATCCACATGATATCTTACGTATTTGTGGTTTACGTGAAACTCAGCGTTACCTCGTATACGAAGTACAAAAAGTATATAAATCTCAGGGTGTTGGTATCAACGATAAACATATTGAAGTTATGGTTCGTCAGATGCTTCATAAAGTTAAAATTGAAGATTCTGGTGACACTGATTTCCTCCCTGGCGAATATATTGATATCAATAGCTTTGAATCTGCAAATGCTAAAGCTATTGAAGAAGGCGGTATTCCAGCCGTTGCTCGTCCAATCCTCTTAGGTATTACAAAAGCTTCCTTGGCAACAGATTCCTTCTTATCTGCAGCATCATTCCAAGAAACTACTCGTGTTCTTACTGATGCAGCTATCAAAGGTAAGGTTGATCCACTTATCGGTCTTAAGGAAAATGTTATCATCGGTAAATTAATTCCTGCTGGTACTGGTATGAGTAGATATAGAAATATTAATGTAGTAGATTTAGATGCTGCTGAACATGAAGCACAAGAAGAAACTACAGTTACTGAATAAGATTAATAAAAAGCAAGATACTTTATTGTATCTTGCTTTTCTTTTTTATGAAATTAATTTTTTATGAAATTAATTATAAAAAAAGAAAAAATATAGATTTATTGATACTTTATAAATCTATTTGTTGAAAAAAAATGAAATATCCATTATAATAAAATTTGTTTGATTAGATAAGTTGTATTTTGTTAAAGAAGTTGTAATACAACATTAGGAGGTATATAAGTTTATATAAAATATTTAAAAATATATAAAAA
>ENA-OQCN01000064-OQCN01000064.1-human-gut-metagenome-genome-assembly--contig:-NODE-64-length-44387-cov-6.696679_pt1 | contig 44387 bp, 62 predicted proteins | sample MGYA00242497_ERZ504576 | MGnify/ENA primary metagenome ERZ504576 (study PRJEB26092, sample SAMD00036296) | human gut metagenome | host: Homo sapiens | study: EMG produced TPA metagenomics assembly of...
ATTTGCCCTGCGGGTCGCAAGGTCGAAATCGCGTTCCTTCATGCGGATCTCATACAAAACGCTGTTCTCCGCCTCTTCCAGACGTTTTTTCGAACGCTTCGCAGCCCTCGTGCTGGATAAACTCATCCGGGTCCTTATACGGTCTCAAATTGACGACACGCGTTGTAAGACCAACCCCTTTGAGCATCGGAATCGCACGAAGCGCCGCTTTGACGCCTGCCTCATCGCTGTCATAGATCACAAGAACCTCGTCGGTATACCGTTTCATCAGCCCCGCCTGCAGCGATGTGAGTGCTGTTCCAAGAGAAGCTACCGCGTTATTGAATCCTGCCTGGTGCATGGAGATGACGTCCATATAGCCCTCGCAGATAATCAGATTTTTTCTCCGTGAAGAGCGCGCCAGATGCAGCCCGTAGAGATTGCGGCTCTTATCGAAAATCTTTGTCTCCGGCGAATTCAGGTATTTCGGCTTTCCATCCCCCATCACACGGCCTCCGAAGCCGATGACACGGCTGTTGGCATCCATGATCGGGTAAATGACACGGTTCCAGAACTTGTCCTGCATGCCATGCACCTCGTCCGCCAGAAAAAGGCCCGACTGACGCAGGATTTCATCGTCATACCCTTTTTCTTTTAAGAAACGGTACAGCAGGCTTCCATACTTATCTGAATAGCCAAGGCCGAATTTTCGAATCGTATCATCGAAAGGCCGCGCCCCTTCAGGTAATCGTAGCCCTGTTTTCCGCGTTCGGTGTGGAGCTGGTAATAATAGAATTTCGCCGCCTGTTTGTTGATTTCCAGCAGCGTGTTCTTTAAATCCGCCTGCTCCTTTGCTTCTTTCGAATACTCCATCTGCGGAAGCTCCACCCCGGCCCGGTCGGCCAGAAATTTCAAGGCTTCCACAAACGTGAGGTTTTCGTATTCCATCAAAAATGTGAAAACATTTCCTCCGGCTCCGCATCCGAAGCAGTAATACATCTGCTTTCCTGGGCTAACGGAAAAGGAAGGGGATTTCTCATTGTGGAACGGGCAGAGCCCGAAGTAAGAGCTTCCTCTTCTTGTCAGCTTTACGTAGCCGGATATCACATCTACGATGTCATTTTTCATACGAATCTCTTCCACTAAATCATCGGAATATCGCATTTTTTCCTCCCTGTATCTAATAAACCGCCCAGGCTTTCGGCACGAACAGCTCCTCGTATTTGTGCATGGAATACTGATCGGTCATACCGGCAATGTAATCGCATACTACCTGTGTCTTGTCCTCGCCGCACCCGATCAGATTCCGGTACTCGCGGGACATCTGTTCCGGGTGCTCCTGGTAGTAGGTGTAGAGGGAAATCAGCATCTTTTTTGCCTTCTCCTCCTCTTTTTTCGCCTCCGGGTTGCGGTAGACGTTCGCGAACATCAACTCCCGCAGCATGCGCATGCCCTCGGCAATCTCCGCCGACTGGCGCACATACTCCGTTCCGCGGCTCTGCTCCACAATGTCGTGGATCAGCGTATTGAGCCGCTCGCGGCATGTATCGCCAAGGACGACGCGATCGTAATCGGGATGTCATCCTCGCTTAAAATGCCGGCACGGATGGCATCGTCCATATCGTGGTGGATGTAGGCGATCTTGTCGCAGAGACGCACAACCTGTCCCTCCAGGGTCGACGGCTTTCCCGCCGTGCGGTGGTTCAGAATTCCATCCCGCACTTCCCAGGTCAGGTTCAGGCCCTGTCCTTCCTTTTCTAGAACCTCCACGACACGGACGCTCTGTTCCGCGTGGCGGAAGCCCCCGGGATGCACCGCATTGAGCGCCGCTTCCCCGGAATGGCCAAACGGCGTGTGTCCGAGATCGTGGCCGAGCGCAATGGCTTCGGTCAGATCCTCATTCAGATTCAGCGCCCGCGCAATCGTGCGGGCAATCTGGGACACCTCGAGTGTGTGCGTCAGGCGGGTCCGGTAATGATCGCCCTGCGCAGCGAGAAACACCTGTGTTTTGTCTTTCATCCTGCGAAAGGCTTTGGAGTGGAGAATCCGGTCCCGGTCTCTCTGGTAGACGGTGCGGATGTCACACTCCGGTTCATATCGGTCCCTTCCTCTGGAATTCCGGCTGTGCGCCGCATAAGGACTCAGCTCCTGAAATTCCCGTTCTTCAAACGATTCTCTCAAGTTCAAACGAAGACCACCTCTTTCCCGGTAATATGCCTGTAACAGTTCTTTTCATTGTCCTCCTATTTCCTATATTCGGTGCCCGATTCCGATTTCCTTTTTTATTTTTCAAATTTTTCAAATTTTTTCAAAAAAAAGTGTTGACGGCTTACAACTCTGGTGCTATAATACATCTTGTCGTCAGCGAGATGACAAAAACTTAAAGAACATGCGGAAGTGCTGGAATTGGCAGACAGGCCAGACTAAGGATCTGGTGGTCATTGCGATCGTGTGGGTTCAAGTCCCATCTTCCGCAGAATGAAAACCCTTGTGCATGCAAGGGTTTTTTCCTGCTCAAAAAAATCAGAGGAAATTCCTTTCCGGATCCCTCTGATTTCTTATTTTTCTTTTTTTCAGAATTTTCTCTGCAATTTCTGTTTTTACAGGTTCGGTCTTACAATCTTCGGTGTATAGCCAGCCTCTTCCAGTGCTTTGACAATACGGTTCTTGTGATCGGTGCCGAATGCCTCCATTGTGATGCGGAGCTCTACTGCAGCACTTCTGTTCGTTGTGAAGAACTGGTTGTGGTCCAGTTTGATGACGTTTCCGTTCTCGTTTGCAATCACCTGGGAAACGCGTACCAGCTCGCCTGGTTTATCCGGCAGAAGAACGGATACAGTAAAGATACGGTCTCTCTGGATCAGTCCGTTCTGGATCACGGAAGACATGGTGATGACGTCCATATTTCCGCCGCTTAAGATCGAAACAATCTTTTTGCCCTTGACATCCAGATGCTTTAATGCAGCCACAGTCAGAAGACCGGAGTTCTCGACGATCATCTTGTGGTTTTCTACCATATCAAGGAATGCTACGATCAGCTCATCATCATCCACGGTAATGATCTCGTCCAGGTTCTGTCTTACATACGGGAAAATCTTGGATCCCGGTGTCTGTACTGCAGTACCGTCTGCAATTGTGCTGACAGGAGATACGGTCGTTACCTCGCCTTTTTCAAAAGAAGCCTTCATACAGGCTGCTCCGGACGGCTCAACACCGATGACTTTGATGTTTGGTTTCAGCAGTTTTGCCAGTGTGGAAACACCGGTAGCCAGTCCGCCTCCTCCGATCGGAACAAGGATATAATCTACGAGCGGAAGCTCCTGAATCACTTCCATAGCGATGGTTCCCTGGCCGGTTGCAACGGTCAGATCATCGAACGGGTGAATAAAGGTATAGCCATGCTCTGCTGCAAGCTCGTATGCTTTTGCACATGCCTCATCGTACACATCTCCGTACAGAACAACCTCAGCGCCGTAGCTCTGGGTACGCTCTACTTTGATGAGCGGTGTGGTCGTCGGCATCACAATGACAGCCTTTGCACCGTAGCATTTTGCCGCATACGCAACGCCCTGTGCATGGTTTCCTGCAGATGCGGTGATCAGTCCTTTTGCGCGCTCCTCTTCACTTAAGGTGCTGATTTTGTAATAGGCACCGCGCAGCTTATAGGCGCCGGTCAGCTGCATATTTTCCGGTTTTAAGTAGACTTTATTTCCCGTCTGCTCGCTGAAATATTTGCTGTAAACCAGTTTGGTCTCCTGTGTTACTTTTTTTACAATTTCAGACGCTTCCTCAAATTTCGGGAGTGTCAGCATTTCTTCTGCCATAGTCTTTTCTCCTTGTTGTCTTTTTAAGCATTCTCTTCGGATGTATGGAACAGTGCATTTACAAACTGGTCTGCATCAAATTTCTGCAGATCGTGGATGCTCTCGCCCACGCCGATGTATTTGACCGGAATATCAAGCTCGGACTGGATGGCAACGGCGATACCGCCCTTTGCAGTTCCGTCCAGCTTCGTCAGAATGATACCGGTGACATTTGCCACTTCCGCAAACTGTCTTGCCTGCTGCAGCGCATTCTGGCCCGTGGTACCATCCAGCACCACCAGCGTTTCCAGGTATGCCTCTGGGTACTCTTTTTCCAGAATCCGGTAAATCTTGTGGAGCTCTTCCATCAGGTTCTTCTTGTTGTGAAGTCTTCCTGCCGTATCACAGATCAGCACATCCGCATTTCTGGCTTTTGCCGCTGCGACTGCATCGTACACGATGGACGCCGGATCTGCTCCGTTCTGTCCGCCGATGATATCCACGCCGGCGCGGTGCGCCCACTCCGTGAGCTGCTCGCCTGCCGCTGCACGGAACGTATCTGCTGCCGCAAGAACAACCTTTTTGCCCTGATCCTTCAGAAGGCCGGCCAGCTTTCCGACGGAGGTCGTTTTTCCGACTCCATTGACACCGATCACCAGCACTACCGATTTCCGGTTTTCAAATTCATAGGCTGTATCGCTACATCCATCTGTTTTTTGATGCTCTCGATCAGAAGCTGTTTGCACTCTGCCGGATCGGTAATGTGCTCTTCTGCCACCCGCTCTTTTAAGTGGTCAATAATTTTGGTCGTTGTATTGATGCCGATATCTCCCATGACGAGAATCTCCTCGATCTCCTCATAAAAATCGTCATCAATATTGGAATAGCCGCTGAAAATAGAATCAATTCCAGCTACAATGCTGTCTCGGGTCTTCGTCAGACCGTTGACAAGACGTTTGAAAAAGCCTACTTTCTCCTCCGCCATACCGTTCGCCTCCCTTTATCTTTTCTATCTTACTTCTTTCGTATTGTATCTTATTCGTTTCTATTTGTCCAGTTCTCCCTCGATCAAATCGACAGAAACAAGGGTAGAAACACCCTTCTCCTGCATCGTGATGCCGTACAGACGGTCTGCCGCCGTCATCGTACCGCGCCTGTGGGTGATGACGATGAACTGGGTATTTTTTGTCAGCTTATGCAGATACTGTGCAAAACGCGTTACGTTGGAATCGTCGAGCGCCGCCTCGATCTCGTCAAGTAAACAGAACGGGGACGGCTTTAAGTTCTGGATTGCAAAAAGCAGCGCAATCGCGGTCAGTGCCTTCTCGCCTCCGGAGAGCTGCATCATATTCTGCAGTTTCTTTCCCGGCGGCTGGGAAATGATGCGGATACCTGCCTCGAGTACATCCGTGTCCTCCTCGAGTTCCAGCGTTCCCTTTCCGCCGCCGAACAGCTGGCGGAACACGCGGTCAAACTCTTTCCGGATCTCCTCGAATTTTTCCGTGAACTGCTTGCGCATACCGGCATCCAGCTCATCGATGATGCCCTGCAGTGTCTCTGCCGCCTTGACAAGATCGGTGTGCTGTGCATCGAGAAAGGCGTGGCGCTCCGAAATCTCTTTGTACTCCTCAATCGCATTCACATTGACAGAGCCAAGCTTCCGGATCGCATCTTTTACTTCCAGCACACGCCGCTTTAATTCACTGCGCTCCGGAATCTCCTCCATCTGGAACTCTCTTGCGTGGCCCGGTGTCACTTCGTACTCTTCCCAGAGATACGAGGTCTGTGCCTCTTTTGTCTCCTCCAGCTTTTCTTTCTGGCTGTTCAGACGGAAGCACTCTTTGTCCATCAGGGAAATCTGGTCGGAGAGCTGATCCCGCTTCTCGAAAAATTCTTTGTGATCTGCGCTTAATGCTTCTTTTTTCTCCTGCAGTTCCACAATCCGGCGGTCTTCCTCTTCTTTTGCCTGCACTGCTGCTGCAATCGTCTTCTGGATCTCCACGATGTCCTGCTGTTTCCTTTTGACATCGTCTTTTTCCTCCGCCGCTTTTTCCAGCATGGTGCGGCTTTCCGCTTCCAGTTTTCCCGTCTCTTCCTCAAGACGGCGGATGTTCTGGGCAAGGAATCCATCCTTCTGGGACAGATTTGCGTAATTTAACCGGATTTCTTCAATATCCTTCGTATATTCTGCTTCCCGGCGGCGAAGCCTGTAAGCGCCTCCTGTGCCTTCTGGATATTCTCCTGTAGCGTGCTTTCCCGCTCCACCGATTCCTGCATTTCCTGACCGATGACTTTCCGGTTCCGCTCAATCTCGGCGATCTGATTTTCAATCTCGAGACTCTCCTTCTGAAGCGCTTCAAAATCCAGACGGATTTCCGTCTTTTTCTCGCGCGCTTTTTCCAGATTCAGGCGCACCGTATTCTGCTCGATGTACTGCCGCTGCAGTTTTTCATTCAGCTCGGTGCGGAGATCGCGGATTTCATTCCGCTTATTTTTCTTCTCTTCAAGTTCCTGCTGGATTTCCCGCAGTTCCTTCGCAAGACCCTGTACGCTCTTTTCGAGTTCCTCAATCTCACGCCGTCTTCCGAGCAGGTTGCTGTTGTTCCGGAACGAACCTCCTGTCATGGAACCGCCCGGGCTCAAGAGCTCGCCCTCGAGGGTTACCATGCGGAGCGTCTGACGGTATTTCCGCTGGATCACAATGGCATGGTCGATCGTGTCGACCACCAGCGTTCTTCCAAGCAGCTGTGCCACAAGGCCCTCATACACCGGGTCGTACGAAACAAGTGCATTTGCCACACCGAGCACACCAGTTTCTCTTGCCGCATCCTCATTCACCTGCGTTTTTTTCCCGCGCATACTGGTGAGCGGAAGGAACGTCGCACGGCCGAAATGGCCCCGTTTCAGGTATTCAATCAGGTATTTCGCCGTCGCCTCATTGTCGGTGACAATATTCTGAATGCTGCCGCCAAGTGCGGTCTCGATCGCCGTCTCGTACTTTTTCTCCGCCTGCAGAAGATCCGCCACACGCCGTGGATGCCGGGATTCCGGTCTTTCTGCTCCATGACCTTCCGAATACTGTTTCCATAGCCGTCGTACCGCTCGGTGATGTTCTTTAAGGATTCGAGCCTTGACGCTTCTCTGTGGTAATTGGTCTGGCCGGCTTCCATCTCTTTCGTCTGGTTCGAGAGATCCGCCGTCAGCGCGGTAATCTTCTGATCTGCTCCTGGTACTGCTGTTTCAGGCTGCTTACCGTCTCTTCGAGCGCTTCAAACGCGTTCTGCAGTTCTTCCATCTGCCCGTTCTGTTCGGACTCGCTCGTCTTTAAATGCAGCACCCTCTGGCTTAATTCTGCCTTTCGGATGCCGATCTGCTCGAGCATCGCATCGTAGCGCTGCATTTTTCCCTTCGTGGAACCCCGCTGGTTCAGAAGGCCGATGACTTCGCTCTTATCCTGTTCACTCTGCAGCTCGACTGCCTGGATCTGCTCCTGGCATTCCGAGAGAGCGGCCTCTTTCTCACTCTTTTCCGTCTCTGACGCAAGAATGCTTCATGAAGCCCGTCCTTTTCTGCCTGATATGTATTTTTTTCTGCCGTCTTTGTGCGGCTCTCCGCGCGGATCGCCTCCAGACGTTCTCTTAATGTGTCGCTGTTCCTCTCTGATGCATGAATCTGCTCGTTCAACACCTCGATCTGGTTTTCGAGCTGCTGACGTTTCAGTGCATTCTCCCCCGCCTGATCGCGCGCAGAAAGAATCGTCTGGTCCAGTTTTTCCTGCTCCTGTTCCAGCTTTTCATACTCCTGCTTCGTATGCTCAAAAGCCTCTTTCGTGCTCTTTAACTGCTCTTCTGTAATCCGGTACCGGTCTTCTACTTTCGCGAGATCGTTCCGGATGCGCTCCATCTCGAGCAGAAACATATTGATATCGAGGAGCTTTAATTCCTCTTTCTTCTTTAAATAAATCTTTGCCGTCTCAGACTGGCGTTCCAGCGGCTCTAACTGCTTGTCAGTTCCGAGAGAATGTCGTTGACGCGCACCAGATTCTGCTGCTCTTCCGCCAGCTTCTTTTCGGTCACGGCCTTCCTTCTCTTGAATTTGACAATTCCTGCCGCCTCGTCAAACAGCTCCCGGCGCTCTTCCGGCTTACCACTTAAAATCTTATCAATCTGACCCTGTCCGATGATGGAATAGCCTTCTTTTCCGATACCGGTATCGTAGAACAGCTCGTTGATGTCCTTTAACCGGCACGATGCGCCGTTCATCAGATACTCGCTCTCACCGGAGCGGTAGAGCCGTCTCGTCACCGTGACTTCCTCGAAATCGACATTCAGCTTGTGGTCGGAATTGTCGAGTGTAATTGCAACCGACGCGTAGCCGAGCGGCTTTCTCGTCTCGGTTCCGGAGAAAATAACATCCTGCATATTTCCGCCGCGGAGCTGCTTGGCGCTCTGTTCGCCGAGCACCCAGCGCACCGCATCGCCAACATTGCTCTTTCCACTGCCGTTCGGCCCTACAACGCCGGTAATACCGTCGTGGAACTGCAGAATGGTTTTGTTGGCAAACGACTTAAATCCCTGCATTTCAATGGATTTGAGATACATAATTCACCTACGCTTTTTTTCTGGCAAGAATTGCATCGTATGCCGCTGCCTGTTCTGCCGCTTTTTTCGTTCTGCCTTTCCGGTACCGAGCGCTTTCTTTCCGACGCTGACCTGTGCCCAGAAGCTCTTGTCGTGATCCGGTCCCTCTTCTTTTAAGATGGTGTAAACAATCTCTTCATCCGTCTCACCCTGGATCAGCTCCTGCAGAATCGTTTTGCTGTCGTAGAAAAGCTGTTTGTGTTCGATATCGTTTAAGATATAGTTCAGAACGAACGTTTTTGCCGGTTCAAAGCCGCCGTCCAGGAAAATCGCACCGATCGTTGCCTCCATAGCATCCGAAACGATGGAATCGCGGTGACGGCCGCCGGTTGCCTCCTCGCCCTTTCCAAGGAGTAGAAAGCTTCCAAGGTCAATCTCACGGGCACAGAATGCCAGTGCCGGTTCACAGACGAGGCTGGCGCGTTTTTTCGTCATCTCGCCCTCCGGGAGACGCGGGAATGTCTTGTATAAAAATTCGCTGGATACAACTTCCAGCACGGCATCTCCTAAGAACTCCAGACGCTCGTTGCACTCCAGGCGCTCCATATGGTGCTCATTTGCGTAGGAAGAATGGCGCATCGCCATCTCCAGCAGTCCGAAATTCTGAAATTTATACTGGATCTTCTTTTCCAAATCCACGAGTTTATCAATATTATTCATAACCTGTTTTAAGCCTGTCCTTCCTCATAGTTACCGTTTGCAGGTGTTCTGCGGACGGTAACAAAGGGGCTGTCCTGTAGCAAACAGCCCCTTCGCCATTTTCTATTATTCTGCCAGTTTCTTTTTGATCGCTTCCACCGCATCCTCAACCGATACGATGTGCTCTGCTTCTTCTGCTTCGATCTGGATATCAAATTCTTCTTCAATTCCCATCACAATCTGAAATACATCCAGGGAATCCGCTCCCAGATCATCTGCAAAGGTTGTCTCCATGGTTACTTCATTCGGATCTACGTTTAATACATCCGCAATGATCTCCTGTAATTTTTCAAACTCCATCTTTCGCTGCCTCCCTGCTGCTCTTATAGTCTGCCAGATGCTCCTGCACTTTCTGCGAAATCTTCTCCTCGCTAAATGAAATGCACTGGAGAATGGAATTTTTAAATTCGTTGGCTTTTGAGCTTCCGTGCGTTTTTACAACGAGTCCTTTTAAGCCAAGCAGCGGTGCTCCGCCGTACTCACTGGCATCAAAAGACTTCAGTGTCTCTTTCAGCGCCGGTTTCACAAGAAGGGCTCCGATTTTACTGCGCAGAGATGTCATCATGCCCTGTTTTACCTTGGAAATCAGGGTCGCGCCGACGCCCTCATACAGCTTTAAGATAACGTTTCCGACAAATGCCTCACAGACAACAACGTCTGCGGCTCCGTTTGGAATTTCTCTTGCTTCGATACTGCCGACAAAGTTGATATACGGGTTTTCTTTCAGAAGCGGATACGTCTCTTTGACGAGCGCGTTTCCTTTTTCTTCTTCCACACCGATATTCACGATTCCCACACGCGGATTTTTAATGCCGACAACGTGTTCCATATAGATGGAACCCATCATGGCAAACTGCACCAGATGGGACGGTCTTGCATCAACATTCGCACCGCAGTCGATCAGAAGGGATACACCGTCTTTCGTCGGGATCAGCGGAGCCAGCGGCGGGCGCTCTACGCCTTGATGCGTCCTACGATCGTCTGTCCGCCGACCAGGACTGCTCCGGTGCTTCCGGAGGAGACAAACGCGTCTGCCTCTCCGCAGCGCACTTTTTTCATGCCGACAACGATCGAAGAATCTTTTTTGTGGCGGATCGCATTGACCGGCGGCTCTCCCGTCTCAATGATCTCGGTTGCCGGAACGATCTCAACCCGCTCCTTCGGGTACGTATATTTCTGCAGTTCTTTTTCGATGACATCCACCTGGCCGACCAGCTGGACTTTGACACGTTCATCTGCGTTTACGGCCTCAACGGCGCCTTTTACCGGCTCCACAGGCGCATAATCGCCGCCCATCGCGTCCACTGCAACTCTGACTAAGTCACTCATGTTTTTTCCTCTTTTCTCTTTTCTAAAGCGCGTTTGAAAACTCTTTTTCTTTCAAAAAACCGTTTTCAACCACGCTCTAAAAGCACTTATGCAAGCGCTGTATTAACTATACTAAACTCCTTTGCAAAAATCAAGCACAAATGCCCATCCGCGCTTTCTCCTGTATTCCAAAAAAGCGGGTGGATTTATCTTTCCAAAATCCACCCGCTCTGTTTTGTCTTATTTTTCTTAAGAAACCTTGACTCCGCTCGAATTCATCTCATGACCGTCTATGGTTGTATTCCGTGCCATGACACCGGTATCCGGATCCAGATAATATTCCTCACCATCCTGCGTGAACCAGCCGGTCTGCATCTGACCGTTGTCCGCCAGATAATACCATTCTTCTCCGCTCCAGTACCATCCTGTCACCATGTATGAATTTTCATCAAACACGTACCAGTAGCCGTCGATATTCTGCCAGGTATTGGTTGCATAGCTTCCATCATTATTCTGATACTGCCATCCGTTTTCATTCTGAACCCATTTCCCTGCCGGAATTACCGTAACTTCTGTTACCGTACTCGTCGCCATGGAAACAGTATTTCCAACCGTGTTTGTTGCCACAACGTAATAGTAATCTTTGCCCTCCGCCGAAGTATCGACCTGGTATGTCACTTCTGTTGCGCCTTCAATCGGCGTTCCTCCGCCGTTGGAATTTACGTTGTTCTTATACCACTGATATGTTACTGTGCCTTCTCCCGTTATTCCTGCCTCACAAGTCAGCTTTCCAGATGTATTTCCAACGGGAATCTGCAGGCTCTCCACCGGATTTACCGAAAAACCGGCTTTTCCAGATTGGCATCTACATGAACAGCATCGCTGTCCTCTTTTGAAATATCTACACTGGCCGAAGACGAAACCGTCGTCTCAGTTCCCATCATTTTATCCATCAGACTGTCTGTGGAACATCCTGAGAGGAATACTACACTGCACATGCATGCTGCCAGAAATATGATTCGTCTATTCTTCATATGCTTTGCACTCCTTTTTTATAATTGTTACGAAAATGTTGCAATATTGTTTCAATTCTCACCGAGACCATTATAGCACATCACGACACACCACTCAAATCTTTTATATGACGCTTCCAGACAACCCGCAGAGACAACAAAAAAGCCCCCGGTGACGGGAGCCTTTTGCTGCATTGCACATCGGAACTGATTCCGATTTATGAATATTAGTCCATTGCAACGACTTCTTTTTTGTTGTAAGAACCACAAGCTTTGCAAACTCTGTGCGGCATCATAAGAGCACCACATTTGCTGCATTTTACAAGGTTCGGAGCAGACATTTTCCAGTTTGCTCTTCTCTTATCGCGTCTTGCTTTGGAAGATTTATTCTTAGGACAAATGGACATAGTTACACCTCCTTAAATTTGCTGAATATATCTTTGATTGCAGCCATTCGGGGGTCTAGCCCTGTGGTATCACAGTCACAGGTCTGAATATTCAGATTCGCACCACAACGGCTGCAGATTCCTTTACAGTCATCTTTACACAGCACTCGAATCGGCCATTGGACTATGAGCTCATTACGAACCAGTTCTTCCACATCGAGCTCGTCTCCCTCCACAAACGAAGAGTCCTCTTCTTTTTCCTCGCGTTCTTCCTCTGACAGATTCAGATCAATCTGCAGATCGAACTCGAGCTGGAATGGAGTCGCTACCGGTGTCAGGCATCTTGCACATGGAATCTCCATTGTAAGGTCTGCACTGCCGGTGATCGTGATCACACGATTGCTTCATGCGTAAGGCCAAGGATAACAGGATGTTTTTCGATTACCCGATAGTCCTGCCCGCCGATCGAAAAGTTTCGGATGTAAGCGGAATTTCATACTTTTCGGACTTTCCGTCCTGCGCAAATAACTTGGTCAGACTGATTTTCATATTGTTCTCCTAATCACACTTTACCAATTATACCCGGGAAGGTAAGAATTGTCAACTGTTTTTTGAATTGTTTTTTATTTTCCTTTTACTAACTCTACTGTCTCCTCGCAGATTGCGATTTCCTCGTTGGTCGGAATAACGCATGCTGTAATCTTGGAGCCTTCTTTGGTGATGATTTTCTCAACGCCGCGGCAGTTGTTTGCCTCAGAGTCGAATTCCAGTCCCATGAACTCGAATGCTTTGCAGATGGTCTCACGAAGCGGGATTGCGTTCTCGCCAAGTCCTGCTGTAAAGGTGATAACATCTACACCGCCCATTGCTGCGATGTAGGAACCGATGTATTTGATAATACGATAAGCGTATGCTTCCAGGCAGTGGATGGCATCCTGATTGCCTGCCTCTGCTGCTGCAGATACATCACGGTAATCGCTGGAGATACCGGTCATGCCAAGCATACCGGATTTCTTGTTCAGAATGTTCAGAACCTCAGATACGGTCAGGTTCTCTTTGTTGCACAGATATTCAACAAAGGCCGGATCGATATCACCGGAACGGGTTCCCATGATAACACCTTCCAGCGGAGTAAGTCCCATGGAAGTATCCACACATTTGCCGTTCTTTACAGCGGAAAGAGAAGCACCATTTCCCATATGGCAAACGATGATCTTCAGATCTTTGTAGTCTTTGCCAAGGAAATCTGCTGTTCTCTTGGATACGAATTTATGAGAAGTTCCGTGGAAGCCGTATTTACGGATTGCGTATTTCTCATAATACTCTTTCGGAATACCGTACATATATGCTTTTGGAGGCATGGTCTGATGGAATGCGGTATCAAATACTGCTACATTCGGACGCCCGGCATCAGTTTCATGCAGGCATTGATTCCCATCAGGTTTGCCGGATTGTGCAGAGGACCGAGGTCAGCGCACTCCTCGATAACTTTGATTACTTCGTCATCGATGATAACAGAGTTTGTGATCTTCATTCCGCCGTGCAGAACGCGGTGTCCGATGGCATCTACTTCTTCCAGGCTCTTGATGACGCCGCTCTTCTCGTTTACCAGAGCGTCCAGAACCATCTGGATTGCCTCTACGTGTGTCGGCATTGCTGCTTCTGTTACCTCTTTTTCGCCGTTCTTTGGCTCATAAACGAGGCGTCCGTCGATACCGATTCTCTCACAGAGTCCTTTTGCCAGGACATCACGGTTATCGTAATTGATCAGCTGGAATTTCAGAGAGGAACTTCCGCAGTTTACTACTAATACGTTCATTTCTAAATTCTCCTATTTTAAAATTCTTATTAAAACTTCTGGCCGGCCTGTTCTCCGCAGCCGGCCAGAAAACCGCTTGTAATTGGTTTTGTTTCGTGCTTACTGTGCCTGGCACTGTACAGCAGTGATTGCTACAACACCAACGATATCCTCTGCGGAGCATCCACGGGACAGATCGTTGACTGGAGCTGCGATACCCTGCGTCATCGGGCCGTATGCTTCTGCTTTTGCCAGTCTCTGTACCAGTTTGTATCCGATGTTTCCGGCATCCAGATCCGGGAAGATCAGAACGTTTGCTTTTCCTGCTACTTTGCTGTCCGGAGCTTTGGATGCACCTACGCTTGGAACGATAGCGGCATCAAGCTGCAGCTCGCCGTCGAGTGCGAGATCCGGGTTTGCTTCTTTTGCAATTCTGGTAGCCTCAACAACTTTGTCTACATCAGCATGTTTTGCACTTCCTTTGGAGGAGTGGGAAAGCATAGCAACTCTTGGCTCGTTTCCGGTCAGCATGCGGTAGGACTCTGCGGAAGACTCTGCGATTGCAGCCAGCTCTTCCGGATTCGGGTTCTGGTTCAGACCACAGTCACCGAATACGAATACACCGTCATCGCCGTACTCGCAGTCCGGAACTACCATCAGGAAGAATGCGGATACGAGTTTTGTGCCTGGTTTGGTCTTTAAGATCTGCAGGCATGGACGTAAGGTGTTTGCGGTAGAATGGCAGGCACCGGAAACAAGTCCGTCTGCATCTCCCATTTTAACCATCATAACGCCATAATATGTATAGTCATTCAGGATGGTCTCTCTTGCTTTCTCCGGAGTCATGCCTTTCTTTGCACGAAGCTCTACCAGCTTATCTACATAAGCCTGTGTTTTCTCGTTTTTCTCTGGATCTACAATAGTAGCTTTGGAGACATCCAGTCCCTCGCTGCCTTTCTTTACTGCCTCTTCGCTTCCGATGATGATCAGATTTGCAAGGTCCTCTTTCAGGATCTGTGCAGCAGCCTCATATGTTCTTCTGTCTTCTGACTCTGGCAGTACAATTGTTTTTTTGTCTGCTTTTGCTCTTGCTTTAATTGTGTCAATAAATCCCATGATCTTTTGACTCCTTTCGATAAATTTACTCGATATTCTCATTGTAGTACGCTTTTTGCCCTTTCGCAAGTATAAAATTCAAAACAACTGGACAAAAAATCCAAAACGGAGGAATTCTTGCATTCCTTTTCTGTTTTTGTTACGATAGGGCTATGTGATCCGCGGTTCCTCTCTGTTTGGAATCGTGCTATTTTTTTCGAAAGAAGGTACGTTTTATGACCATTACCGCAGTCATTGCAGAATATAATCCTTTTCATAACGGCCATGCTTATCAGCTGGCAAAAGCCAGGGAGCTGACCGGGGCGGACTATCTTGTCGTGATTATGAGCGGCGATTTCGTCCAGCGCGGCGCACCTGCGATTCTTGACCAACACGACCGTGCGGAGCTGGCGCTTCTTGGCGGCGCGGACCTTATCTTACAGCTTCCGTGTCACTTTGCACTCGGCAGTGCACAGCATTTCGCACGCGGGGCGGTATCGCTTCTTACTGCGCTTGGCTGTGTCGATTTTCTCTGCTTTGGCAGTGAATATGGAGACACGGCGCCGTTTCTGGAACTCGCTGATGTTCTGCTCCACGAGCCGGAGGAATACCGTAAGCTGCTCTCCGGTCTGCTTCGGAACGGACTTTCCTTCCCGACGGCGCGCGCACAGGCACTTTCCGCTTATTTTTCTGACAGCGCTTCCTTCTCTTCGCTTTCAAAAGAAGAACTTGATACCTTTTTAAAAGAACCAAACAATATTTTAGGCATTGAATATGTCCAGGCACTTCTGCTGTCACAAAGCCGCATTCGGCCGGTAACGATCCGCCGGGAGGGCAGCGGCTACCACGAAGGAGCGCTTTTCACACAGGCACTCCCTTCTGCTACAGCAATGCGGAATCTTCTTTTTTCCAATCCGCATAAGGATCCGGAACTGTCCGCGCTCGCCTCCTGCATGCCGGAAGCAGTCTATCCCGCTTTCCAGGACGCCGTCACCGCACACGGCCTGCTTTCCAGCGATGATTTCAGCCTGCTCCTCGCCGCGCGGCTCCTCACAGAAACGAAGGAATCCCTTTCCTCTTATCTTGATCTTTCGCCGGATCTTGCCAATCGCATCCTCCGCCAGCGCCACGCATGCTCCTCATTCTCGGAGTTCGCCCTGCAGCTCAAAACAAAAGAGATGACCTACACCCGCATCAGCCGTGCCCTGATGCATCTGCTTCTGAACCAGAAAACATTGTACCCGGCCGGCTATAACCGTGTTCTCGGTTTCCGAAAAAGTGCCGGTGCATTGTTAAAAGAGATTAGAAGACGTTCTTCTCTGCCGCTCATTGCCAAGGCAGCCGACGCCCCGCGGCTTCTTACCGGCGATGCACTTGCCGCCTTTGAGAGCGATATACAGGCCTCTCTTTTTTACGAGACTGTCCGTTCTCACAAAACAGGGACACAGTTCGTCCATGAATACACAAAAAAGCTGGTTCTGTTATAGAACCAGCTTTTTCCAGCAGCATCATCATCTGCTGCTGTGGAACTGTATAGTCCTCCACAAACAGGAAAACATTTTTTGTATCTGCACTTTCTCTTGTAAAGTCAAACTGCATGAAACGCATCTTACCATTCAGTATAAAATTGATCATAACATGATGCATGATGTGTTCTGCTGTTCCCTGTGTGATTGCTTCCATCGTCATCTGCTGTTTTATCCGATTAAGATCATCTATATTGCCAGATGCATAACGCATGAGTATCTTCAAAATCAATGTACAGGATTTCTATATAATGATTTTTAAGAGCTTTTTCATATATTGCAGCCTGAACCGCTTTCTCCAACAACTGAATTCCTCCTTGTTTTCTCATGTACTATTAATGCTTCATAGCTCTCCCGCTATAAATTACTTTCATCAGTAATTCCACATCAACAGGCTTAGCAACATGTTCATTCATCCCTGCTTCTTTTGCCCTTATTCTGTCCTCCGTGAACGCATTTGCTGTCATTGCAATGATCGGTATTTTCTTTGCATCCTCTCTGTCCAGAGACCTAATCATCTTTGTAGCTTCATAACCATTCATGACCGGCATCATAATGTCCATAAGAATGACATCAAATTCACCAGGTTCACTATTTCTGAACAGTTCAACAGCTTCCTGACCATCCCATGTTTTTGTCACGTCGGCACCTTTTTTCTTTCAGGAAATCCTCTCTTAGCTGCCCGCCGTTTTCTGTTTCCATTTTAATATTTGTACTCATTTGTCTGGCACTTTCAATGGCACGGAGGAGACTTTTGGATTCCGAAGATTCATTATAATGGGTGTAGTGGAACACTGCACTTTCACATAGTTTACAATCTCCACCATTCTTTTCTCTGCTTCTGCTTTTTCTGCGTGGAAGAAATAAAACAGAGAGACTACAGCTACACAGATTCCTATCAGACCGCCGAGCAGCTGGATCCGTTTTTCTCCACCTCCAGATACTTCTGGGGATCATCCAGGTATTTTTCAATGATTTTCAGGGATGTGCCATCCAGACGCATCTCTTCCTGTGTCTGGCCCATCTGCTCACAGATTCCCCTGTCATCCTCTTTTGCAAAAGCAACGCCTATTCCGGTGATCATCAGAGGCTCTTCCAGGATACGGAAGCTTGCATCATAATCCTTCCTATACTGAACGATAGATTCCTCGTGTGCAGCAACCGCATCTACATATCCTTTTCCCAGAAACGTATAGATCAGCTCCCGGTGTCCCAGGATGATCAGATTTCCCAGCTTTGGGATCCTCTCATCCGTCCGGTTCAGAAAGATGCTTTCCGGTTTGGTTGTGGACTGGACAGCGGTAATCGTCAAGACGTCCTTCCATAGAAAAAACAGCCCATGATACAATCAATCTCGCCGCTCTCCACCAGTTCTTTTTTCTCCTCCCAGTTGATCTGGACAACCTTCACCTGTTATCCCATTCTTTTGAATGCTTCCGTAGCCAGTTCTACATCAATTCCTGTCGGTACACCATCCTCATTCAGATAATTGTATGGTGGATAGCTGTCGCTGCCGAGGGTAATAACAGGCTTTTCGGTTTCTTCTTTCGTGTTATCTGTGTTTTTGCACCCTGCCAGGGTGACTGCTAAATATCAAAAGTCCTAATAAAATTGCTATAGTTCTTCTTAATTTCAATGAATGATTATGTTTTTGCGTTTACTACCCCTTTTTGTCAGCAGTTTTGTGATCACTCTTTTTAATTGCGGAATATCAATCGGCTTTCCAATATGTTCATTCATCCCGGCCTCCAGACATGCTTTCCGATCTTCCTCAAAAGCATTTGCCGTCATGGCAATGATTGGAATCTTTTTGGCATCTTCACGTTCCAGCATACGAATTGCTTTTGTTGCTTCCAGCCCATCCATGACCGGCATCATCACATCCATGATGATGACATCATACTCATCCAACCTGGAATTCTGAAATATTTCAAATGCCTCTTTTCCGTTTTTCGCTTCTGTAATGTTCAGATGCTCCTCCTCCAGGATTGCATGGGCTATCTCCATATTAATGACATTATCTTCAACAAGAAGCACCCGTTTTCCTGACAGATCCATATCCTGTGAGTAGCTGTCCTTCTGTGAATCATTATTTTCAACCAAATAATCTATTTCAAATGGAACCGTAACCGTAAACGTGCTTCCTACATTTTCTTCGCTTTCCAGTTCTATCGTTCCACCCATCCGTTCAACAATATCTTTGACAATCGAAAGTCCCAGACCGGAGCCACTGAATGTTGTAGTTGACTGTTTGCCTTCCTGCGCAAAAGCATCAAACGCATGTTTTTGAAATTCTTCACTCATACCAAGACCGGTATCTGAACATACAAACTGAAAAACAGCTATATTCCCATCATCCGATAATTCTTCGCAATGAACATTCACTGTTCCATGAAAATGATTGTATTTAATCGCGTTGGAAGAAAGATTCATTAAAACCCTGCTCAGATGTACCGGACTTCCAATCAAATATCTGTGGCGGATTGTGCTTGCTTCCACGCCGCCTTCAAATCTTACACCATTCTCATAAGCACTCATTGCAACAACCGTCAGATTATTCCTTAACAGTTCTGCCAGATCAAAGGATTTATGTTCCAACACAAGGGAACCGGATTCCAGTTTGCTGATATCCAGGACATTGTTGATCAGATTTTGCAGATAATCGGCGGACTGAAGTACCTTCTTCCTGCATTCCCTTAACTTGACCACATCATTGTTATATTTTTCAGCGATATGGATCATCCCCACGATTCCGTTTAGCGGTGTACGGATATCGTGCTCATACGCCGGAGAAAGGCTGTTTTTGAAAGATTCGCGCGATGAGCATCTTCCATGCTTTCCTTAAACTGTTTCTGATACATGAGTTCCCGTGATTTTTCTTCCGTAATATCTCGTACGACATAAAGCACATCCACAGCGTTTCCATGTGCATCTCTGCTCTTTACAATAAATCTGGCCAGCCGCCATTCTCCGTTTACTCCCATAAATTCAATCGAAACAAAATTCGTATTACGAAGTCTCTCTGTCAATGTATCAAAGTCAAGAAACTCCCGGTATTTTTCTCTCTCTTCCTGGGCGGCAAATGCTGTTGGAAGCCTTTCCATAACATCATCAATTTTCCCCTTTTGTCCAAGGATTTTTTGCACAAGGTCATGGCCTTTCAAAAGCTCATATGTCCGCTCTTTAACATTGGCTTGTACGATTGTTACATACAACGTAGCAATTGCGGCAATAATCTCTGACCTCTTTGTCGCCTCATCAAGAGCCTTTTTCAACAGTACCGTACTTTTCAGATTTTCCCTCACACATCCAAGATGTCCGCCAACATCAGACAGCAGTGTAATGGAAATCTCATTCTGCCTCAAATCAGGATTATCTACCCCGATGAATCCATTCATCTGATGATTGGCATAAATCGGCACCGCAAACAAGGAACATATTTCCTGTGTTTTTAACAATTCATATTCTTCCGGTTCAGAATTTTTTGTCGCTTCCAGATCATGAATCACGATTACTTCCTTGTTTTCAAATCGTTTCACCCAGTTCGGCATCGAACTGACCGGGATTGCCTGAAGGTTATCTATCTCTGGTGCCACTCCATCGGCACACCATTCAAATGTATTGCTCAGGCTGTCCTTCTGATCGGTTTCCCAGTCAAAAACATATACCCGGTCTGCCCCTGTATAGTTTCCAATCGCCTGCAACAAAGAGTGAATAATTTCTGACAGCTCCTGCTCATTTTCCACCTGATCCATAAGCGATATCTGATGCAGGATCGTGTCCATACTATGTAATTTTATTTGATAGAGTTCCTGAATCTCTTTTGTTTTCATTTTCTATCCCCCCCTGCAGTAAAACTATTATGGTTACGTCTGTGAAATAACACCGTAAGAAAGGATCCTGCTACGGCAGGATTCTCCGCCTAAACTTATGCAAAAAAACTGGTTTTATTATACTCTAACACTTTACTGCACACAAGAAAAACATTACCTTTTAGCGTTAAAAGGCAAAAAAAGAACAGCAACTGTGCCCAAAGTTCCAGTGATGTGTATCAAAAACGGAAATGGACTTTCGGCAGATATATTTTCTTCTGTTTCTCTGTCTTCAGGATCAGATGGAGGAACTGACAAAACAGACACAGACCCGCAATGATAAGATGCAGCTGATGATGGAACAGATCGTGCTGTCCAATAAGAGCAGCCAAAAAGAAAAAACAGATCGGCAAAAAGAATGAAAACAGCTTCCAGATGCCATATCCAGATGTTACCGCTTTGTGCCTGAAAAGTCGAAGTTGAGGAACATCATATTTTGGAGATCTGAAGATCGCAGGGTGCTGGGTACATTACAGGCGCAAGTTCCATGAGGCACTGGAGGTCATACCGAAAGATCTGAGGAAACAGTCTGTTTTGTACCTCATCATGAACCCGATCCGTGCGATTTACCGGGAGGAAGGAAAGCTTTCCGGTCTTTCATCAGACGAACGGACTGCCCATCGACTTTTACATAATAAATTCCGCTGATCCATTTAGATTCCTGCAGCGCTCCGTTCTTATCCATGTAATACCATTTTCCACCGATCTTCTGCCAGCCAGTCTGCATTTTGCCGTTTTTGTTCAAATAATACTTTGTGTTTTCTATGGCGGCCTTCACATCCACATCCGCAGAGGTATTGCTAGAACAACGGCTGCTACCGCTGAAGTTCCCCGTAATAATTCATTTTTTCTTACACTTTTTATGGGTTGCAAGTAAAATTATCAGTATGTAATATATCATACTATACATTTCTTAAAATTACTATTTTTATTTGCGCAGATGGTAAAAAAGCCGCAGCGATCCTTTCCATTCAGGATCACTGCCGGCTTTTCAGCTTTCTCTTTAGTTTTTAAACGAATGAATCGGTGCCGGGATTCTTCCTGTTCTGTTGACGAATGCCTCGCAGGAGAAGTTGTTGACCGGATGATCGGTGCATAGCCGAGGAGGCCGCCGAATTCTACGGTCTCGCCCACGCCTTTTCCGATGACCGGGATCAGGCGGACTGCCGTTGTTTTCTGGTTGACCATACCGATGGCAAGCTCATCTGCGATGATTCCGGAGATGGTCGATGCTTTCGTGTCTCCCGGGATGGCGATCATATCAAGACCTACGGAGCAGACACAGGTCATTGCCTCGAGTTTTTCAATGGTCAGTGCGCCGTCGTTGACTGCGTTGATCATACCCTGGTCCTCAGAAACCGGGATGAATGCGCCGGAGAGACCGCCGACATAGGAAGATGCCATAACACCGCCCTTTTTCACCTGATCGTTCAGAAGTGCCAGCGCCGCTGTCGTTCCCGGTGCACCTGCGTGCTCGAGGCCGATCTCCTCAAGGATATCCGCAACGGAATCTCCGATCGCCGGAGTCGGTGCCAGGGAAAGGTCAATGATACCAAACGGAATGTTCAGCCGCTTGGAAGCCTCCTGTGCAACGAGCTGGCCGACACGCGTTACCTTAAATGCGGTCTTCTTGATCGTCTCGCAGAGTACCTCAAAGTTCTCGCCACGTACTTTTTCCAGAGCATGTTTGACAACACCAGGACCGGAAACGCCGACATTGATGATGGCATCCGCCTCGGTTACGCCGTGGAAAGCGCCTGCCATGAACGGGTTGTCGTCCGGTGCATTGCAGAAAACAACGAGTTTTGCGCATCCAAGGCAGTTGTTCTCTTTGCTTGCCTCCGCCGTCTTCTTAATGATCTCACCCATCAGTTTGACAGCATCCATGTTGATACCGGTTTTGGTGGAGCCAAGGTTGATGGAACTGCAGACAAAATCCGTAACAGCCAGTGCCTGCGGGATAGAACGGATCAGAAGCTCATCTGCTGTCGTCATACCTTTGCTTACCAGAGCGGAATAGCCGCCGAGGAAATTGACGCCGACTTCTTTTGCCGCACGGTCCAGAGTCTGTGCAATCGTCACGAAATCCTCCGGCGTTCTGCAGGCTGCTGCGCCGACTAAGGCAATCGGGGTAACGGAAATTCTCTTGTTTACAATCGGAATACCGAACTCGCCCTCGATCTCCTCACCTACGGAAACCAGATTTCTGGCAGTCGTCGTGATTTTGTCGTAGATTTTGCGGTTCAGCTTGTCAAGATGGAGTCGATACAGTCCATAAGACTGATTCCAAGGGTAATGGTACGAACGTCCAGATTCTCTTTTTCGATCATCTCGTTCGTTTCCTTTACTTCAAACAGATTTATCATGTCGTTTTTCTCCTTCGCTTTAGATACGGTGCATCATATTGAAAATATCTTCATGCTGGCAGCGGATGACAACGCCGATGGAACTTCCAAGCTCCTCCAGATCTTTTGCAAGCTCTGCGTTGGATTTCTCGCTCTTGGAGACGTCCGTTACCATCATCATGTTGAAATATCCCTGCACAATCGTCTGAGAAATGTCTTCGATGTTTACCTGGTTCTCTGCCAGATAATTACATACCTTTGCGATAATGCCCACGGTGTCCTTGCCTACGACAGTGATAATTGTCTTCTTCATGTTTCCATTCTCCTTTTTCTGGTTTTATGTCAAAGCCCCGGAAAAACCGGTAATGGCGGCCTTGCGAAAAACATGGTATGTAGCTCTAAAAATGTATATTTAAACCTCAATTAACGGTGATACTTCGCTTCTTTTAGCGACAGCGAGATGAAAATCACCCGAGTGATACGGATTATCACCCGTTGTGACCTCGCAGGCCACGGTTTCAAAGGCCAGTGCCTCGTAATTATTTTCCTTGCTCAGATGGCCGAGCAGCACTTCCTGCAGATTGTCGTGCAGAATCTCGCAGAGGAGATGGCCTGCCGCCAGGTTCGATAAATGGCCTTTTGCCCGGCGATCCGCTGTTTTAACGGATACGGGTACGGTCCGACCGCAAGCATGTTCTCGTCGTGATTTGCCTCTAACAAAACGGCATCCAGCCCGGTCAGATTCTGAACCGTGTAATCGCTGTAAACGCCAAGATCCGTCGCAATCGCAATCGATTTCCCGCCGGATTCCATGCGGTAGCCGACCGGCTCTGCCGCATCGTGAGAGATCGTAAACGGATGTACGGCGATGTCTCCCAGTGTAAACGTGTCATCCGCGTGAATCGTGTGAAAAATCCCCTCCGGAAACTTTCCAAGGCTCTTCGTCTGCTGCATCGCCTGAATTGTTCCATCCGTTGCGTAAATCGGAATACCATACCGGCGCGCCAGCACGCCAAGGCCCTGGATATGATCGGAATGCTCATGTGTCACGAGAATGCCGTCCAGCTCCTTCGCGCTGCGGTCGAGAACAGCCAGTCCCGCCTCCACGCGCTTTCCGCTGATGCCCGCATCGATCAGAAGGCTTGTGGTCTCGCTTCCCGCGAAAATGCAGTTTCCGCTCGAACCACTTGCAATACTACAAAGTTTCATATTTTTTCATCCTATGGTCTAACTGTTTTTTTGTTTCCTCAAAATCGCCGCTGTTGTCGATTTCAAAATCGCAGTGGCTGCTGAATTCATCCTCGGAAAGCTGATTTGCCATGATTTCGCGTACTTTCTTCTCGGAATAGCCGCGTCCTTCGATCAATCGCTCCTTCCGGACTTCTTCATCCGCATAAATATACCACAGTTCATCACAAATTTCATCATATTTTTCTTCGATTAAGAGTGCGGCCTCCACAAAGACGTATTCCGTCCCTGCTTTTTCCGCAGCTGCAATGGCTTTTTTGATATACCGTTTTACCGCCGGATGAACGATCGCATTCAGGGCTTTTAACTTTTCTTCGTCCTGAAAAACGATCTCAGCAATCCGTTTCCGGTCAAGTTCGCCGGTCTCTGTGGTGATCTGTCTGCCGAACAGCTTCACAATCTCTCCATAGCATTCGCCGCCCGGCAGCATCACAAGGTAACCTGCCTCGTCCGCCTGGATCACCGTTGCATCATAATTCTGTCCAAGGTACGTGAGCACTTCGCTTTTTCCGGCGCCCACGCCGCCTGTAATTCCAAAAACTTTCATTCTTTTGTATCCTTTCGCTCCTGGTATGAGTGCGCTATTTCGCCTCGTACCAGTTGTTTCCTGTGTGCATATCGATCTCGAGTTTGACAGCCAGATGTGCTGCCCCGGTCATCTCCTCTTCCAGGATCTGTTCTGCCTTTTCGAGCTCGTCTTCCGGCACTTCCAGCAGCAGCTCATCGTGTACCTGAAGAAGAAGTCTGGTCTTTAACTGCTCCTCTTTCAGCCGTTTCGCCACGCGGATCATCGCTATTTTAATAATATCCGCCGCCGTTCCCTGGATCGGCGCATTCATCGCAACGCGCTCGCCGAATGACCGCTGCATAAAGTTGCTCGATTTCAGCTCCGGCATCGGCCGTCTGCGTCCGAACATCGTCACGGAATAGCCTTTCTCTTTGGCATCCTCCACGCAGCGGTTCAAAAACTCATGGATACCCGGATACGTCTCGAAATACTGCTGGATATAGGCCTCTGCCTCTTTCCGGCTGATGCCGAGATCCTGGCCCAGACCGAACGAACTGATGCCGTATACGATACCGAAGTTGACCGCCTTCGCATTTCTTCTCTGCAGCGGTGTTACCTCTTCAAGCGGCACATGGAACACTTTCGATGCCGTCATGCGGTGGATATCCTCCGCCTCGCGGTACGCCTCGATCAGGTTTTCATCGCCCGACATATGGGCCAGCACGCGGAGCTCAATCTGGGAATAGTCGGCATCCAGAAAGACACAGCCAGGCTTTGGCACGAAGGCTTTCCGGATCAGACGGCCAAGCTCCATCCGCACCGGAATGTTCTGCAGATTCGGATCGGTACTGCTGATGCGGCCGGTCGCGGTGATGGTCTGGTTAAATGTCGAATGGATTCTTCCATCTTTCCCGATCACGGCCTGCAGACCGTCGGCGTACGTCGATTTCAGTTTGGCAAGCTGGCGGTACTCCAGAATATCGGCAACGAGTTTGTGATCCGGTGCGAGCTTTTCGAGCACATCGGCGGCGGTGGAATAACCCGTCTTGGTCTTTTTGCCGCCCGGAAGCTGCAGCTTTTCAAACAGAATCACGCCGAGCTGCTTCGGGGAATTGATGTTAAACTCCTCGCCAGCCTCCTCGTAGATCTGTGCCTCCAGCTCTCCGATCCGCTCCGCCAGATCAGCTCCGTAAACGGAAAGCGCTTCTTTTTCTGCGGCGATTCCATCCGCTTCCATCTGACGGAGCGTAAACACCAGCGGAATCTCCACATTCCGGTACAGATCCCACATGCCCTGCTCCTTCAGCAGCTTTTCCATGTTTTCCTGTGCGGCAAATACAGCATACGCCTGATGACCTGCATACGACTCCTGCTGTTCCGGCGTCATCTTTCCTGCGGCCGGAATCTTGCTTCCGCCGAAGATCTCTTCCACTGCCGGCACATAGCGGTGTACGTACTCTTTTACGATATCATCGTACGAATACTGTGATTTCAATGGATTTAATAAATACGCGGCAATTCCGGCATCAAACAGATGGGCTTCATCGGCGTCCGGCATATCCTTCAGAAATTCTTTTCCGTCCATGACGCAGAAAACCGGAATCTGCTTCTGCAGCTCAGTCAATTTTTCTTTTAAATAATCTCCGGTCAGGAAACCTTCTGCTGGGAAGTAAACAACATCCGGCTCTCCGCTTCCATACGCAACTGCCATACCGACAAGTGAACGGCTCCGATCTGCCATCGGTCCGTCCTTCGGGGTTTCTTCTGTCAGAAGAGCGGCTCCTGCCTTCTCCTCCTTCGCGATGGTTCCAAAGAGTTCTTCCGCCTCGGAAAAATCCGTTACGGTGCGCAGAAAGACGGCATCCTCTGGTTCTGCATTCGTCTCCTCGAAGCGGCCCAGCAGGTTTTTAAACTCCAGACGTTTGAACATCTCATACGCTTTTGGTGTATAAAAATTCGAGAGTGCCGCTTTTTCACGGTCGAGCTCCACCGGCGCATCGGTATCAATCGTTGCAAGTTTTTTGCTTAATTCCGCCAGATCATAATGATCACGCATCGCCTCTTTTGCCTTGTTCGGTTTGATCTCCTCGAAATGTGCATGCGCATTTTCCAGTGTCTCGTACTGCAGCAGGATTTTCGTCGCGGTTTTCTCGCCGACACCCGGCAGACCCGGGATATTGTCTGCGGTATCGCCCATCAGCGCTTTCAGATCGATGATCTGTTTCGGGAGAAGACTGTATTTTTCCAACACCTCTGCCGTGTGGTAATTTTCAATCGTCGTCACACGCTTTACGGTCTTTGGAATCCGGATCAGAATGTGGTCCGTTGCAAGCTGCAGCAGGTCGCGGTCTCCGGATACGATCGTAACTTCCATCCCTTCCGCCTCGCATTTGCGGCCGAGCGTTCCTAAGATATCATCCGCCTCATAGCCCTCTTTTGTGACAATCTCAATGTCCATTGCTGCGAGCACTTCCTGGATCACCGGGACCTGTTCGCGCAATTCCTGCGGCATCGGCTTTCTCGTTCCCTTGTATTGGTCATACATTTTGTGGCGGAATGTCGGTGCATGGAGGTCAAACGCCACGGCAAGATACTGCGGCTGCTCCTCATCGAGAATTTTAAACAGAATATTCAGGAATCCATATACGGCGTTCGTGTGCAGTCCTTCTGCATTGGACAGATCCGGTACGCCGTAAAAAGCCCGGTTCAGAATACTGTGTCCGTCCAGTAATACGATTTTATCACTCATAATAATCCTTTCAGCCAGGGTAATTCTATCACTTCAAAATAGTGCAGAGCCAGGAGCACCAGAAACAGAACGAGAATCAGCATCAGCACCCGGAAAAACGTATCTTTGTACCGGCGGTGTCTCGCTTCTTCCTCTTTTTTCTCCAGATCGCGTTCCAGAAGTCCTGTCAGATTGTAGGAATCGGGCGCGTCATCCTCGAAATATGCCATCGCACGGTTCACAATAAAATATGTCTCCAGTTCCTCGTGGCATGTATGGCATTTCCGGATATGGGAAATAAACGGTTCCATCTCTTTCTCCGGCATATTTCCCTGCACGTATGGCTGTATTAATTTTTCTGCTTCTTTACAGTCCATAAAATCCTGCTCTCCTTTTGTATCCGGCCAGTGTTTTCCTCTGGCCGTTTTTTCTGCTATCTACCATCATACACTATTTTCTCATAATTTAAAAGAGACAACCCGCCGAAAATGGGTTGTCTCTTGTTCTCTTATAAGATAACTGTTTTCTAGTGGATTTCCATTATGCACGGACAATGTTCGGGGTCTCTTTTCCTGCCTCGAAATCCAGTGCATTCTGCAGTGTGGTCTCTGCAATCGCACGCAGTGCTTCCTCGGTGAAGAATCCCTGATGTGAAGTGATCATAACGTTCGGGAAGGACAGGAGACGTGCTGTGGTGGAGTGCTCCAGAATCTCATCGGAACGGTCCTCGAATACGTTCGGGGTTTCCTCCTCGTATACGTCAAGGCCGACGCCGAAGAATTTTCTTGCACGGATTCCCTCGATCAGGTCGTCTGTCTTTACCAGACCTCCGCGGGACGTATTGACCAGGATCACGCCGTCTTTCATCTTTTTGATGCTCTCGCGGTTGATCATGTGGTATGTGCTGTCCATCAGCGGGCAGTGCAGGGAGATCAGATCACTCTGTGCCAGCAGTTCATCAAGAGTTACGTACGTAACAAAATCTTTTAAGGATTCATTCTGGTATACATCGTAAGCAATGACTTTCATGCCGAAACCGCGGCAGATTCTTGCCATAGCCGCACCGATTTTTCCGGTTCCGACGATTCCGGCGGTCTTCTGATAGAAGTTAAATCCCATCAGTCCGCCCAGACTGAAGTCGTTTTCTCTTACTTTCGTATATGCTTTGTGCATGTGGCGGTTTACCGTCATGGCCAGTGTCATCGCATGCTCAGCTACAGCCTCCGGGGAGTAACCCGGTACACGGCGTACATCAATGCCGTATTTTGCAGCTGTCTTTAAATCTACGTTGTTGAAGCCTGCGCAGCGCATCAGGATCAGCTTGACGCCTGCCTCATGCAGTGCTTCTACGGTTTTTGTTCCGACATCGGAGTTTACGAAGGCGCACACGGCATCGTAGCCTTTGCCAGGGAAGCGGTTCTTGCAGCAAGGCCGGTTTTTAAATATTCCACTTCAATTTCTGGAAACTGCTCTTTGGTTCGGTCGAAAGATTCTCTGTCGTAGCTCTGGGTATCGTAAAATAAAATTTTCATAATGTTTTTCCTCCTCGCTTTGCGGTCATCTTATTGTTCCCGCTTACAGGTATTACTATACTTCATTGTTAAAACTTTGTCAATGTATTATTTGTTAAAATTTTATCAATTAGTAAATTTATTTTCAACATCTTTCACAACAGTACAAATTTACTGGATCACCTCGTCCAGGAACCGGGACGGCTCGACTTTCTTTTCAAACCGTTCCTCCACATAACAGAGCGTCAGCTCTTTCCGGGCGCGCGTCATTCCGACGTAGAACATCCGCCGCTCCTCCTCGATCGCCTCCGCAAGGACTGCTTTCTGATACGGCATTACGCCTCGTTGACGTCAAGAAGATAGACCTTGTCGTACTCGAGTCCCTTGACGCTGTGCAGGGTGGAAACCATAACTCCTTCCGCACTCTCTGCGCGCTGCTTCTGTTTTTCCTTCATCTTCTGCTGGTATTCCTCAATATGTGCAAACCAGCCCTCGATGCTTTTCTGGCTCTTTGCCGCCTCCTGCAGCTCGTCCAAAACGGAAATCAGATCATCCTCTTTCAGATGTCGGTATGCAGCATATTCCTTCACATACTGTTCATAGCCGATCGCATAGCGGATGTAATTGACCGCGCCGAACGGCGATAAATGCGTCAGTGTCGTGATATCCTGCTCCAGTTTGCGGATCCGCTGGCACATCCAGTCTTTTTCTTCGTAATATTCCAGAAGTGCATCGAACGAAACAGTCGCCTCCTCAAAGGCATCCCGCGACAGATAACGGTTCGGGCGGTTGGCAATCTTTAAAAACTCGCCGCGCTTCCGGCTTCCCATCGCAAGATTCAGATACGTCAGCAGATCTTTCGCAATCCAGTGGTCATAGAGATCCGGCAGGGCATCCCGCATCTGGAACGGGATCTGTGCTTCCATCAGTTCCTCTACTGCTGTCCGGCAGCCAAGATTCGTGCGGAACAAAAGCGCCATCTCTTCATACGGACAGCCGTTTTTCTCCGCCTCCCGCAGCTCCTCGGCAACGGCACGCATCTCCTCGCGCGGGTTCTTATATCCCCGGATTGCAACCGGAGCGCCTTTCTCGTTGTCGGTGGAAATCGCCTTTTCATACCGCTTTTTGTTGTGGTGGATCAGGCATTGGGACCGCTTCACGATAAATTCCGTACTACGGTAATTTTTATCGAGCACTACCTGCGCCGCGCCGGGTAATCTTTCGGAAAATTCAGCATGATCTCCGGCTTGGCCCCGCGGAACTGATAAATCGACTGATCGTCATCCCCGACAATAAAGAGGTTATTTTCCGGCAGCGCAGCATCCGCACAATCTCATACTGCACGGGCTGATGTCCTGAAACTCGTCAATCAGGATATACTGAAATTTCTGCTGCCAGGCGCAAAGGACCTCCGGCCGCTCCAGAAAGAGACGTTTGCACTGCACCATCAGATCGTCGAAATCGAGTTTTTTGTTCTCCTTCCGCCATTTCTCATACGCCTCATAGATTTCGCGGAACTTTTCCTGCGGCATACAGGCGGAATAGTAATGTTCCAGCGGGATCTGATTGTTCTTCACAGTGCTGATTTCGCGCGCCAGATTTTCCTCGAGATCCTCTTCCTCCAGGTCTCTGGCATAGTGGTTGACCAGCTCGCGCATCAGCCGCTTTTTCTCTTCCTCGCTTAAAATATTGTTGCCGGACATGCGGTACGTATAGCGCAGAATCGCGTAGAATACCCCGTGGAACGTTCCAAAGGTGACCTGGGTACTCGTCTTTCCCATCGCCTTCAAATACCGCTCCTTCATCTCTTTTGCCGCCGCACGCGTAAATGTTACGACAAGAATACGAGAGGCGGAAATGCCGCTCGTTACAAGCTGGCAGGTCCGCCCCGTAATCACTGCGGTTTTCCCCGACCCCGGTCCGGCAAGGACCATCATGGGGCCGGTGGTATGCATCACCGCTTTTTTCTGTGAATTATTATATATCATTTGGATAATTTCTCAATCGCTTTGTCGATGCGGGCAAGAGACTCCTCTTTTTCCAGAACCTCAAGGATTTCCGTTGCGCGGCCGGTGTCATCTGTTTTCCGGAAAGAGCGGTACGGATCGGCCACATAATATAACCGGTCTTGTATCCTTTTTCTTTTCCGAATGCGCTGAGCATCTCAAAGAGAGCATCATTGCTGAAATCTTCCTGCGCTGCCAGCAGCGGTTTTACTTCCTGAAGAAGTGCAAGGGAGGTCTCCTCGTTTGTCTTCATCTTTTTGTGAGTGTACATCGAAGCGTCGTACTCCGGAACTTCCTCGAAGAAGTCGATGAGGTCTGCAATATCCGGGAATACTTCGATTCTTGTTTTTACCATGGCTGCAATTTTCTTAAAATCGAGCGGACGGTGGATTGTCTTCTGGATATACGGAAGCGCCATCTCATAGAACTTCTCGTCGTCCATTGCCTTCATGTACTCGCCGTTCATCCAGCGGAGTTTTGTCATATCGAAAACGGCCGGAGATTTGCTGATGTGGTGGTAATCGAAGATTTTTACCAGCTCCTCGAGAGAATAGATCTCGCGGTTTCCTTCCGGGCTCCATCCAAGAAGGGCTACGAAGTTGACAATGGCATCTTTTAAGAAGCCCTGATCGATCAGGTCTTCATAAGAAGAATGGCCGCAGCGTTTGGACAGCTTCTGATGCTCCTCGTTGGTGATCAGCGGACAGTGTACGTAAACCGGAACTTCCCAGCCGAATGCCTCGTAAATACGGTTGTATTTCGGGGATGAGGACAGATACTCATTACCGCGGACAACGTGGGTTACACCCATCAGATGGTCGTCGATGACGTTTGCGAAGTTGTAGGTCGGATATCCGTCGGATTTGATCAGGATCAGGTCTTCCAGCTCCTCGTTGTTTACGGTGATGTCTCCGTAGATCTCATCGTGGAAGGTTGTGGTTCCTTCGGTCGGCATATTGAAACGGATGACGTACGGTTTGCCGGCTGCCAGATTGGCCTCTACTTCCTCTTTGGAAAGACCAAGGCAGTGTTTGTCGTAGATCGAGATTTCTTTTCCGCCTACGTTACGCTTGCACTGGCTCAGGCGCTCTGCGTCACAGAAGCAGTAATAAGCGTCACCCTGCTCTACCAGCTGTTTTGCGTATTTCAGGTACAGACCTGCTGCATTACGCTCGCTCTGTACGTACGGGCCGCAGCCGCCGTCTTTGTCCGGTCCCTCGTCTGTACCAGGCCGGTCTCTTTTAAGGTACGGTAGATGATATCAAGTGCGCCTTCCTGGAAACGCTCCTGGTCGGTATCCTCGATACGGAGCATAAAGGTTCCGTCATCATGTTTTGCGATCAGATACGCATACAGGGCAGTACGCAGGTTTCCTACATGCATCCGGCCTGTCGGGCTCGGTGCAAATCTTGTTTTTACATTGCTCATTTTTCTTTTCTCCTGATTTCTGGTTTTTCTGGAACAATCCTTTTGTCTGTTCCCTTCCACCATTTATTTAGAATGGAAAACAGCCCGGCGTTTCTTCCGAGCTGCACCATCCTTCCACTTTTGCCAGCGGCAATGCTCTTTTTCAGACCTCTACGCCGTGCTGTTTCAAATATTCCATAAAGTCGCCGACGGTAGAAAGGTCTGTCAGTTCGTCGGTGTCGATTTCAATTCCGTACTCGTCTTCTAATGCCATAACCATCTCATAGAGATCCAGGGAATCTGCACCCAGGTCATCTTTAAAAGAGGTATCTTCGTTGATGCTGTCTGCATCACAGTTGAGCTGTTCTACTAAAATTTCTTTTATCTTTTCTAACATTATTCTGCTCCTTCCTGCCTCTACCCGGCAGCCAGTATTTCTTTCGAAAAAAGTGTATCTGTTATTCCGGCATTTGTCAATAGATTTTTCTACTTTTACTGTTCTTCCGCCTGCGCCTCTCCTTCTCCGCTCTTTCCATCCTGGAACACAATAAAGCGGGAGACGCACAGGGCAATGCCGATTTCCGTCAGGATAAAGAGCACCGATGTTCCTCCGTAACTGATAAATGGAAGGGTAATTCCCGTTGCCGGCATCAGTTTCAGAACGACGCACAGGTTCAGAATAACCTGAATGGAAATATGTGCAAAAACGCCGCTCACCATCAGCATTCCATACGCGTCCGGCGCATTCTGTGCAACCACAAACAGACGGTACAGCAAGTAGCCAAACAGCAGCAATACAAGAAGCGCGCCAAATATTCCAAGCTCCTCGCAGATGATCGAGAAGATCATATCGTTCTGTGCTTCCGGAATTGTTGTAATCTTCTGCGTACTGTTGCCAAGTCCTTTTCCGAGAAATCCACCGGAGCCAATCGCATAAAGTCCCTGCAGAATCTGATAGCTGCCTCCAGAAAGCCATTCATAGATACGGTTCGACCGGAAGTCACCGCCTATTCTTTCAAAGATCTGCAGATTATTTTTTAAAATGATAATCGCAAAAACGCCAATTACCGCCGCGCCCGGAATCACACGCGCATAAAATTTTACCTCCGGGTCCGCCAGAAACAAAATGACACAGGCGATGAGTCCCAGAATAATGGCGGTACTCAGGTTGTCCGTCAGAATCCACGCAGCCAGCGCCTGCAGCACGCCAAGTCCGAGGACAATCGCTTTTGCGCGGATGGTACGCATATTTTTTCCCATCTTCAGGATAATGTATGGCAAATACAGAATCAGCCCCAGCTTTCCAATCTCCGCAGGCTGAAGACTGACACCGCCGATCCGGAGCCATCCTTCTCGCCCCGTAGGCTTCATAACCAAGCGGCGTAAACCTTACCGCCGCCATCAGAAAGAGACTTCCCCAGTATACCAGTGCTGCAATCCGCTGGAACCATACACTATGATAATCTACAAACTTCGACAATATCACAATCCCCACCAGAACAATAGCAGAAAGCCCCGCCTGATGCGTGAAATAATACATATCATTTCCCTTGAATGTACTGGCCGCCTCGTAGGCGCTCGCGCTGTACAGCATAATCAGTCCGAAGCTGACCAGCAAAATAGTGCAGGCCAGCAGGTTATAATCATAAAAATCCGAAGGAAGTTTTTTCTTCCTCTTTTTCTTCTTTTCTTTCTTCTGGGATGGCATGTTTACTTTCTCTGCCATGAAGTTTCCACCTCCATTGTTTTACTCCATCTATTTCAGTGCATAGCCAAGCAGGCTGACAAAGCTCGGATTTCGGTCGGTCGTTCCGAGGATAACCTTACGCACCAGCTCCGGATCGTCCGTGATAATGTTGTCCACGCCGCAGTTGACCATCCGCTGCATATCTCCCTGATAATTCAGCGTCCAGGCACAGACTTCTTTACCAAGACTGTGCGCATGCTCTACAAAGCTTTCTGTGATGTACGTATATTTTACAGAAAAGAAGTCCGCCGCGTCCATATCCTCCAGGCCTCCGTACGACATTTTCATCGTATACCCGGTCTTGATATCCGGATTGATTTTCTTTGCCTGCCTGAGGAAATTGTAGTTCATGGAAGTCAGCACACACTGATCCACAAAATCATTGTCCTCGATGATTTTCACCACTTTTTTGACAATATTCTGGTTGTGGCCGTTGTATTTTACTTCGATATTCAGGTTGATTTTTCCTTTCGCGTACGCGATGACTTCTTCCAGCTTCGGAATCTGCTCGCCACGGAATTTTTTGTTGAATCGTACACCGGCATCGAGCTGGCTGATTTCATCGTAGGTCAGGGTCCAGATGCTGGCATTCAGACCGGTTGTCCGCTTCAGATTTGTGTCGTGCAGAAGGACAATCTCACCATCACTCGTCTCCTGTACATCGATCTCCGCATAATCCGACATGCTGTCCACTGCATATTTGATCGCGCTCATCGTATTTTCCGGTGCTTTTCTGGCTCCGCCCCGGTGCGCTGACACCGAAATATACTGGGAGGAAGCCGTTGCCTCTGCACGTGTTGCGCGCATGGCATATACAAGATAAACCGTTTCTCCCGCCAGCATGGCGATCGTGAGAACCACCGCCGTTACCGGACCGCAGAAGGTGCGTACCAGCTTCGAGCTCGGCTTTTTCGTTGTCCGGCTCTTCTGGTAGCCCTTTCGGGAGGAACGGATAAAAATCAGATACAGATACGTAATGCTTCCGACAAGGCCGAACGCTCCGCCGATCAGGCTCATCGTCGATTTGACCCAGTCACCATAGACGATGACGGTACTGACAACGGTAGACGGCGTTTTCACCAGCTTTGCATAGGCAACGACAGCCGTTCCGAAAATCAGATACAAAACCCACGTAATCAGAAAAATCATCACCTGGAAAAAGACGTTGATGCCAAGCTCACGCAGCACGCGTTTTTCCAGTGTCTGGCGCACCCGCAGATGGGTATTTTTCTCTTTTTCCGTCATCATGCACCGGAACGGGATGGTGTAGGAAAACACAAACGAGAACGCGACAAGCAGAATCGTCAGCACCACAGGGATCCAGTATGCCGGGAAGGCATTGAAAATCTTCGTCAGGGAAACCTGAAGCAGTTTCATACTGCGGATGGCGCTGTAGCTGCTGTGCAGCCAAAGGTACGGGAAGCTCGCTGCCATGTAGAAAAACCAGGTCCACGGGCGGGCACGCACAAACTGTGCGGCTCCTCTTCCGCCGGCAAGCATCATGACAGGAACGGAAATCCGTTTTCGTTTCCAGGAGGCCTCCAGAGCCGCCATGACAGCATAGATTTCAAACAGCATACAGAAAAAGAAAACAAGCAGAATTCCAAAAATCAACAGAAGGGTCAGCGGATGCAACATGATCTTGTTGAAGTTTTCCGATGTCATATAACTCGTTCCCAGCTGTTTTAAGGAAAAGTTGATCGCCGCATTGGCGAGTCTTGAAACCAGCTGGCTGGAAAACAGGCGGTAGACCGTCTCAAATATCACGATGCTAAGCAGGTTTTTCTGCAAAAGTTTCCATGCCATATTCAGATAAATTCGTATCATTCCTGCATTTTTTACTGCCTTTTTTCTCATCTGCTGTTGTTCTCTCCTGTCAGCCGCAATTCCCCCGATGAATCTGTATGCAAAAATTACCTTTATTTTTTCTCTTTTGTATTTTACATTTGACACTTCGAGTCTTTTTTGAAGCTCTTTTCTTTCTGTTCATTTTAAACTATCTTCCAGTATAACACAAAACCGGGTCTTTGAGTATTCTTTTTTCTATTTCTGGTTGCACCACTTCTGCAGTTTTTTTACCATGGCGGATGGGCTGCTTACTGATTTTTCCATCCTGCTGTCCGCATCCGGTGCCTGCCGCAAAGCAACACCGAAAAAATACAGCACGAACGCAACGACGATGAGTTCGGGCTTTACATAATTCATTGCTTCCATGGAACATCCTTTCTGATTGTTCTGTTTTTGAAAGTCTTTTTTCTATATTATGATGGGATAATGATTTACGACTGGATAAGATTTTCTTACTGTAAACCCAAAAAATCCCACCTGTTTTTCAGATGGGATTTTCCAGTGGTGTGCTGTTCTTTGATTTTTAATTTACTATCTTGTGCAGCAATTCCCCTGACCTGCCCCTGGCTGCGGTGCCGCACAGAAAGTCTTTGCATCAAACGACGGATTAAACGCATAAAAGTTCTTCGAATTCAATTCGTCCTGTACAGAACGCAGTGCTTCACCAAAACGTTGGAAATGCACAACCTCACGTGCCCGCAGGAAACGAATCGGATCTGCTACCTCCGGATCTTTTACCAAGCGAAGGATGTTGTCGTACGTTGATCGGGCTTTCTGTTCTGCAGCGAGATCTTCGAACAGATCTGTTAACGGATCGCCTTTCGACTGAAATTCGCAGGAATTAAACGGGACTCCGCCGGCCGCCTGTGGCCAGATTCCGGCTGTGTGGTCTACATAGTAATTAGCAAAACCGGAATTCTGAATTTCTTCCAGCGAAAGATCACAGGTAAGCTGATGAACGATCGTGGATACCATTTCGAGATGAGCTAATTCCTCGGTACCAACATCATTCAACACCCCCGCTACAATTCGGTTCGGTGCTGTGAAACGCTGAGAGAGATACCGCATGGATGCGCCCATCTCTCCATCCGGTCCACCATACTGACTCATGATAATTTGGGCGATTTTGGGGTTTGGTGTCGTGATGTTTACAGGATACTCGAGGCGTTTTTCATAATTCCACATCCGTCAGCACCCTCCTTTCCGGTTGACTTCCCACGGCCATGGCTGCATAACCCATTCGAAAGAACGGCTCATGCGGTCGTTGGCGGTATCGATCGTGAGCGGGCCGTACTGTTCGGCGTACTGTTTCAATGCTTCTTTTCGAAGCTTCACTTTTTCCCGGAAAAAGGCAAGTGCATCTTCATCCTCCGGGTGGGTGTCGAGGTAAAGGTTCATTTCAACAACAGCAAAGCTGACCTGATCAATCCAGGCGAGCAGCTTTTCGCGGGATGGCATCTGCGGCATCATAGGCACTGTCCTCCTCCCTTTCCACAGAATGGTTTACAGAGTTCCGGGAATAAGGTTCCATTTTTAATGCAGCGGAAAGATCATAGATCTGTTCAAACCGCTGCATCGGAACGTACGCCATTGCAGGTATCATATGATCTACATGCTGCATTTTCCGCGGGAAATTCCTTGGTTCCATCTTCAGTTCCATATTGTTTGAAGCGGCGCGGCGGTTCTGCATATTGTTCGCACCGCAGCAGCCGCAATTCATACGGGATGAATCCATACCATGTTCCTCTTTCATTTTCTGTTCTTTATAGAGTATGAAGAAAATAAGAAAGTGTCAAAAAAGGCAGCGGTTTCTCTTCCGCTGCCTTTCTGTCATACTAATGAAATTTTCATCAAAACTGCATCTCATACAAATGCGCATAAATCCCGCCTTTCGCGAGCAGTTCCTTATGTGTGCCTTCCTCCGCAATTCCATTCTCCGTCAGCACCAGAATCCGCTTTGCATTCCGGATTGTGGACAGCCGGTGCGCAATCACGAAGGTTGTCCTGTCTTTCGCCAGAAGTTCCAAAGATTTCTGGACGACTTTTTCGCTTTCGTTGTCGAGCGCTGAGGTTGCCTCGTCGAAAATCAGAATCGGCGGGTTTTTGAGGAATACGCGGGCGATGGAAAGCCGTTGTTTCTGGCCACCGGAAAGTTTTACGCCGCGCTGGCCGATATCGGTGTCGTAGCCGTCCGCCAGCTCCATGATAAATTCATGTGCATTGGCCGCTTTCGCTGCGCGGATGACCTCCTCGTCGGTCGCATCCGGTCTGCCATAGCGGATGTTGTCGATGATCGTTCCCGCAAACAGGTACACATCCTGCTGCACAATACCGATCTCATCGCGCAGATCCTTTAACTTCACATCGCGGATGTCCTTTCCATCCAGCAGAATTCGTCCTTCCGTCACATCGTAAAAACGCGGAATCAGCGAGCAAAGCGTCGTCTTTCCGGCGCCGGAGCTGCCGACCAGTGCCACATAGTCGCCGGCCGGGACATGCAGATTCACATTGCTTAACACGTTTTCCTTCGACTCCTCATAGTGAAACGAAACGTTTTCAAAGGTTACTTCTCCCTGCACATTCTTCAGTGGCAGTGCATCCGGCTTGTCCTGGATGTCCGGTGCGATGCTCATAATTTCCAGGAAACGTTCATAACCGGAATAACCATTCTGGAACTGCTCCGTAAAGTTCACCAGCTTTTTCACCGGATCTGTGCAGTTGTTGATGTACAGAAGAAAGGTAACCAGATCCGCTGCCCCAAGCTTCCCACCTGTCATCAGCAATGCGCCGACAATCAGCGAAATAACGGTAATCAGCGTCGAAAAGGCTCCCATTCCCGAATTGTAAATTCCCATATAGCGGTAGCGACCTTCTTCGAATCGACAAAACGGTCATTTCCCGCATTGAACTTACGCATCTCTTCTGTCTCATTTCCAAACGATTTGACAACACGGATCCCCGAAAGACTGTCCTCAATCTGACTGTTGATATCCGCAATTCTGCGGCGGTTTTCCTTGAATGCACTCTTCATGCGGCTGTTCATCACTAACGCAAACAGCAGCATCACCACAATAACCACAAGCGGCACACATGCCAGCATCGGATTTACCACAAACAGAATAATCATCGCGCCGATCAGTTTGATAAACGAAATGACAATATTCTCCGGCCCATGATGTAAAAGCTCACTGATATCGAACAGATCGCTTGTGATGCGCGACAACAGATGGCCGACCTTCTGGTTATCGAAAAAAGCAAACGAAAGCTTCTGATAATGGCCGAAGATCTCGTTCCGCATATCATGCTCAATCCGCGCCCCCATCACATGGCCGTAATAGGCAATATAAAAGTTACAGTATATTTCAACCAGAACCATAGCAATCATCAGAATACCGAGGCGGATAATCTCACCCGTTGCCTGCTCCAGCGGCTTTTCCACAACCGTACTCGTAATATACCGTACAATCAGTGGAATCACCAGTGTAATGGCTGCTCCAAGCATTGCAAAAAACATGTCGGTAAAAAACAATCCCTTATATGGAATGTAATACCGCGCCAGCTGGCGGATTCTTCTCTTCTCTTTTCCGGTTTCTTTTTCTTTACTCATCCTGTCCTCCCTTTCCGTTGGAAACCATTTTGTAATCTTTTCGGAACTCAGACGGTGATACGCCGCATGCCGTTTTAAATGATTTCATGAAATGCTTATCATTTTCAAATCCAACCTGTTTGGCAATTTCCGTAATTTTATCTTCTGTTTGAATCAACAGACGCTTTGCCTCCGCAATGCGGATCTCCTTCAGATAGTTCACAAAATTCACACCGGTATGTTCTTTAAACGCTGCTGAAAACAGCGAATAATTCATACAAATATGGTTAGATACCATTGCCATATTCAGATCTTTTGCATAATTTTCCCGAATATATGAAATTGCCTCTTCCATTTTTTCTTTTCCGGCTGTCTGACTTTTCAGGCTTTCCCTGTAAACGTGTATCCATTTTTCAAACGCATCCAGAAACAGATCTGCATCACGGTACTGCAGAGGGCGCGGACATTTTTCCTGTTTTTCCGCCACTCGATGAAAAAGATCCAGCTCTTTACAGATTGCTTCTGTTACTGCCAGAAGCTGATAGGGGGAAACCCTCTGATGTGCTGCCTCAAAATACCAGTTCCGCATTTTTCGCAGCACAGTATCTGCCCGGTCCGTTGGCACCTGCAGAATAAATTTTTCCTGAAACTGTGCCAGTTCCGGCTTTTCCTCAAAACATTTTTTCTGATATTCTTCCACAGGATTTTTCTGTATAAATGCCATTTCCCGGGCCAGCAGTGCTTCCTGGTATGCCTCTGGAATTTCCATCACAGAATGATGTTCTTTTCCCACTCCGAGACAAAATCTCTCATCTTTTTCTTTCATGATCCGCTCTGCCTCCGGTTCCGGCAAAAGATACAGAACTCCTCCTTCTACGCCTTCCAGCAGAATTCCGCTGCATTTCGAAAACCGTTCCCCATTTGCCTTGCTGGTCAGCAGGATCCGGAAGCTGTCGTTTCCGATGTATCGCCGGATCCTGCTTTCCATATCCATCCATTCGTTTTCTTCGGCCATTTCTGCATTCATCATCAGATAACGGAGCTGATTTAAAAAGCACCGTTCTTCCTCTTCTTCCGTTTCCCGGGTCTCCGAAAGCTCTCGTTCCAGATTTTCCAGAAGCTGTTCTATCGTCTCCCGCTTGATCGGTTTTAAAATATAGTCCCGAACTCCATGCTTCATCATTTCAACCGCATAGGAAAATTCATCATAGCCGCTTAAAACAATAACAACAGGTTTCTGTGACAACTCCTCCATTTTGTTGACCAGTGTCAGACCATCCATTTTGGGCATACGGATATCAGTGAACATGACGTCCACCCTCTGTTTTCCCAAAATCTCCAATGCCTCTTCTCCGTTTCGACACTCCAGAATCTCCTCCACCGGCACGCTGCTTCGCCGGATCATCGCCACGATTCCCTGTCGAATCAATTTTTCATCTTCTACAACCAGCAGTGTATTCATTTTCTTTTTCTTCCTCTTTCTCGTCACCCTCTTGATCCATCGGAGAATATTTCCCCCTCGTGATGGGAAGATGAATGCTCACCTTCGTATAGCAATGCTCTTTTGTATAAACTGACAGTCCATACTCTGTTCCAAATTGAATGTGAATTCTGTCCTGTACATTCCGAAGCCCGATTCCATGTTTCGGCTGTGTGTCTGAATTCAGGCGCATCCTTAGTTTACGTCTCAGAATTGCAAGCTGCTTTTCTGACATGCCTGTTCCGGAATCTGTGATTTCAATCTCAAAGCTCTTTTCATGCTCTATTCCTTTGATTTCAATGACGCGTCTGCATCCAGCTCCTCAATTCCATGTGTGATTGCATTTTCCACAATCGGCTGAAGAGACATCTTGGGGATATCCTGCCGATACAAATTTTCCGGCATCTGAACGGACAGTGTTATTGTGAAATCATACCGCAGATTCATCAGTTCCACATAGTTCTGAATATAATTCATCTCATCCTGAACGGTTACCAGGAATTTATTCCAGCGCATATTGTAGTGCAGCATTTCACCAAGTGCTGTCACTGCATCAGAAATCGTATATTCTTCATTAATCTCAGCCATCATCTTGATGGATTCCAGAACATTATAAATAAAATGAGCGTTAATCTGGTTCTGCATTGCCCGGATTGCCGTATCTTTCAGTGCTGCCTCCCTTTTGATGCTTTCCTCGTTCTGTTTCTGAATTCTCTCCAGCATTCCGTTGATACCATAGCTCATTTCCCGCATCTCTTCTGCGCTGTAACAAACCTTTATCTTTGTTGTTCCATTGTCAATCTGACGCATCTCACACAGGACGTCATAAAACTCCTTCAGCAGGCCACGCACAATCAGATTGACCACCACAATAAGAAGCAGCCCGAAGCCGGCAAATTCAAGCAGCATTCTCTGCTGCTGTTTGATCATGTTTCCGGTTGCATCATCCAAATTGGTCAGTGTTACAAACATTCCATTGAGTTTATCGACTTTCCGAAGCACAATTGCAACGTTTTTCCGGTCAATCACCGCACTCTGCTGACTCTCTTTTCTGTCACGGATTCCTGCCCGGAACAGAATCAACCCCCGATAGGACTGCCATTTGCAGGCTGCCGCTGTCTTCCCGCAATCATATAAATTCCAATTTTCATCAACAAAGCAGGCCCAGCTGCTGTCACCGGATCGATAAATTTCGGGAAATATGTCTGCCATACGCATGGATACCTCGATCACGCCAAGCCTTCCTCCGCTTTGATCCCGCAGTTCCCGTACATAAGTCATCAAATGGGAACCTTCTTTTTTTGTACCGGAGATAATATTTTTTCCTGTATGTCAAAAAACCACTGTCCACCGCCCTGATAGCTTCGGTACCAGGAACAGTTTTTCATCTTTTCCTTCTGATACAGGATCGGCTGCTGCTCCAGAAAACCATCTGCCATGGCAAAAATATGGATCTGGTACAGATCCGGCATTGCCTCCTGCATTTTATCGATTATGCTGATGCTGTTGTTCCGAAATTGCTGATAATAGCTCTCAGAGATCTCCTCTCCCCTCCTGAGATGAAGAAGATATTTTTCCAGTGGTTCATACTCCTGCAGCGTATCTACAACCATTGAGCAGGCATTCGCTTTTGCATTCACCTCCGCACAGGTAAGATCTGTTGCCGTTACTGCTTCATTTACCCCATGATCTATGGCATTCTTTTTGATACTCCTAAACCCAAAGCACATCATGCCAAAAAGCGGAATAAAAATAAAGATCAACGTTGTTACGGTAAATTTTTGGTTCAGTTTCAGTCCGCGAAACCAGTTTCGCATTTTTCATCCCCCAGTTTTCTTTTCGGTTCTGTAACCTTACTAATTTTACCAGTTTTTTCTTTAAAAAGCAATTTTTTCAGAAAAATTATTGACAAAAAGAGAAGACGGTACACTTCTTTTCCGTGTACCGTCTCTCTTTTCGCAAGACTCATATATGACGCAAAGCATGGTTCCAGGGAAACAGCTTTCGTACCATTGTTATACTGTTGTCAGATCCCACGGTTCATAAATCTTCGGAACATCGCTGATCAGACGTTTGGTATACGCTGCTGTCGGGTGAAGAATTACTTCTTCTGCCGGTCCCGATTCTACAAATTTTCCATGCTCCATAATATAAACATTATCGGATACATAGTAAGCAAGACCAATATCGTGGGTAATGAAGATAATCGTCATATTGATCTCATCACGCAGCTTCAGCAGCATATCAAGGATCGTTGCACGTGAGCAGGCATCAATCATGGACGTCGGCTCATCGGCAAGCAGAATCTTTGGTTTCAGAAGGAAAATGCGTGCGATCATCAGTCGCTGCATCTGGCCTCCTGACAGCTCAAATGGATATTTGTTTGTCAGTTCTGCGTATTTTAAGTTTACAAAACTGCAGGCCTCTGTCATCAGACGTTCTTTTTCTTCTTTCGGCAGATTTTTGTCACCACGCATGTTAATGCAATCCAGCAGAACAGAATCTACACGTTTGAACATATTGTAGGAAGCGAACGGGTCCTGGAAAATCGCCTGAATTCCCTTCCAGTACTCTTTTTTCTTCTTTCCGTTCGAAATGTCTCTTGGTTTACCCTGGAAATCAATTTCGCCTTCGGTTACACTGATCAGTCCGAGCAGCATCTTGGAAAGCGTTGTTTTTCCGGATCCGGATTCTCCTACGATGGAAACGAATTCACCCTCATGAAAATCGAAATCCACATGGTCTACAGCGACCGTTTTGGCATCACCAAAACCAAACACTTTCGTCACACCTCTTCCGGAAAGGCATGGTTTTAATTCTTTTCCATCACACATTTGCATACACCTCCCGAATCTTTCTCTCAGACATCAGGCAGCGGTACTCTCTTCCGTTTGGCAGCTCGATGACCTCTGGTTTCATACCGCGGCAGGTTGGTTGTGCATAAGGACAGCGGTCTGCAAAGCGGCAGCCCTCCGGCGGATGTTTCAGGTTTGGCGGAGTTCCAGGAATTGCAGTCAGCTTCTGTTCTCTTACACCTTCCTCCGGAACGATGATCGATCCCATCAGACCTTTGGAATATGGATGCAGCGGATCGAATACCATTTCTTTTGCGGTACCTTTTTCTACGATCTGTCCGGCATACATAACCATAATATCGTCAGTTACGTTGTAAAGAAGCGGCAGCTCGTGGGTGATGAAGATCATGGATTTGATAAATCCTTTTTCCATCAGGTCTCGCATCATCTTGATAACCATCTTCTGGGAAGTTACATCCAGTGCGGATGAAGGCTCATCGGCAATCAATACCTTCGGAGAAAGGATGGTGGAAATTGCAATTACCGTTCTCTGTTTCATACCACCGGAAAGTTCTACGGCGTGTTTCTGCAGAACCTCTTCCGGCAATCCCAGGATTTCAAAACGCTCTTTTGCCAGATCATAAATGTCTTTTTTCGGCATTTTCGGATCGTGCGCATGAATAACATCTTCCACAAATCGAATGATTTTCTGTGTCGGGTTCAGCGCGTTCATCGCCGCCTGCGGAATGTAGCAATCTCATTACCAAGGATATTTTTTCTTACATCATCCGGTTTCATTCCGGAAATCTTTCTTCCATCTACAATGATGTCACCGCTGATGTAATGCAGTGGCGCGAAATAATAGCCCATCAGGACAGCGCCAGTGTTGATTTACCACAGCCGGACTCTCCGGCTACACCAAGGGATTTTCCCTCTTCAATTTTCAGGGAGACTCCGTCTACGGCGTATACATCTTCATAAACGAGTACATATTTCGTTTTCAGATTGTTTACTTCCAGCATTACTTTTCCCATAGCTGCCTCCTTAGTCTCTTAACTG
>ENA-OQCN01000065-OQCN01000065.1-human-gut-metagenome-genome-assembly--contig:-NODE-65-length-43953-cov-6.038516_pt1 | contig 43953 bp, 42 predicted proteins | sample MGYA00242497_ERZ504576 | MGnify/ENA primary metagenome ERZ504576 (study PRJEB26092, sample SAMD00036296) | human gut metagenome | host: Homo sapiens | study: EMG produced TPA metagenomics assembly of...
CTCGACAAATATTTAGTAGACGATACGATCGTGAATGTAACTTTAAGTGTTCAGAAGGGAAGACAGAAGATAGAAGTTACCATTCCTATGAAAGGGCACATTATCCGTGCTGAAGAAGGCAGTGAAGACATGTATGTATCTATTGACCTGGTAGTAGATGTGATCGAACGCCAGATCCGCAGATATAAAACAAGACTTATGAATCAGAAATATGATGGAACAAGCTTCAAACAGGAATTTATGGAGCAGGAAGACGATGTGGAAGATGATGAGATCAGAATCATCCGAAGCAAGAAGTTTGCTATCAAACCAATGGATGTAGAAGAAGCTTGTGTACAGATGGAATTATTAGGACATGATTTCTTTGTATTCCGCAATGCTGATACATTTGAAGTCAATGTTGTATACAAGAGAAAAGGAAATACATACGGACTGATCGAACCTGAATTTTAGAAGATCGGAAGATGGAGGAGATCCTTATGACAAGGATCTCCTTTTTTCATACTTTTTTTGCATCTGATGATAATAACCTAATATAAATTTTCCTTGCTCTTCTAATGGTAATTGCTTTGGAAAACCATCTTTTGTCATTTCAATTTTCCCTATAATTTCTGTCAAACTTATTTCATACCACTTTTTCTTTTCTGGATGTTCTCTTTCTAATTTTTTAGTATGACTATTTTTTAGTTTAATTAAAATAGGGAATACCAATGCAGGCGTAGCACATGCAGAATTAAAATAACGATCCCTAATTGTTGTATTAATTCCCGGATTAGCATCCTGCTGAATAGATTCCAACACCGCAAATAATCTTCCTAATACATATGCCTGATCTTCACTTTCCTGATTTAATGCCATATATTCTTCTCCTTCCTTCCATTTATAATATTGCTGCAAAATCCTGTGAATTTTCTCAGAATAGCCGGAAGCATCTTACCTCCAAACCATACAGTCAGTGCCAGAAACAGAAGTCCCAGTGCCATCATCAGGCAGCCCACACCAATGGTAAGGATTCCTGCCGGCGGCATGGATACTGTAAGCGGAATTCCAATGATGACACACATAACAGCCGCGATCACAAGTACCACTGATCCTGCGCCTACAAAAAATGTCAGAAGAAACGGAAGCAATGCCAGTGTCACGATCACACCAACTGCCCCGCCAAACACCCCTTTGATAAGAGGTGCCGCAAAAACAAGAACGATCAGTGCCAGGATGATCCCCGGCTTGTTCTGTTTCTTCTCCGCATGATAACCACGTTCGCGCGGTTCTCCCTTCTGCCTCTGTTATAGCCGGAATTATTATTTCCAGAATCGCTGTTCCCAGAAATTTTTCCCTGAACAGTGATCTCTGTGTATTTATCAGGCATATCGCCTTCTTCGGAAACTCTGGTATCCTGATATCCATTCTCAGTATATTCTCCGTAATCGCTGCCATTCTCCTGAAGATCAGCCTTGATGATCGCGGCAACTTTCCCCGGATTTCCCAGTTCGCGTATCACCTCTCCTTCATTCTCCGGCCCTGCATCATCAAAATATCCTTCATAATATTCCAGTGCTTCCTGTCTCTCCGCCTCTGAAATATCGGAAAGCAGCCTCTCAAGCTGTTCCATAAACTGCTTCCTGTTCATAATCAAACTCCCTCCTCAAACATCCTGGTAATCTTGGACGAATAAATCTCCCATTCGGTTCTGTAAAGATTCAACTGCGCTGCTCCCTTGTCTGTCAGCTTATAATACTTCCGGTTCCTGCCTGCGTATTCCATATTGTAGGCTTCCAGACATTCATCCTTCTGAAGTCTTCGAAGAACCGGATACAGCGTAGACTCTGAAACCTCCAGAACACTCCGCACATCCTGGGTGATCTTATACCCGTAAGTACCGTCCTTCTCTCTGGAAATAACGGCCAGGACAATTGCATCCAGAAGTGCTGCTCCTGTATTAAATACCATTTGCTCACCTCTCTATAACCACTAAAACGGACATTCACCTTCCGCTCTCTTACATGCCGATGAACGCGATCACCTTACAATTCTGCATTCACATAATAAGTCATGTAATATTGTTTTATGAATAATACTATATATCGTATAATATAGTTTTGTCAATAGTATTTAGAAAAATCCCATCATCCTTTATAATATTTGTTACTGATCACTCAGTTCTCAGCAACACGCTTCGCGATGCACAGAATTTATGCTTGCCGCATAATCGCGCGACATGTCTCGGGTTTTCTGTGACCTTCGTTCACAAAAAAACACCTCGCGGGATATTACCAGTGAACAGTAACTAATATTTTCAGTTGCCTGATCACTTTTACACTCAAAAAATGTTCGTACATTTGATCAGATCAGTTAAGTCTACTTTCGGATTACCCCCAATTATGATTCGCATAAGACTTACTTACATCAGCTTGATATTGATATTATGGAGGAAAATATGACAGATTCAGATAAAATAAAGACATTACCGCTCCCATTTCTGGAGCGTATGAAAGAAATGCTTGGAAATGACTACGACGCTTTTCTGGAAAGCTACGAAAATCCCCGTACCTATGGTCTCCGGGTAAATACAGCGAAACTTTCCTGCCAGGATTTCGAAGAACTTCCCCCTTTGAGATTCGACCGATCCCGTGGATCTCAAACGGATATTTCTACAATGAGGAAAGCCGACCGGCACGCTGCGCCTACTATCAGGCCGGACTTTATTATCTCCAGGAGCCAAGTGCCATGACACCTGCATCCAGACTTCCCATTGAACCGGGAGATTTCGTCCTGGATCTCTGTGCAGCTCCCGGAGGAAAAGCCACTGCACTTGGCGCAGCTTTAAATGATACAGGCTTTCTGCTTGCCAATGATATCAGCACTTCCAGAGCAAGAGCCCTTCTTAGAAATCTGGAGCTCTTTGGCATCAAAAACATGCTTGTTACTGATGAAAAACCTGCCAGGCTTGCACAGCGTTTTCCAGCCTTCTTCAATAAAATTCTTCTGGACGCCCCATGCTCCGGTGAAGGCATGTTCCGAAAAGAAGAAGCCCTTGCCCGTGACTGGACTCCTGAGAAATCTGCTGAACTTTCCGATATACAGAAAGACCTGATCCTGAAAGCTGCTGATATGCTCCGCCCAGGCGGAATGATGCTGTACTCCACCTGTACCTTCTCTCCGTGTGAGGATGAGGAAGTGGTCGCTCATCTTCTTCAGGAAAGACCAGATATGGAGCTAATGGAAATGCCCGGATATGAAGGATTCTCCGAAGGACGGCCGGAACTTATCAACACACCGATTTCCCCTGAAGCTTTCGACCCGTCCTCCCTTCGAAAATGCGTCCGCATCTTTCCACACAAGATGGACGGTGAAGGTCATTTCCTTGCCCTTTTCCACAAAAAAGGCGACTCCCTTCCTCCAGTTTTCCGCCCTGCCGGAAAAGGTCCTGACAAAAACACCCGGAAATGGATGGAGGAATTTTTTGCAGAAATCGGTCTTCATACTCTTGGAGGACAGGAATTTGACTGGAACCGCGTGGAAATCCGCAAGGACAAGGTTTACTATCAGCTTCCATTCCCACTGGATCTCCGGGGTATCTCTTTTCTCAGAAACGGCCTCTACCTGGGCGATCTGAAAAAGAACCGTTTCGAACCATCACAGCCCCTGGCCCTGGCACTTCACAAAGAAGATATTGAGGCTACGATCTCCCTGTCTGTTTCTGATGAGCGCATCACCCGCTATCTCAAAGGTGAGACCCTTAACATCGAACCAGAAGAAGCAGCCCACAAAAAAGGCTGGCATCTTCTCTGCGCAGACGGCTATCCGATCGGTTTCGGCAAACTTGTAAACGGAATCCTGAAAAACAAATATCCTGCGGGCTGGAGAGTATAAGTGCTCCGCCGCAGGATATCTGCTCATATCAATATAGAATTTCATTTTTAGGTCAGAAGCTGAACATTTCCGTAAAGTCTCTGACCTTTTTTCCTGTAGCTGGATACTCTCAATTCGCAATCACTGTTCATCACTGCATAATTCTCAGCATAAGATTTCTTTTCCCAAAGCAAATGAATAAATATATCTCTCCTTCACCTTCCGTCCGGTCATCCTCTCAAGTGCCTCAGCATAGTCTTCCAGCTGCACATGATACCGTTTGATCAGCTTCTGTTCTTCACCACGGCGCACAAAGTCCGTTTTATAGTCCACCAGAACAATCTCCTCATCTTCAATGAAATATGCGTCAATAATTCCCTGTACCAGAACACTTTCCCCACACTGCCATTCCGGTTCCAGCTCTGAGGCCTTCCTTGCGATCACAAAAGGCTGTTCCCTGAAAAGCAGCCGGTTCAAAGCAGCCGCTTTCGTCCGCTGTCCCAAATCCGTCTCCAGAAAATGCCAGATATCACGTATCCGTACAGATTCCGCTTCTTTCTCTTCCATCTTTTTCAGATCAAACCATTCTTTCAGCTGTTCCCGGATCATGTCCTGGTTCTCTGTCCTTCGATAATCCAGACATTCCATTACACGGTGATAAGCAGTTCCACGCAGCGCACCTGTATAAGTTTCCTCTTTTTTCTCCTCGATAAACCTTGGAACAAGCGGCATGATTTCCTCTTCCTGCTCATAATCCACGGTCTCTTCCAGATCCTGTTCGCTGTGGTAGCTTCTCTTTTTCAGTTCAGACACACTGATCTTCACAGGCAGATCTTTCAGATAGTCATACTCATACTGAAAAGAAAAACGTCTCTCAATTTCTTCCCGAATCTCACTGTCATAGACAATTCCCGGATTCCAGTTCTCAAGAGCAGCTTTTTTCATCTCTTTTTCTGCCTGCTCCACAACCTCATCCTCTACAAGATCTGCTGCTGTGATCTTCTCCACAACAAACTCCGATTCATCTTCATAAAGCGGATTCATTCGGTTCATAAACAGTCCGTACTCCTGAAACAGACCGGACATGCAGCGGTGTCTTGCAAGTGCAGGAAGCACATAATTCCAGTAAGTTTTTCCGCGCATACGCATGCCAAGAGAAAGCAGTTCTTCTTTATTATCCCTTAAAACGGACAGTGATGTAATCTCATTTTCAAGATCACCGATGGTTCCACAGAGGATCAGCTTCTCCTTTGCTCTTGTCAATGCCACATAAAGCACCCGGAGTTCCTCTCCAAGGCTCTCCTTCAGAAGCTCCCTGCGGATGATCTGCTTGCAAAGTGAGGATGCAATGATCCTTTTATCCGGCAGAATGGCATCTGCACCAATTCCCAGATCCGGATGGATCAGAATACTTGCATTCATATCACGGAAATTAAATCTCTTACCCATTCCTGCTGCAAACACTACCGGAAATTCCAATCCTTTACTCTTATGGATCGTCATGATCTGTACTGCACTTTCCCCTGCACCGGAAAGATTCACCTCACCATAATCCACCTGATACTGCTGCAGTTTTTCAATATACCGTACAAAATTAAAAAGGCCTCTGTAACTTGTCTTCTCATATTCCATCGCCTTTTCCACCAGCATGTTCAGGTTCGCGCTTCTCTGTACACCATCCGGCATAGCTTTTGCATAATTGCCATATCCGGTACGCTCAAGAGCTTCCAGAATCAGCTGATGCACCGGCGTATAAGCGGACATATCACGAAGCGCATTCATATTTTCCATAAAACGGGACAGTTTTCTCCCAGGATTTTTTTCTTTTCTCCAACAATCTTATGCTCCCGGTAATCCTCCACAAAAGACTTCACACATTCATAGATCATTCCCTCTGGACAGGCAATGCGGATCTCTGCCAGTTCTTCCGTAGTGCATCCTGCCATCGGTGAACGAAGCACACCGGTAAGCGGGATATCCTGCAGCGGATTATCCAGGATACGAAGATAATTCAGAAGTGTCACCACCTCAGTAGTGGAAAAATATCCTGTCCTGGATGCCGTGTAAGAAGGAATCCCCCTTGAAGACAGCACCTCCCCAAAAGTTTCAGCCCAGCCTGTGGCAGAACGAAGCAGTATCACAATATCTCCATATCGCAGAGGCCGGTACTCCCCTGTTTCCTTATCCAGCACCTTCTCTGTTCCCACCATGGAACGTATTTTTCCTGCAATTGCCAGAGCTTCCAGCTCCCGTTCATTCTCCGGACCTTCCTCTTCTTCCAGTACCGGACTGTCCTTCTCCACAAAAAGCACCTCTGTCTTCACAAAGTCAGGATTCTGTCCTTCCGGAAAAGAAGCCCCCGGATAAAGAGCTGCCGCTTCATCGTAATCGATTCCTCCCAGATCCGATCCCATGATCTGCCGGAAAATAAAGTTTACACCGGAAAGTACTTCCGTACGGCTTCGGAAATTTTTATGAAGGTCGATCCTCTGCTCCCGGCTGTCTGCAAGAGAATAATTTTTATATTTCTCCATAAAAAGCTCCGGCCGTGCCAGGCGGAAGCGGTAAATACTCTGCTTCACATCTCCTACCATAAAGATATTTTTTCTCTCATTGACCCAGCCGGAAACATTCTGCATCAGGATTTCCTGGACAAGGTTGCTGTCCTGATATTCATCCAGCAATACCTCATCATATTTCTCTGACAATTCCCTTGCAGCCTGGCTTGGCGTATAGGTATCTCCTTCTTTTTTCAAAAGGATCTCAAGGGCAAAATGCTCCATATCTGAAAAATCTAGGACATTTTTTTCCCGCTTCTTCTCACTGAACCGCCCTGCAAAATCCTTCGTCAGCTGCACCAGCATCTCAAGAGGCTCTGCTGAGGCAAGTGTCAGCTCTGTCAGTTCATCAAGTGTACACTGAAAATACCTGTCGCCCAGATCCTTCAAAATATCCTTTTCGTCCTCCCTGATATCCTTCACAAGACTTTTCAGCTGATCTGAAACCCCTTCCATCTTCTTCGTGGAAAGCCTGGCAAACTTAAGATTCTGAAGATACTGTGCCATTTCTTCATAGTCCTGTTTAACGGACAGTTTCCGGAGCTGCCGGATCAGGATAAGATCATTTTTCAGTGCATCCAGATACAGTTCCGGACCTTCTGTTTCCCCGCAGATCTCCATGGCACTCTCCGTAAGCTCCTCTGCTTCTTTCAATGCGCTGTCCACGATCTCCCACAGATAATGAAACCATGGGGTCCCTGCAATTCCCTTCTCCGGATCCAGATGATAATTCTCCACGCAGCCATCCAGCCATTCTTCAGGCCATGGATTACTCATGGAAGCATTGTAAAGATCCAGTACGTGCTCCTTCAGCCCTTCGTCGGATTTTCCGGAAGCGTAACATTCCACAAAAGCTGTGAATTTCTCATCACCCTCTGCATAATAATCCTCAAAAAGTTCCTTCAGAACATCCTCCTGAAGAAGCTTCAGCTCTCCTTCATCTGCAGTCCGATATCCCGGATCCAGGCCGATGAGATGAAAATAATTCCGGATCACATAAGAACAGAACCCATCAATAGTAGTGATCTGCGCCGTGTGGATCAGCATCATCTGCCTTTGCAGATGTTCATTATCCGGATCTTCTGCCAGTGCCGTGTCCAGAGCCCTCTCAATACGCTCCCTCATCTCTCCTGCAGCAGCCCTTGTAAAAGTCATGATCAGAAGCCTGTCAATATCTACCGGCCTTAAAGGATCCATGATCTTACTTAAGATCCTCTGCACCAGAACTGCAGTCTTACCGGAACCGGCTGCTGCACTGACCAGAATGTTCCTGTCGCGAAGCGTGATGACCTTCTGCTGTTCTTCTGTCCATTTCATTGCCATTTATTCATCCTCCTTCACGATCTTTTTCCACAGGTCACTCTCTGAGAAAGACGGCAGTCTGTGGAACTCATATCCGGGTATCTTTCTGTCAAATCCGCATACTGTACTGTACGGACAGTAGGTGCAGGCATTCTTTTTTCCAAGCTCATAAGGTTCCACTGCCGCATTTCCATCTAGGATCGATTCCCGGATATCACAGATTTTCTGACGAACATATGCACCCAGCGCATCAAACTGCTTCCTGGATGCAACAGAAGAACGCCTGCTGAAGCTTCCATCCTTATTAACGGACACCGGAATTGATGACAGTGTATTATCAATACGGAAACTTACATCATCATCTGCCTGCACCAGACCATTCATCTTCAGCTTTTTCAGCATCTGATCACTGACACTTTCCACATCTGCATGGATCTTTTCCTGGATCATAGGATCTTTCACATTGTAGTAAAAGACACCGGCCGGAACGATCTCCTTATCCGGATATTTCTTCTGTTCCACCTGCAAGGCTCCGTCCAGATAGATCATCAGCTGCAGCTGAAGGCCATGATACAAAGCCAGGAGATCAAAGGATGTGTTTCCCGTCTTATAATCGATCACCTTCACATATACACGGTTCTTTTCCGCATCTTCCATGATATCCACACGGTCGATCCTTCCTCCGCCGAAGATCACTTCAAATCCCTCCGGCCGGAAATCCCCGTGTTTCAGCTGTTCCTGCAAAGCCCACACAGTTCGCCGCAGTATTCGCCTTGTCCGCTCGATCATATATTCATTTCTTGCACTGCTTTTGAGAACTGTATTCCCATAATCTGCAGACACCTGATCCAGGCAGCTGTCAATCAGCTGATTACGTTCTTCTTCTGTAAGCTCTGCCCAGTCCAGTCCCTCTTTTCGTACTTCAACTGCAAACCGTTCCAGAGCCATGTGCATGACATTTCCCATATCTATAGCCCTGAATTCAAACTCAGCACGCTCTGTCACCTTCAGTCCATACTGAAGAAAATGTGCAAAAGCACAGGCAGCATACCGCTCCAGCCGTGTGGCACTGTACGGTGAGATCTCCCCGTACAGAATCCCTGCTACAGCTTTTCCGATCTGGTCAGAAGGTTTCTGTGTAAATGCGGCTTTTACAAGCTTCTCCACTACTGTCCGATATTGAGGGCTCTCAATGTACCAGCTGTAAAGTTCCTGGAACACAGGATTCTCTCTGTAATCCTCACCTGCAAGTCCTCTTAACAAATAATCCAGACTGATTCCCGGAAGCTCCAGAAGCTCCATCGGCTCCTGTTCTTCGGAACACTGCTCCACTTCCATCTCAGGAAACATATCCCGGATATTGTTGATCAGAAAAGCCGGCCCCAGTGCTTTTCCCTGACTGTCAGACTGACAGAAAGACAGGCATAGAAGTTCCCTGGGCTTGGTCATATTCAGATACAGATAAAAACGCTGCATGTTCATCAGTTCTTTAGGCCCCGGTGCCAGCTGGATCCCCTGATCCTGAAAAAATTCCCTGTCAAGCTCTGTAAGTATTCCTCCACCTGCTGTATTCTTTGGAATATTTCCTTCATTTACCCCTACAAAAAACAAAGCCCGTATATCCTTCAGTCGTGTTCGCTCCATATCGCCAACAAGAACCTGATCCATACTTGGCGGGATCAGAGCTACTTTTGCCTGGGTAAGACCTGTTTCCAGCAGCTGTCGGAAATCCTGCCTGCTCACCACCTCTTCCCCAAGAATCTCCACCATACTGTCCAGAAGCTCCATGACAATACCGTAGATCTGAGCATATTCCTTCTCCATGGCCTTATCTCCCTGGTCACGGAATTTCTTCTCCCTGGCTTTCAGTTTCTGCTGTACCTTACTTTTTACGGCAAACTCATAAAGGATCGTACAGTACTCCCTCACAGTCTTTCTGCCACCTTTAAAATTTAAAGCAAGCTCTCTTGTCTCCTCTGCAAACCGCTCCCGGATCTCATTCAGTTCCTGGATACTCTCTGCAGGCATTCCCCTGTAAATTCGCACCCATTTTTCATCCCATCTCTTAAATCCCCGGATACCAAGTGCCAGCACATAATTCTCCAGAAGATCAGCCTCTTCTCTTGTAACACAGGACATACCACATCTGAGATACCGGAACACACTCTCATAGGAAAAATCCTGGACAGCCATCTCAAGAGCCGCACGAAAATATTCCACAAAAGGATTCATCAGTACTGTATGTTTCTCATCTATGAAATACGGAATTCCCGCCTCTCTGAACACCTGTCCGGCAAGGCTTCCGTACTCCTCCAGGTTTCCGGTGATCACTGCGATCTCGCCATAGCGGCAGCCCTTTTCCCGGACAAGCCTTGCAATCCTCCTTGCAGTCTCCTTCATCTCCGCAAGTGGACTCACTGCGGAAAACATGCAGATCTCATCCTGCTTCTGCTTATATACATTCTTTCTGTAACGGAAGATATTTTTTTCCAGAAATTTGAGGGCCGGAGCCTGGGCAAAACGCGATCTTTTTACATTATTCAGCAGAACCGGATCCTCAATATCCCTGGTAAGCTCTGAGAGCCCGTGGATCATCTGCCGGCTCATATAAAAAAGCTGGTACGGCTTTCCCCTCAGGGCAAGATTCTCTGCTGCGTCCATGGTGACTGTCACCATCACTTTCTCACAGACAGAGAGCAGTTCTCCCACTACCCGCATCTGAATCGGCGTAAAACCGGTATAGCCATCCAGAAGCAGCACACTGTTCTTCATTTTCTCAGAAAAAGGCAGGGCCTTCTCAAGGGCATCCATCACCTCTTCCCCTGTCATATAATGATTCTTCAGATATCCGGTAAAAGCCTGATAAAGAACAGATACATCCTTAAGCTTCATCTGCAGCAATGTCCGGTCAGCAGAATCCTCTATCATCTCCTCAATGTCACTGTCCTTAATATCGTACTGCATAAACTCGGACAGAATGGATTTCACCTCATCCAGATATCCTGCCTTGCGCATCTGTCCGCCAAGATAAGAGAGATCTTTGCCATGCTGCTGGACCATTTTCTGAAGCACCATGCTCTTGCCTGTCTCTTCCAGCAGTGCACGGCTGTCGCCTCCAACCTCCTCCAGAACACGGTATGCCAGACGCTCAAAACTTAAAATATCAATATTCAGGATTCCTTTCCCCGGACTCATCTCCACCAGCGTCTTCTGAGTCTGCATGGTAAACTGCTCCGGTACGATCACATAATAAAGCCTGTCCGGATGCAGTCCGGCCTGTTCTATAATGTTCTGATATGCATAACAGGATTTTCCGCTTCCTGAACTTCCTATAATAAACTGTAATGACATGTATCTCCTCCTGTTAAAGATTCCATTGTTGTCCCGACACTCTCTGATAAGTATTACTATACCACAAACCCGGGTCCTATAGAACGGGTCTTCTCCATCCTTCTGACACTTTTCCACTGCCATAAATATTACTGCCCACTCCATGACCGGCAGCACTCTTCACGCATAAATTTCTTCTCCCTCTAATAAACTATATAAAAAGCTTCGGGAGCGTGCGCCATGAGTTCCAAAACCAGGATCATTGTCCTACATATGAAAGAAATCATTTACACAGCCGTTTTTCTGGCACTGGCTGTAATTCTGGCAGTTATCATCTTTTTTATGTTCGGTCCGGGAAAAACAGCCGACAATACTGCCGCCGAAAAATCCCGCTACAAGCCAGGTGTATACACTTCTTCCATTTCCCTGAACAACAACACCTTTGATGTGGAAGTCACCGTAAATGCCGACAGGATCAAATCCATCCGGCTCGTAAACTTAAGCGAATCCACAAAAGCCTCCTATCCTCTGATGGAGCCGGTTCTTGATTCCCTTGCAAGCCAGATCTACTCTACCCAGTCTCTGGATGATATTCAATATGCAGGGGACAGGAAATATACCTCACAGGTGCTTCTGGCAGCCATCACAGATGCTGTAAAAAAAGCGGAGAACCCTTAAGCTCTCCGCCTTTTTTGCATCTAATGCTGCTCCCTGTACACGGCCAGCATCTTTCGTATCCTGTCAAAGCTCTATTCTCAGATTTCTATCTTCTCCAGCACATCCTGCCAGATCCTTGCACTTGCATCACTTGGCATCCTTAAATCTCCTCTCGGGGAAAGTGCCACACTTCCTACCTTCGGGCCGTCCGGCAGACAGGAACGCTTGAACTGCTGGGCAAAAAATCTCCGGTAGAAAGTTTTCAGCCATTTCAGGATCGTCTCTTTATCATAGATTCCCTCAAATGTGAGGCATGCAAGCCTGTAGATCTTATCCGGTGTAAATCCTGCACGAAGCATATAATACAGATAAAAATCATGCAATTCATAGGGTCCCACCAGATCTTCTGTTTTCTGCGCGATCTTACCGTCCTTAGGCGGCAGAAGCTCCGGGCTTACCGGTGTATCCAGAATATCCATAAGAACCTCCTGAAGCTCCGCATCACCACATGTATCTGCATAATAGCGCACCAGATGGCGCACCAGGGTCTTCGGTACAGATGCATTCACGCCATACATGGACATATGATCGCCATTATAAGTTGCCCATCCAAGAGCCAGCTCTGAAAGATCGCCGGTTCCAACAAGAACGCCGCCTTCTTTGTTTGCAGTATCCATCAGAATCTGGGTACGCTCACGTGCCTGGCTGTTCTCATAAGTAACATCATGAATTTCCGGATCATGTCCGATATCACGGAAATGAATATTTACCGCTTCTTTAATATTCACCTCTGTAAGCTTTGCACCAAGACAGCTGCTCAGTTTGCAGGCATTCTGATATGTTCTGTCTGTGGTTCCGAAACATGGCATGGTAACGCAGTGGATCTGCTCTCTTTGCATTCCCATTCGGTCAAAAGCTCGTGCCATAACAAGGAGTGCCAGTGTGGAATCCAGCCCTCCGGAAAGTCCTACAACCGCACTTTTGCTGTGGATATGCTCCATACGTTTTTTTAGGCCCATGGCCTGAATATTCAGGATCTCCTCGCAGCGTTCATCACGTTCTTCCTTCACAGACGGGACAAATGGATACTGTGGATATTTTCTGGTAAGAACAGTCTCCTCTTCTTTCACGGAAAAATTAATTCTTGTATGGCTACATGTGGAAACTGCCGGATAAGTAGACATTCTTCTTCTCTCATCAGCCAGTCTCTGAACATCGATCTCACTGTAAATAATACCATTCTCAAAGCGTTTGCTCTCAGCAAGGATATTTCCGTTCTCAGCGATCATATTCTGGCCGCCAAAAACAAGATCCTGTGTGGACTCACCCTCACCGGCACTTGCATAGATATATCCGCAGATCAGTCTTGCAGACTGTCCGCTTACAAGAGTTCTTCTGTAGGAATCCTTTCCAACCATCTCATCACTTGCAGAAAGATTGACAATAATATGCGCTCCGTTTACTGCATGGCGGATACTAGGCGGTGCAGGAACCCAGAGATCTTCACAGAGCTCTGCTGCAACTGTAAATTCCGGATCTTCCTCACACTCAAAGATCATGTCTGTTCCAAAGGGAATCTCATCCCAGAACTCATCCTCATCGTTTTTGTCGTTTTTGAGGAAGTCCACAAACTCCACGTCCTCTTCCTCTGCACCTGCAAACTGTCTCTGCTCATAAAACTCATTATAGTTGGGGATATGTGTTTTCGGAACAAATCCAACGATACGGCCATGATTCAGAGCTGCAGCCACATTATAGAGCTTTCCTCTGTGACGAAGGGGCATTCCCACAAAGATCAGTGCATCTGTCTCCTTTGTCTCCTCAGCGATATGAAGAAGCTCCTCCCACGCACTGTCCAGAAGACATCTCTGGAGAAAAAGATCATGGCAGGTGTATCCCGTAATACTGAATTCAGGAAATACCATCAGCTTTACATGCTCTTTTTCCATTTCGCGGATGGCCCGCAGGATCTCCTCTCCGTTTGCCTTGCAGTCTGCAACTGTGACTCTTGGTGTTGCTGCTGCCACCTTAATAAAACCATGCTTCATTTTTTCTTCCTCCTGCTGCTTATCGCTTGCATTCCCTTATGATTCTCTTCATATCTTCCACTGTGAAATTGTAATTCTTGTTGCAGAAATGGCAGTTCATCTCAATATCTTTGCCTTCCTGGATCATCTCATTAAGCTCTTTTCTGCCGATGCTGATGAGAGCTTTTTCTACTCTTTCTCTGCAGCAATTGCAGTGGAACTGTGTTGGCATGGTGTCATTGATCTCTACGTCAAAGCCTCCAGAACTTTCTCAAGAAGGCTCTCCGGTGTATGTCCCTGCTCCAGAAGATTTGTAACGGAATCAATCTTTGATACGTTCTCCTCCAGCTTCGAGATCACTTCTTCCTCCGCAAAAGGCATCAGCTGTACAATAAACCCACCTGCCTGACGAACTGTGTTATCCTTGTTCATCAGCACTCCAAGACCTACTGCTGACGGAACCTGCTCGCTGGTTGCAAAATAATAGGTAAGGTCTTCTGCGATCTCGCTTGTCTGAAGGGCAACCTGTCCAACATACGGCTCCTTTAAGCCATATCCTTGATCACATCCATGAAACCAACACCTACTGCACCTGCAACATCCAGCTTGCCTTTGCTGTTGGCCGGAATACATACGTCCGGATTTCCCACATAACCTTTTACATTTCCTTTGGAATCTGCTGTAACTGTGATTCCCTGGAGCGGGCCGCCTGCATGGATACGGAGTGTCAGGAGATCCTTTTCCCCTTTCATCATGGCTCCCATCATAGCTCCTCCTGTGAGAAGACGTCCCAGCGCAGCTGTTGCCACAGGGCTTGTATTATGATCCTGTCTCGCTGTCTCCACCACATCAGTTGTCACAGCCGCAAATGCACGGATCTGGCTGTTGGCAGCTGTCGCTCTTACAATATAATCACTCATAAAAAAATCCTCCTTTATTTCTCATCCAGGGAAATTCCCTTTCCATGTTCTCTGGCAATAAATGTCAGTCTTCCGCTGTCCGGCTTCGGCGCGTCCTTGGTATAGGCATCGTAAACAGCCAGCGGGATCAGTCCTGCTTTCTTCATAAGTTCCTGGATTTTCTCCGGTTCATAGGCTTTCTGATAATGAACCTCCTCGTCCTTCTCATAAAGCCCGTCTTCTCTTGGAAGAAAAAGGTAAGATCATAAACATTGATCCCTGTCTCCTCATCGAATTCATTTTCCCAGATAAAGCTTCCTTCTTCCCGGTTCTCTGCTATGGTAGTATTCCCAAGCATCTCCCGGTATTTATACGTTGTATTCATATCAAAGATAAAAATGCCGTCCGGATCCAGATAATTGTTCACAAGTTTGAATACAGTAAGCAGATCATCTTCTTCTGTGATGTAATTCATGCAGTCACAGACGCTGACAACAGCACGTACTGTTCCGTAAAGTTCGAACTCTCTCATATCCTGTTCCAGATAAAGGATCTCATATCCGGACTCTGCTCTCTTTTCCATGCTTCGCCCAGCATTTCCTCAGAGTTGTCCACACCGATCATATCATAACCGGACTCTGCCAGAAGCTCCGTCATCACTCCGGTCCCACATCCAAGTTCCAGCACAATACCATCTTCGATCCCATATTCCCTGAGTCTTCCGATCAGATATTCTGCCCATTTTTCATATTCAACATTGTCCATGAATATATCATAAACTCTGGCAAAATCACTGTATGCTCCATAAAAACCTCCTTCGATCAAAACCTGCGAACTATCCACCCGCAGCGTTCACATTATAACATGTCTTTTTGCATAAGTATATGCTTCCAACACAAAAAAAGTCCGGAACCACAGCCGTGATCCCGGATCTTTCAGACTTATTTATCAGTGCTTCAGACTTTACTGCACAGGCATATAGTATACATCTGCACCTTCTCCGTGCCAGTAGAAACTTGTTCCATCCTCTTCGTATACATCACAGTCATTCGCAGAGGAGAATGTAAATCTGTTGCCCTCGTTATCCATCCATTTACCGTTTCCATCCGGAACGATAACACGCGGTTTACCATCAGAGTTTCTGTAAATGGTTCTTGTTTCATCTGTGTTGCTGAGCTGCTCATCTGTAAATCCACCATTTACGATCGCACCGGAAGAGCTTCCATCAGAAGATGTACTTCCATCTGTAGATGTTCCGTCAGATGTTGTTCCATCGGAAGATGTACTTCCGTCAGAAGATGTGCTTCCGTCGGATGCTGTACTTCCATCTGCGGATGTTCCGTCAGATGCTGTTCCCGCTGCGCTGCTGTCTCCGGAAGCTGTGCTATCCTTGGATGCAGAATCAGATTTACCTGCGCTCTTGGCTGCAGAACCTGTTGCTGCACTCTTCAGTGTGGAATCTCCCAGAATTGCAAAGCTGTCTACAGATTCCTGAACCTTCTTCAGTGCATCCTCATTCTTAACAGAAGCTACAATGCTGTAATACTCACTGTCATTTACAAAATATTTATTGATGGCATATACGTAACCGTCACTCTTGGTTGTATCCTTATACTTAACTGTATAGGAATAGATATTGATGCCTCCATCTTTCTGCTCTGTCTTATAATCCTGGATCTCAAAATCTGTCCCGTTTACCATGTTCTCTGCCTGAGTCATGGAAACTGCCATATCCTGGGAATTCGGGATTACTGCAGATTCCAGATCTGCACCTGATCCGTGAAGGATCAGGATCTTGCCCTGATCCGGAGACTCGAAGCTTAACATATCTGTCTCATCGGACTTGTTGGCCCATGTTGCATCCGGAGCTTGATCGCTACAGATTTATCCTTGGATGTATAAGTTGTATTCTGTGCATCTGCTGCGACAGTCGGTGTAACCTTAGCTTTCTTCGCCGGTGTCGGAGTAGGAGTAGCCTCCACAACCACGCTGTCTTTCTTATCTCCTCCGAAACTGCATGCAGTCATGACACCAGAGAGAGCAACAGTCATAGCTAAAAGCGCGATAAATTTTTTATTCTTCATAGTATCCTCCTCATAATCATCATCAGTCATAAAGTGTGTCCGGAGTATTCTCTCCTGAACACACTCTTTGGTACATTTTACGATTATATTACAACTTTGTCAATTGATTTCTGCCCTGTACTTTATTAACTTCCTGTAAACAAAAAAGTAATTTTAAAGCCGGTTCGCACAATTCTTTTCTTATATTAATCTTTCCGCATTTCCATTTTGTATTCCACATTTTACATATCCATCTTCTGTTATTTGCTTTTAAATCTGTCCCTCTTTTTTTTTCAAAAAATTGTGTCTTTATTCATGCACACTTCTGTTGTAAAGTATACCCAACCAAAATCATATGAAAAGAGGACATCTTTTATTCCGGAGATGTTTTCGGGAAAGGAAGTATTACCTATGGAAAAAGCAGTACACACAGAATCAAGAGAGGTTCAGGATCTTTCATCCGTACAGTTTCTCACCATCACAGCAGCATTTGTGGCACTGACTTATATCTTCACAGCATTTATCAATGTGAAGCTCCCGATCGCAGCCAACGGCGGTCTGATCCACCTTGGAAACGTTCCGTTATTTATCGGAGCTATTTTGTTTGGAAAGAAAACCGGAGCTATCGCCGGCGGTATTGGAATGGGACTCTTTGATCTTCTCTCCGGCTGGACTTTATGGGCACCGTTCACACTTGTTATCGTGGGAATCATGGGATTCACAGTTGGTAAACTCACAGAAGACCACAGGCATCAGAACATGAAATGGTACGTGATCGCCATCGCAGCAGCCTGCGTGATCAAGGTTGTCGGCTACTACATCGCAGAGGTTATCATCTACGGAAACCCGGTCGCTCCTGTATCATCCATTCCTGGAAACCTGGTACAGATCGGTGTTGCTGCAGTAATCGTACTCATCGTCATCACACCATTAAATCTTGCTGCAAGAAAAACAGGATTAAAGAGATAATAAAAAACATAACAATATTAAATAAGAGGTAAGGATTATGTATAAGATCATGACACCAGGACCTACACAGGTCGCTGAAAACGTCCGTCTGGCAAGAAGTCTTGAGTGCACGAACCCGGATCTGGACGAAGAATTTGTCGAATTTTACAAAGAAACCTGCGAGAAGATCAGTTCTCTGCTCCATACCTCCAATGAAACCCTCATCTTAAGTGGTGAGGGTATTCTTGGTCTGGAAGCAGCTATCGCGTCCATGACTGAGCCCGGAGATAAGGTTCTTGTTCTCGATAACGGAATTTACGGAAAAGGGTTCGCTGATTTTGTTACCATGTATGGCGGACGGCCGGAACTCTATTCCAGAGATTATCAGGAAACTTTTGATGTAAAAGAGCTGGAAGAATTCCTGAAAAACAGCCACGACTACAAATATGCAACCGTTGTTCACGGCGATACCCCAAGTGGTATGCTCAATGATATCTCCGCTATCTGCCCGCTCCTGAAAAAATACGGCATCCTTACAGTCGTAGACTCTGTTTCCGCCTCTTTTGGCGAACCTATGAACATTGATGACTGGAAAGTTGATATCATGTGCGGCGGATCCCAGAAAGTAGTATCCGCGCCTCCAGGACTGACCTTCGTTGTAGTAAGCGATGATGCAAAGAAATCCATGCAGACCGTAAGACACCAATTGCTTCTTTCTATGCCAACCTTACAACTTTTGCACATTATTACGAAGAAAAATGGTTTCCATATACAATGCCTATCAGTGATATCTACGGACTCCGCGCTGCCATTGACAACATCGCGGCAGATCCTGCCATCCTCTCCCGCCACGCAAAGATCGCCAGTGCCTCCAGAAAGGCCATCACAGGCGCAGGCCTGAACCTTTACCTGCACAGCGGATATTCCAGTACAGTTACTGTTTTTGAAGTACCGGAGGCACAACAGCCGAAGCGATCCTTGAGGGAGTAAAAAAAGACTACAACATTATGCTGGCAGGTTCCTTCGATGTCCTTGCAGGCAAAGTGATCCGCATCGGACATATGGGAAACAACGCTACATTCTATAATGTAAGAGAAGTTTTTGCAGCCCTGGACGGAACTTTACGCAGGCTTGGCGTTCCGCTTAAGGCTTCCATGGAGGATATCTTCTGCAAAAACATGCAGTAATTTCTGAGATTTCAATAGTAAAAAGCACTGTAAGATGAATCCAACTTTTCATCTCGCAGTGCTTTTTTATAATTCTTATAATATTTTTCTTTATTCTTTTACCGCACCGGATGTCATACCACCTACGATGTATTTCTGGCCGATCATGTAAACAATGATAACCGGGATACAGGTAAGTACGATATCAGCAAAAATATAGTTCCAGTAACTCTTGTTCTTTCCGAAGAACTGATATACAGCCATTGTCATCGGGAAGAGACGGCTCTTGCTTGACAGATACAAAGGTGTGAGGAAATCACTCCATACTGTCATGAACTGAAGGATAAAACATGTTACCATAGTTGGCTTCAGAAGCGGCATGATGATCTTGAAGAACAGGCTTAACGGGCCTGCGCCGTCGATAACAGCAGCCTCGTCCAGCTCAACCGGGACAGAGATTACGAAGTTACGGATGGTAAATACACAAAACGGAATCATTGCACTGGTAAATACCATGATAATGCCAACTCTTGTATCGTTCAGGTGCAGTGTACTGAGTACACGTACCAATGTTACATAGTTGACCGGGAAGAACAATCCGCAAAGTACAAAGTAGTACAGGAATACATTTAACTTTGTTCTCTTACGGCACATAACGAATGCAGCCATAGCGCAAAGTATAACGCCAAGTGTTGTAGCGATCAGCGCATATGCAAAACTGTTCAGGAATCCCTGGATCAGGCTTCCTTTTTCAATAACCTCAGAGTAGTTGGAAAATACCCATTCTGTAGGAAGTGCCAGACTCATTCTGGCTGCCTCTGCTTTTGTCTTAAAAGAGTTGATCAATACCATATAAAATGGAAGCACGACACATAAACAAAGCAGGATACATACAACATGTTTTAATAAATTCTGAATTCTTTTTTTTGCCATTACTGCTGTACCTCCTGTTTACTTAATGTCTTAACAATAAATACACCTATGATCGCTGTAATTACAAGAAGAACAGTATTCAATGCAGAAGACATTCCATACTGGCCTCTGGAATAGAGCTGGAATGCATAAGTTGTAAGAACCTCTGTTGCATGTCCAGGACCGCCATTTGTAAGTACATAAACAATATCGAATACTTTCAGACCATATGTAATACCAAATACAAGGTTGATCATGATAGCACCACTCAGCATCGGAAGTGTTACATACCGAAGTCTCTGCCAGAAGTTTGCACCATCGATCTGCGCAGCCTCATAATAAGATTTCGGGATCGTATTCAGACCTGCAAGGAAGATAGTCATGACATAACCAATGCCTCTCCACGCATCTACACCATAGATGGATTTCCATACAATAGCCAGATCAGACAGCCATTTCTGTTTGAAGATTCCAAGATGGAATGCATCAAGAAGTGTGTTTAAAAGTCCGTTATTATAATTCAGGATGGATTTAAATACAAGACCAATGATTACAAAAGGCAGAATAGACGGCAGGTAGAGCAATGTTCTGTAAAGCCCTTTGCCTTTAAGTCCCTCCTGAAGCATAATCGCGATCAGAAGAGCCGGGATCAGCTTAACGATGTTGGAAATGATAGTAAACTTCAATGTATTGCCAATACCGCTCAGATAAGACTTATCTGATGTAAAAATCTCAGCAAAATTCTGCAGTCCCACAAAATGAGTACCATTAAGAACACTTCTGGAATTCCAGTCTGTAAAGGAGTAACCAACACCCATTACACTGGGAAGCAGGAAAAAAATGATATATAATGCCAACGGCAGTATCAGAAACCACTGTGGATAGATTCTCTTCTTATTCACAGAAAGCACCTCCTGTTTTAAGTTAAAACAGAGCCGGCAAATACCGGCTCTGCCTTCAAGTCAACTAGTTTTAAGTTCTGTTATTTATTTCCAGTTCTCGTCGCCTACAGTTTTTGCTGCCTCAGCACGGTTGGTATCCATGTTCTTAAGAACATCGTTTGCCTCCATCTCGCCCTGGCAGAATGCAACCATATCCTGACCAAACTGTGTCCAGTAATCGTTTGTATATTTTGTACCTGTCTGAAGTGTTACAACAGCCTTCTTGTCATCCGGAACTGTCTTAAGGAACTCCTGCTCCTCCGGCAGCCAGTGCTGCTCAAGCTTGTCATCGTTTACATCAAGGTTTGTGTATGCCGGAGAGTTGTCAAGGATTTCCTGAAGGCTCTCTGTTGTTGTAACGAAGTTGAAGAACTCTTTTACAAGATCCTCATGCTCTGTTCCCTTGTAACCGAACATTGTCGGGCCGGAGTTGCTGCTTGGATACCAGGTATTGTCGCCAAGTGGCTCAAGGAACATTCCAAACTCATCAGATGTGCCTGTATCTTCCTGGATCTGTTTGATGAAACTGGAATTTGCAAGTGCCATTGCACAGTTTCTGTCACCAAATTCGTTGGACATGTTTGTACTGTCTGTTCCGATCCAGTCTTCTCCGAAGTATCCTGCATCAGAGAGTTCTTTGAACTCATTCAGACTTCAAGCATCTTCTCGTTATCTGCAAATGTTGCTTTGTTTTCATTTAATGCGTCATAAAGACCAGGTGTTGCTTCTTCATAAACGCCGCCGATCTGGAAAAATGCCAGCTGATGCTGCCATCCATCTGCACCAGGCATGAACCAAGGTGTGATTCCTGCATCCTGGATCTTACCGCAGAGTTCTTTCAGCTCATCATATGTTGTCGGTACTTCCCAGCCGTTCTCTTCGAACAGTGTCTTGTTGTAAACCATTACATACTCCGGAGATGCGTTCCAGATCTGAAGTCCGTACAGTTTGTCATTGTATACGCAGGACTCTTTTCTTGTCTCCGGCATAACATTCTCCCAGGAAGCTCCTGTAAAGTCGATGCAGTATTTCTCAGGATCAACGATGGTAGATTCAATTGCAAACGGGTTGGACTGAATCCAGAAGATATCTGCGCAGGAATCTGTAGCAAGCTTGGACTGAAGAAGATCTGAATACTGATCAGCCGGAATTGTCTGAAGGTCTACAGTAACATCGTAGGTATCCTCAAAACGTTTAATTGTCTCATCGTAACGATTGTCCATCCATCCTGCTGAAACCAGGATGCTTAGCTCCTCGCCTGCGAAATCGCTCTTCTCATCCGCTGCAGATACGTTCACTGCAAGTCCTGTCGTCATGGAAGCGATCATTGCTGCTGCACAGGCTACTGCCAGAAATCTCTTTCTTTTCATTAATGTTTCCTCCTTTTTTTGAACTGATTTTTCGTTCTCTCTTGATGATATTAGTTTATCATCTGATCATTTTAAAAGCCATGGATATTCCTGCCCTGTATTTGTACTTTTTTCACACTTTATTATACTTTTTTCATATTTTTCGTGACCATGCACAAGTTTCCATTGGCATTTTCAAGCACTATTTCAGAATTACATTTTTACAGTTTGTACTTTTTTTACAAATGTGCTATACTTTTAGCCAATGTTTTGCACGATTATTCCACACACAGGGGGCTTACCAATATGAAAACACGCAGTCTGCAGTCCAAACTTTTTATTGCCTATCTTGGCATGGCCTGCCTGATCCTTTTTTCTTTTGCCATATTCTTTTATGTTTTTGCATCCGGGCAGCTGAAGAAAAGCCAGATCAGTGCCATGAGCACCTTAAATTCCACATTTCAGTCTCAGGTAGACTCTGCAATCCAGAATCTTGACACTGTATCTGTAAACATCAATTACAGCAACATGTCGAAATCCGTTCTCGACCAGAAATTTGACCTTAATATTTCTGATGAAATGCTTTCTGCCATGTCCGATCTTTTTATCTCCTTAAGCGGCACCGAATTGAAAGCTGATCAGGTAAATCTTTATGATTTCTCCGGATATGTGCTCCAGGCCGGCCTTTCTACCATGGTCAAAAAAAGCGACGACTCTCATAATGAATGGATTCAGAAAGCCCGTGAGGCCAATGGAAAAAAAGTCCTGACAGCTCCTTACAGCACTTACGTCTATTCCAAATCTGCCCGCTATCCCCAGTGGTTCATCTCCCTGTACCGCTCCTTCACCAACCAGTACGGCCGTGGTGTCGGCGTGATCGAAACTGCCAAACAATGTAAATCCATCTTTAAGAGCATCATTTCCTATGAGAAAAAAAATCACGGAAACGCTGCCAGTGTCTATGTTTTCAATGAGTCCGGCGATCTTATCTATCCTTACGATGTCGCAGCCGGCGATGCCAATGATATTTCAAAATATTACAAACTTACTGATTCTGATCAGGATACCCTTACCATACAGAGTCCTGTCACAGATCAGAAAGAATATGTCTCCAGACTGAATTCCGCATATACAGGCTACACTTACCTGACTATCCAGCCGGAATCTGTGATCCTTGCCCCTGTATACAAAATGCTGAAGATCCTTCTGGCTGTTGTTGCTGCTTTTCTTGCCGCAGCAGTAATCGTTTCCTACAGGCTTTCCCGCTCTGTAGTAAAACCGGTGAAACACCTGAAGCACATTATCCAACGTATGGAACTGGACACTCTCGGCCAGGAAAAAGTCACTTCCTATCCGGTTTCCGTCAATGAACTGGAAGAACTTTATCAGGCATTCCAGCTGATGAGCGATAACCTGAAAGATTCCATGACTCAGCTTAACGAAGCCAAGGAACAGGAAATGAAAGCACGCAGCATGGCTTTGCAGAGTCAGATTAATCCTCATTTTTATTACAACTCTCTTTCCAGCATTATGGTGCTTGCAGAAAACGGAGATACGGATACCGTGGAAAAAATGTGCCGCAATCTTTCCAGGATCATGCGTTATATTACCAATACTGCTGAAACAACTGTAACACTCCGCGAAGAGCTTGATTATGTCCAGAAATATCTCTACTGCATGAAGGTTCGCTACCAGTCCAGTCTGAATTATTCCATTGATGTGGATGAATCCCTTCTGGATCAGCCGGTTCCGAAACTGATCATCCAGCCTATTGTGGAAAACGCCATCAAATATGGTTCTGACTGCGAACCACCATGGACTATCACCATCAGCAGTACAATAAACCAAAACAGCTGGCAGATCGATGTCACAGACACCGGACCGGGATTTACTGAAAAAGCCAAGAAAAAAATAAATTCAGATATCATGAATGCCATTCGAAATCCCGGCATGCCTGCTTTGAAGATCAACGGTCTTGGCACTGTCAATGTATTTCTCCGCTGGAAACTCTTCTGCAAAGATGATATAATTTTCAGGTATGGAAATACGGCGGACGGCCACGGAATTGTTTCTATTGGACGGTATTTTCAGACAGATGCGGAGGAATAATACTATGAACTATACTGTTATTGTGGCAGAAGATGAAGAACTTCTTCTGAATAATCTGGTACATAAGATTGAAAAAGCAGATCCTGATTTTCAGGTGATCGGCACAGCCAGACAGGTGCACAGGCTCTCTCGCTGGTGGAACAGACGAGCCCGGATGTGGTATTTACCGATATCAGGATGCCCGTCATGGACGGGATCACCCTGCTCACCAGGATCCGTGATCAGTTTCCCTTTACGAAATTTGTGATCACCAGCGGATTTTCTGATTTTGAATACGCAAAAAAAGCCATCACGCTGAAGGTTTCTGATTACCTTCTGAAGCCTGTAGATCCGGACGAACTCCAAAATGTTCTCCTTAAGATCAAACAGGAACTTCAGATCAAACGTGATGACTACGAAACCGTATTCGCCCCAGGTGCTTCCTGCATGTCACCGGGACAGATTGCAGAGCTTCTCAAGAACTTCATGGTACAGAATTATGCAGAGGATATCAACCTGAACCTGATTGCAGGAACCATGAACTACAGTCCCAGCTACCTGACCAAAATCTTCTGTCAGGTCTATGACTGCACCCCTACCAAATATCTGATCAATCTTCGAATGAGCCATGCACAGAAGCTACTGATCCATGAGCCTTCCCTTTCTGTAAAACAGATCGGTGAAATGTGCGGCTATCACGATCAGGGATATTTCAGCAGGATTTTTAAGAAACATACAGGAAAAAGCCCTCTGGAATATAAAGATGAGGGAGAGATCCAGCAGATCAGTTAATAAATTTTCCAGGTATATATAAATAAAAAAGTCATTTCATGAAGTCCGGTTATGCTCTGTTCCCAAAGCATCCGGCTTCTGAAATGACTTTTTATATTTTATTTCATAACTTCATACATATACAATTCATGAAGAGCTCTCGTCGCCGCAATATATCTCGCCCGCTCCACGATCGGACTTCGGTCTTCCCCAGGAAATACAGAAAATACCTGATCAAACTCCAGACCCTTTGCCATGTAGAATGTTGTGACAGTCAGACCTTTTTGGAAGTTTGTGCTGTCTCTGTGAAGAAGGGACAGACGCTCCTTGGTATCAAAGCCTTCTGCTTCCAGCTTCTCTTTCAGAATGTAGTAAGCTTCTCTGGCTTCATCGGCAGTTCTTGCGATCACAGCTGCTGTTTCATAAGAAATAATTTCTTCAGCTGCCTGCTTTTCAAGACGTAGTTCTCTCACTACGCTCTCCAGTGCTTCTTCTAGCCCCGGAAATTCTTTTTCCACAACAGGTTTTCCATGACGTTCAAAAAGCTCCACTTCCGTAATTCCCGCCAGTTTATTGGCATAAGACGCAATCTCAACAGTATTACGGTAGCTCTTGTTCATCACGATCCTGCGGATATCTTTTCCAAAGATCTTAGGCAGAAATGTCAGCACATCCTGTTGCTCGCCGTCCATAGTCTGTTCTCTGTCCCCAAGAATAGTCATCCTGCATTTAAAGAGTCTCTGAATGATCAGATACTGGATCATGGAATAATCCTGCATCTCATCCACGATCAGATGGCGCACACCGGAATCCTCCTGCTGAGTTTCCAGCCGATATTTCAGATACAAAACCGGATACACATCCTCATAGCGCAACTTCTTTTTTCATACTGAACCTGTGGAAGAGAAGGAAAACCTTCCTGTCTCAGGAAACGGTTGTACAGCACATAGAGATCTCTTGTCTCATACATCCTGTAGAAACGGCTCTTCACAGCCTCCCTCTCCTCATCTGGAAGATCGAATCCCTTAAGAGTCTCCACCTCATCAATGAAATATTCTGCCACCGCATCCATTCTGGAAAGCAGTGGGATATCCATGAATTTAAAGTAAAAAAGCTCTATGATCTCCTGCTCTTTTTTGACCACGCCTCTGTGTTCCACATCACGGAAGTTCATAAGGCTGTCCTCAAGCTCCACCAGATATCCTTCCATACGATCCAGAAAATCCCGTGACAGTTTCTCTTTCAGAAGCTTTTCATCGCATAATCCTGCAATCTGACGCTCGATCAGATCATATCTGTCTTCACAGTCAGAAACAATATTTCTCAGTCTCTTGTATGCAAAAAGGTCAAAGCTCATCTCCCGGATATTCTCCTCGCCAAGCTCCGGCAGGATATGGGAAATATAGTCCGAGAACACCCCATTCGGTGAAAGCACCAGCACAGAAGAAGATTTCAGATTTTTCCTGTCATGATACAGGAGATAAGCGATCCTGTGCAGGGCAATGGAAGTCTTTCCGCTTCCTGCTGCTCCCTGGATCACCATGATACGATCCGAAGTGTTTCGGATGATCGCATTCTGCTCCTTCTGGATCGTGCGGATAATATTCTTCAGCTGTACATCACCGTTACTTCCAAGTTCTGCCTTCAGGATCTCATCGTCGATCTTCACATCACTCTCAACTCATAGATCATTTTTCCACCGCGGATCTTGTACTGCCACTTGGCAGCAATATCCCCGTGGATCTCGCCAAGCGGAGCCTGGTAGGAAGCCGGTCCCTTGTCAAAATCATAGAACAGTCCGGACACAGGCGCTCTCCAGTCATAGATCAGCGGAAATCCGCCGTTCTCCTCAGCCAGGTTCGCAATTCCGATATAAAATATCTCCGGCTCATCTTCTCCTTCATAGCAGAAATCCACCCTTCCGAAAAACGGTGAATCCATCATCTTCCTGAATCTCCGACGCAGTTCGATTTTCTCATTGCTGGCATTGATCTCATGGAGAAGTGCCTGCTGGTTATCAAAATTCTCATATCCGTACTGGTCCATCTCTGTATAGTTTTCCCAGTAGTATTCGTGCATACCTTCGATTTCTTTCTGCCCGGCCTCTATGGATTCATCCAGCTGTGCGATCCTGTGCTTCAATGTCTCTGTCACATGTGAAAGGTATTCACGTCCGTTTTTTACCGCTGCCATAAGCCTTAATCCACCACTACAGCAGTTCCGCTTGCTGTTACCATCAGCATTCCATTATCTGCACCAAGCACTTCGTAGTCAATATCCACACCGATCACTGCATTAGCTCCCATTGCACCTGCACGCTGCTCCAGCTCTGCCAGGGCTTCTTTTCTGGCTTTCTGAAGTTCTTCCTCATAACCGGCGCTTCTGCCGCCAAAGAAATTCCGAAGACCTGCTCCAAGATCTTTCATGAAATTTACTCCTGTGATCACTTCTCCGAATGCGATTCCTTTATATTCACGGATTGCTCTTCCCTCTACAGATGGCGTTGTTGTTATGATCATGGTAAAATCCTCCCATTTCTGTTTGTTTTTTCTCAGGCATAAAAATGCCTTATTACAGAATTATACCCGAAAGCCGTAACGATGTATAGAGTAAAAAAAGGCTGCCCAAAGAGATGCCAGGCACCTTTTCAGACAGTCTTTCCTTGTTATCGCTTATTTATTTTACAACTTCAGTCACGTAGGAAACTTCTTCCATTCCCGGATAACTTCCCTGACGCCCGCCAACAGTCAGAGTTCCTGTTTTATCATCCCAGGTAAGCTCTGTTGTTGCATAAGCACCGTTTTCAAAATTGTAGTTATTTCCCTCATCCTCATAAATAGTGAACTTGCAGTCTTCACCTGGATATACCATAAGTTTCACCGGCTCCTCAGGTTTCTGGGATGCATATACAAGTCCCTCTGCAACAGGAAGGATACTTCCTGCTTTTACAAAGATCGGCATCTGGTCGATCGGAGCATCTGCGGTTACGTACTGGCCGCCTTCATACTCCTTGTTTGTCCAGTAATCGTACCATTCGTACCTGCGGGGAGATAGCATTTCCATGTTTTCTCTCTATGGAGCTCAGTACTCTCCGATCCATAATACATCGGCTCTGTAACAGCACAGATCAAAAGGGACGGTCCGAACATAAACTCATTCTCAACCTTGCGTGCATCTTTATCCTCCGGGAAGTCAAAGAGAAGGCTTCTCATAATCGTATAATCATTAAAATGTACAGCACCTGCCAGGGAATAAATATACGGCATCAGATGATAACGGAGCTTGATAAACTTCTCGATGGCATCATAGAACATGGTTCCTTTTTCACCGAAGTTCCAGATTTCTCTTGGTGTATCAGTTCCATGGGAACGGAACATCGGAAGGAAGGTTCCCATCTCCAGCCATCTTGTATACAGCTCACAGTATCCTTTATCCTTCACACCTTCATTATATTTGCCCTGCCAGAACCATTTCGGCTCCGGATCTGTGTTGCAGCCGCATCCACGGTTCTGCCACTTATCAGCAACTGTAAAGAAAGCGCCAATATCCAGTGTCCAGTATGGATATCCGCTGAGTCCCATATTCAGGCCTTCCACGATCTGTGTCTTAAGATTATCCCAGGATGCACAGGTGTCGCCTGACCACAGCATTGCAGAATATTTCTGGCCGGAAGCATAGCCGGAACGTGTCAGGTTAAGAACTCGTTTCTCTTCTGTAGTTTTTCTCTGATTCTCATAAATTCCCTTTGCATGCATCAGTGCAAAAGCATTGGCAACAGCAGGATCCAGATATTTCTTGTGCTCACCGCCGACAAGCTCATATCTTTCCCATGGCTCTCTCTTTACTGCACCACCCCAGTCAGGACCGGAAAACGGTTCTGTGGAATCGCACCACCAGGAATCAAAGCCCTGGTCAAAAAGTCCTTCCTGTGCCTGTTTCCAGTACATTTCTCTCGCTTCTTCATTAAAAGCATCATAAGTCGCATAATCATAAAGAAGATGACCAGTCTTAAAAAACTCTGTATGGTTCTTGCCGCCTGCATTCATATTCGGCCATACGGAAACCATGGTATGAGCATTCAGTTTGTGGATTTCCTCCGCACATTCTTTCATATCTCCGTAACGCTTCTGATCCAGGATCTTCTCGCCCCAGTTTCCAGGATCCCAGGTATTCCAGTCCTGTACCACACAGTCAAGCGGAACCCCGATCTCACGGTAGTGGCGAACGATCTCAAGAAGCTCTTTTGCCGTGTAATACTGCTCTTTGGACTGTACATAGCCATAAGCCCATTTCGGCAGCATCTGCGCCTTGCCTGTAAGATAACGGTAATCATGGATGATCTCATCCATAGTATGACCGCCCATAAAATAATAATCGATCTGATCTACAGTATCCAGAAACAGATAGGAATCTTTCAGATCATCATTAAAAGTCATAAGTGAACAGCAGTCAACAAGAATTCCATATCCTTCTGTGGAAACCAAAACCGGCATCGGGATACGCATGTTATGCTGATATAAGTACTGGCAGTGACCTCTGTAGTTGTAAATACCCTCCTCTGCCTGTCCAAGCCCATGGATTTCCTCATCCTCTTTCCATGTGAAGAATAGTTTTCCGCGATATGCTGTTCTTACTTTCTCAGCTTTCAGATTCTGGATAAAATTTCTCTCACCGTCAACTGTTTTTACACGGTTGATGATCGGCTCCTCATCGCCTGTATTATAGTGGATCACATCTGTTTCAGTCAGTTCCGGTTTCTTCTGGGAAAGCCACTTGCTTCCGTCTGCATGCTTCCAGATGATATCACCGGATGCAGTGTTGATCTCTGCACAGACTTTCACAGTTTTCACAATGATACTTCCTGCATTTTCCTCTGCTGAAAAATCAACCTCAGGGTATTCTTTTTTCTCAATGATCAGAGAATCCTGTGACTCTTTGATTTCTTTTCCGGAAACGATCACACGGATGATCTCTTCTGTCACCGGAACCACCCGGTATCTCAGTTTTCCGGCTTCAAACTGTACATATTTATCTGTTTTAACCATAATTCCCCTTCTCCTTATCTGTCCGGTAAATCGGACATTAATATTCCACTCCTGATACAAGTAAGTCCCACCACTGCTTATTGCTCCTCGCAATTGAAGCAGGGGACTTACTTGATTCGGTTAAAAAAGCTCCGATATCAGGACAAAATTTCTTACTTTTATCCTAACATCGAAGCCTGATTTCCGTCTATGACTTATCTGCTCATGAATTTTAACTATTTTTACTGTTTCTTCTGCTTCTCATCTTTCGGCGGTTTCCCCACATGTTTTTTATAAAGTCTGTAAAAATTGGAAATATTATTAAATCCGCATTCCATGGCGATTTCCGTAACATTTTTATCTGTTTCCCGAAGAAGCTCACGCGCATGGTTGATCCTCATCCTTGTGACATAATCGCTGAAACTGATATTTGTCACCTTACGGAAATAAGAAGAAAAATAGTTGGAACTCATATATACGGAAGAAGCAACTTCTTCCAGAGTGATCTTCTCACAGTAATGATCATCTATGTAATTAAAAGCCTGCTCAAGACGCTTCATTGCATTTTTCTTCTCACGGAGCATTTCCCCGGACTTGCTCTCATCCTGATAAGCCCGGATCAGCATGGTAAGGATACGAAGTACATTCGCCTTGATCATCAGCGGATAGCCTTCTTTTTTCTGCTGCCATTCGTGATAGATCTCCCAGATACTGGAACGGATCTCTCCGCTTACCTCTTCTTCCCTGCCGATACGGTTCTTGAAATTACTTCCTCTCTCAACAAACGGCTTCAGATATTCCGTATCAAAAATACTTAGCTTTTCGGCTACGAATTCCGGTGAAAAGATCATCACAAGAAGCTTCATGTCTCCACCGATCAGCTTCCATCCATGAGGCTCCACATTATTGAAGATGATAATATCATCTTCTTCCATTGTATATTCCTGCCCGTTTACAAAATAATTTCCCTTGCCCCCCAACACACAGGTGATCTCGAAATAGCTGTGCCAGTGATAACTTCCAGGCCGACTGTTCTCCGGTGTCAGTTCCACCTCTGAAATCTGAAAAGGAAATTCTTTGTCAAGGGGTATGTTGTCTCTCTCTAATCGCAAATTCTGCCTCCTGTAAACGCAGACACTGTCAACGCATCAGCTGTTTCCGGCAGGACCGGCAGCCTTTCCAGTGTCTTCTTACGCTCACAATATTATAGCAGATATTATTTTTCCATGCAATCTGTGATAGTTCGTTCTAACTCTTCCAGCTGATCTTCGTGTTTCCCATGGACAGCAATGCGGAAATAATCATTACCCTGAATTCCTTTTATCATATAGTAATCGCTGTCAATCTTAAAAAACGGCTGTTTCAGCATATCAAGATATGTGAATCCGCCAATGGTCTCAGCTTCAGGATGAATTCCCGCTCTACCGGTTCATCCAGAAGATAATCCCAGGCAAACCAGCCGGATTCTGCACATTTTTCCCTGGAAGGCTGTTTTCCTATTATTTTCATAATCGTGTATTCCCCTTTCCTTTACAGGCAGATTTCCCATGGATCTGCTGTCTGCCCTATATGACTGATTCCTGCGATCGTTCTTCGTAATACATCCGTATAAATTTGCTCTGTAACTTGCCTGCTAAATATTCCGTGCCACAGATGCCGCTATTTCCTTCGCAGCTCCTAAAAATTCCTTTATATCCTTCTCCTCCGTAAACCACGAAACACTTACTCTCACAGTTCCGCCCTCTTCTGTTCCCATTGCCTTATGGATCAGTGGCGAACAGTGAAGCCCTGAACGGACAATGATACCATATCCGCTTTCCAGAATATACGCGGCATCCGAAGCTTTCAGTCCCTGAAAATTCAGGCTCATCACAGGTCCTCTGCATACGTCATGGTTTCCGTAGATCCTTACACCCTCTATCTGTTCCAGCCCACTATAAAGCATTTCCATCAGACGAGCTTCTTTTTCCATAATGGCGGAAAGCCCCGTCTGTTCAATAAATTCCACACCCGCCAGAAGTCCTGTGATTCCCGGCATGTTCTGAGTTCCTACCTCATACTCATAGTCTTTGTTCTCGTAGGTAGCTGTGCGCTGTTTCTTCCGGTTCCCCCATATTTCAGAGGCTTCAGCTCAATTCCGCTCCTGACATAAAATCCGCCGGTTCCCTGAATTCCCATCAGGCTTTTGTGCCCTGTAAAAATAAGCGCATCTGCTTCCCATTTATCTGCATCAACAGGGATACAGCCAGCACTCTGCGACACATCCACGATCAGGAGCAGCCCATGTCTCTTTGCAAATTCCCGGATCATCTCCATATCCTGCACACAGCCTGTCACGTTGGAACAGTGGTTCACAATCAGCACACGGCTGTCCGGTCGTACTGCTGTTTCCAGGGCTTCTTCCGTCACTGTCCCGTTTATCGTACACTTTACTACCAGCACCGGATGTTCTCTCAGCTGTTCCAGATTATATACCGGACGTAGCACACTGTTATGCTCTGTCTGCGTTACCAGGATGCTACTGCCTTTTTCACCGTAGTCCAGCCCCCCAAGGACTGTATTCATGCTTTCTGTTGCCCCTGATGTAAAAAATATTCTCTCTGTTTCCCTGATTCCAAGGAGCTGTCCCAGTTTTTCCCGGCAAAGTACTTCCACATCTTTTTTTCATGATCGAGCTGCCGCCCCGGAACTGCGAAGCAGGCGTGCCGCTAAGACACGCCTGCACAGCTTCCGAAACAGCAGAGGCTTCGGCCAGGAAGTTGCCCCGTTGTTCAGATATATCATCCAATCATCCTTCCAGAATATTGAAGTTCATAATTTTTGCAATCTTCTTGATCATCTTTGTATAATCACCGAAGATCAGTACCTGATGATGTCCAAATCCTGCAAGATTGTGCATGAATTCTCTTGCATCGTCCATCTGGATGTAGTAGAACGGACTGCAGTATGTATCTGCATATTCAGAACGGATAACCTTGCCTTTCTTGATGCACATGGTATCGCCTGCCGGATTGAAACGTCCAAGTGTGATATAATCATCATCGTTCTCTGTGAAGTCAACCTGCAGTTTTCCACCGAATCCCTGGCCTGTGAATGCCCAGAGTTTGTATGCCAGCGGTTTTGTTCCATAACCGTTCATCTGAAGAGCTGGTACTGCATGGTGGATGCGGAGAAGCTCGTCTGTCTCGTGGTTCGGGTTCCCCATGAATGCCGGACGTTTTCCGGCATACTGCATGATCAGCATGGCCATCAGTGCATTAAGATCTTCCTCACATCCGCTTGGAATTCCCTCGTCTTTCATGATGGAATGGCACATACATGGTGTGAATTTACGGTTCTGCGGGATTTCTGTTGTACAGAGCTCATGACATGCGGTTGAGAAAGCGTTGCAGTCATAAATATCCATCATCTTTTTGGCAGCCAGATAATATTTCACGTCATTGATAAACCAGTCTGTGTTTACCTGTGTATCGGTAGATCCTGCAATGATCTTATCTGCAATCGGTTTTGCTTCCTCATCTGTGATCTCATCCATATATTTGAAGATGGATGTAAATGGAAGCTTCACCACTTCAACTCCGTAACGCTGACGAAGGATCTCCGGATCACGGATCAGACTCTGAATTCCGAATGTAGGCTGAGATCCTGCTGTCAGTACAAGTGCCCTTGTATTGCGAACTGCTTTTCTTACCCAGAGAATATGCATGATCTCATTCACATCCTGAAGATCCATACATACATATGCCTCTACTCCGATGGAACGGCAGTATGCTGCAAAATCAATTCCTTCGTTTCCGTTCTGCCAGATAACGACCGGCTTTCCGAAACGCTCAAGCTTAGGAATTCTCCATCCCATGCAGAGGAAGCAATCGATCTCATCAACATCCTCTCCGATTTTGCAAAAGGTCTTTATCTACAACAAAAGACTCATTATAGCGGACATCCACAGGCTCCGTGAATTCTACCTCATCAATAACCCCTTTTAATCCCTTAACTGAATTTTTGAATGCCTCATCAGCTGCTTTTGTCTCAGCTTCAACAGTCATATCCTCTTTATGTCCAGCACGACATGGTCCCTCCCAGAAATGTGTATGTGTCAGACATCCAACCAGCGGTTTTACTACAAGTTTCATATCCATTGCTTTCTGTTTCATAATAAAAATACCTCTCTTCTCTTTAACATTCCGCATTTTCCGCATTATATAGTTTGTAGTTTTTCCGCACACTCGATATATCCTATTATACTGTATGAATCATGGAATTCCTCTTTATTCTTCCGAACAGACTGTACTTTCTTACGATTTTTGTGCTATTTTTATATAATTTACATTATTATTCCTATTATTTTTATATGAATTGTACAATATTTATTCACCACATTAACCTGAGAAAAATCCGCAAAAAAGCACCGGAAACGTAGCCGATCCGTTTTTCGGATGGAAGTACATTTCCGGTGCTGTAATCCTGCCCAATGCTCAGGTTATCTTATGCCTGAGCCTCTTTCAGCAAAGCAGACATTCGGAATCCGCTTCGCTACTTCCTCATGAACAAAACAGGATTATGCCTGTTTTTGTTCAAACTGACTGTTATACAGATCCGCATAAAATCCTTACGTGCCAGGAGCTCTTCATGATTTCCCTGCTCAATGATATCTCCATCCTTCATTACCAGGATCAGATCTGCATCCTTAATAGTTGACAATCTGTGGGCGATAACAAAACTTGTTCTGCCTTCATCAGGTTATCCATGGCTTTCTGGATCTGCATCTCGGTTCTGGTATCAACGGAAGATGTAGCCTCATCAAGGATCAGGATTTTGTTATCTGCCAGGATGGCTCTTGCAATGGTAAGAAGCTGCTTCTGGCCCTGGGAAACATTGCTGGTCTCCTCGTCAAGTACCATCTGATAACCGCCAGGCTGCTGCATGATGAAATTATGGATATGAGCCGCTTTTGCTGCTGCGATCACCTCTTCATCCGTTGCGTCCAGTCTTCCGTAGCGGATATTTTCCATGATGGTTCCGGAAAACAGCCAGGTGTCCTGCAGCACCATTCCGAACATCTCACGGAGATTGCTGCGATTGAAGTTCCGGATATCATGTCCGTCAACCTTGATGCTTCCGCCGTTTACATCATAAAAACGCATCAGCAGCTTTACGATCGTCGTTTTTCCTGCACCCGTAGGTCCTACAATGGCGATCTTCTGACCGTCATGCACATCTGCGGAAAAATCATTTACAATGATCTTATCCGGGTTATAACCGAATTTCACATGCTCAAACTGTACATTTCCTTCCAGTCCCTCAATGGAATCCGGGTTCTCCGGCTGAAGCTCTTCCTCCGGCTCCTCCAGAAATTCAAATACTCTTTCAGAAGCTGCCGCAGAGGACTGCAGAAGGTTTGTAACCTGGGCGATCTGCTGGATCGGCTGTGTAAAGTTACGGATATACTGGAAGAAGGACTGGATATCTCCAACCTCGATAGTTCCCTTAATGGCAAAAATTCCTCCGAGAAGTGCCACCATCACATATCCTAAGTTGCCTACAAACTGCATAATCGGCATCATCATCCCGGAAAAGAACTGAGATTTCCATGCTGACTCGTAGAGTTTCTGATTGTCGTGCTCAAATTCTTTCAGCACGTCCTGTTCTTTATTGAATACTCTTACTACATCATGGCCGCCGAAATTCTCTTCCACCTGACCATTTACTTTTCCCAGATACTCCTGCTGTGCCTGGAAATATTTCTGGGAGTGTTTCATTACTTTATTAATGATAAGCATGGAAACCGGCAGGATCAGTACTGCTGCCAGTGTCATCCACACATTGATGGAAAGCATCATAATAAATACACCGATCAATGTTGTTACGGATGTGATCAGCTGTGTCATGCTCTGGTTGATACTCATCTGCAGGGTATCCACATCATTTGTCACCCTGGAAAGGATCTCACCGTTTGTTCTGCTCTCAAAATAATTCATTGGCAGACGGTTGATTTTCTTTGAAATATCCTTTCGGAGATTGTATGTGACATCATTGGAAATCCCCGTCATGACAAAGCCCTGTATCAGGGAAAAGCACGCACTTGCCATATACAGTCCCAAAGTCCACAGAAGGATCATTCCGATCTTACTGAAATCAATACCGCCTGTGCCGTTTACCTTGCGACCAGACCATTGAACAGCTCTGTGGTAGCTTTTCCAAGGATCTTCGGGCCTGCAATATTAAAAGCTGTACCTGCCACTGCAAAGATAAACATCAGGATAAAACGGATTTTATATCTGCCCATATAGCCAAAGAGCTTTTTCATGGAGCCTTTGAAGTCCTTGGCCTTCTCTGTTGGCTGCATTCCGTGTCCGCCCATAGGGCCTCTTCTTCTCTGCTGACTCATGCCAATTCCTCCTCTGATAACTGACTCATGGCAATCTGGCGATATACCTCGCAGGACTTCATCAGCTCCTTATGGCTTCCGATTCCTGCCATATGTCCATCGTCCAGTACAAGGATCTTATCTGCATTGAGGATCGTACTGATACGCTGTGCCACGATAATGGTTGTTGCTTCTTTTGTATATTCTTTCAAAGCTTTTCGAAGTGTGCTGTCTGTTTTAAAATCCAGTGCGGAAAAGCTGTCGTCAAAGATAAAGATCTCCGGATCCTTTGCGATAGCTCTGGCAATGGAAAGCCTCTGCTTCTGTCCACCTGAAACATTGCTTCCTCCCTGTGCGATCGGAGTCTTATATCTCTCCGGCTTGGTGTCGATAAACTCCGTAGCCTGTGCAACCTCTGCTGCTTTTTTCACTGCGTCTTCCGGAATCTCTGTCTTTCCGTAACGGATATTGGAATCAATGGTTCCTGAGAAAAGTACACCCTTCTGCGGAACATATCCGATCCTGTCACGGACATCCTTCTGTGTCATTTCCCTGACATCCACGCCATCCACTTTCACAGCTCCTTCTGTTGCATCATAGAAACGCGGAATCAGATTGATCAGTGTACTCTTACCGCTTCCTGTACTTCCGATGATCGCTACTGTCTCACCTTTTTCTGCCTTAAAGGAAATGTCTGTGATAACATTCTCTCCTGCCTCCGGATATGCGAAGCTTACATGGTCGAATTCCACGGTTCCCTTTACATTCTCAGACGGCTGTACCGGATTCTCCGGATCGTGAACACTTACTTCTGTCTCCAGCACCTCATTGATACGACGTGCAGATACATTTGCTCTCGGCAGCATGATAGACATTGCCGTGATCATCAAAAATGACATGATGATCTGCATTGCATACTGGATAAACGCCATAACATCACCAACCTGCATGCTTCCGCTGTCTACCGCATAAGAACCACTGTAGATGGTCAATACGGAAACTGCGTTCATGATCAGCATCATCACCGGCATCATAAATGTCATACAGCGGTTTACAAAGAGGTTCGTCTTCGTCAGAGTGATATTTGCATCCTCAAAACGCTCCTCCTCATGCTTCTCACGGCTGAATGCACGGATAACCGGAATACCGGTAAGGATTTCTCTTGTTACCAGGTTCAGCTTATCTACCATGGTCTGCAAAGCTGAAAATTTCGGCATTGCGATCTTAAACAACAATCCCATAAATACCATGATTAATACAATGGCCACCCCAAGGATCCATGTCATGGAGGAATCTCTCTGAAGCACCCGGATCACACCTCCGATTCCAAGGATCGGCGCGTAAAGCACGATACGGAACATCATAGCCATTACCTGCTGGATCTGCTGGATATCATTGGTACATCGTGTGATCAGGGATGCTGTTGAAAACTTATGGTACTCTCTGCTGGAAAAACCTATGACTTTGTTATAAACCAGCCCACGGAGATCATGCCCCATAGATGCCGCAACTCTGGATGAAAAAAATACCACACATACTGCAGCCACCATAGTGACCAGTGCCATCAGCACCATGCGGATACCTGTTGATTTCATGTAATCCATCTGTATGGCATCCACATCTTCACCCATGGCTTCATATTCTGCACGAACGTAGGAAACACCTGCCTGTGTGATGATGGATTCCTGCATCTTGTCGATCTTTTCTCCGACCTGTTCCTTCATAGCAGCCAAAGCCTCTGCCGGCATCTGAGAAAGAGCCGCCAGTGGATCAGTCCCTTCCGGGATTCCCATTTTTGCAAGAGCTGCTTTTGATTCTTCACTATCGGACGTCAGAGTAGAAACGATCACCATCGGTTTGCCGAAGATATCGTTGAGTTCTTCTCTGTCTTCTTTGGAGATTTTATCCTTTAATACCAGATCATCTCCCTCTTCCTCATAAAATCCATCCACAGTTTTCGCATCATCCTCTTCCATAAACAGCTTCAGACTGTCCATGGATGTCTTTCTGATCTTCTCAGGAACACTGTCTTCGATACCGTTCTGCTGAATTCCCACATTGATGATATTGGATGTGTAATTCGGCAGAGACAGATCACAGTATGCCTGAAGAAAAAGAAGCGCAATGATGATCACGATGTAACCTGCAGATCGTTTCAGATATTTCATCAGTTTAATCACGTTTCTGTTCCTTCCTTTCTGTTATTTCATCCGGCTGAAGCTTTTCTATGACTTCCTCCGGCTGTATCTTTTCAATATTTACCAGGATCTGCTCCAGAAATCTCCGAAGCAGACATTGTTCCGCCTCACTGAAGCCTTCCATCATTACAGCCTCATTTTTATGGATCCGTTCCAGTGCTTTTGCCTTGATTTCCTTTCCCTTTTCTGTCATGTAGATCCTGGTCACACGCTGGTCCTTTTCATCCGGTTTCTTATAAAGAAAGCCTGCTTTCTCCAGTCTCTGTATAGATACATTTACCGTAGGCGGCTTGATATGCAGGATCTTTGCAATTTCCCGCTGACTCAGTCCATCCCTTCCGGACACAAGCCCCAGAACCGGGATCTGTCCCGGATAAATTCCAAGCTCCTGCATCTGACCAAAGCATTTCTCATAAAATGACGGTCTACCTTCATAAACAGAGATAAAACGCTGCTCTGTCTTTCTTTCTCATCTTCCTCCTTACAAAACACGCTGTCACTCCTCTCTTATCCGATCAAGCCCCTGCTCCCCGTTAATGATATCAAAAGCAGTGATCTTTTTTATTTAATTAGTCGGCTAACTATATATAATATACATCTGCACAAAAATTGCAACTGATTTTTGTGGATTTTACACTTTTTTAAGATTTATTGTTAATTTCTCACAAATCAAATCTACTCTGATTAATTTGTTGAACTAACTATTTTATTGCATAAAAAAATACCCGGTTGGAATTTTCTTTTCCATAACGGGTATTTCTTGTGAATTCTATCTGTTCTTTATATTTCTTCTAACAGCACATCCACTTTACTCTGAAATTCCTCAAATTTACCAATATACTTATTAACAATGATATGACAGTATTTTTTCACGATAACTCCGTCATAATCATGTGCAAGCTGATTACGGACTTTCAGCATATCCATCCATTCATCTCCCTGGATCAGTTCTGCCTTAAATGATTCTCTCCAAACCTCTCTCGGTGATCCTGCAACAAAACCGGTCATTGCATAATACTGAACCAGAATATCTTTCATTACTTTCCAGCCAAGATCAAAGGTAATGCTAAATTTCGCACTTGTACCGCTTAATACAAAAGAATCTTCCATATCGCGTTGTTTCGCCTCAGTTAATGAAGCAAGAGAATTCCTAAAGGATTCATACCTCTTCGTAAATTTTTCGTCCATATTGCTCTATATCCTCCAACAGCAACTGATTTTCACAGGTGTCCAGATCTACCAGATCTACCGTATATAAAGTCGGGATATCCTCGATTTCTTCCTGAAGTTTTTCCATATCATGAACTCCACATACAGCAATATCTATATCGCTCCTCTCCCGCGCAGTCTCCTTAGCTCTGGAGCCAAAAAGAATCACCTTTGAAGCTCCATTTCTCCTGCATATCTCTATTATCTTCCGAAAAACTTCTTCTAATATCATCGTCACTATTTCCTGTTCCTGATTTTCTTATACAAACTGATTCACAGCCGGATCATAAGCATAATCAATCATGTCAAGCTTATCCTCCAGGTCCTTCCTGTTAAGTCCTCTGTCCTCACAGAAGGCATCCAGGGATCTGTAAAAATCCCGCAGCTGTGTATTTACGTAACTTAAAAGCATTACCGGGTCCTTTGGTATCATAATCTGTTTCCATCCTTTTGTCTGATATTTATAAGCTGCTTCCGGACAGCCTGATGACTGTCACTTGCAAAACATTAAATTTACTATCTTACCATTATCCTTTTTTGTCAAGTGTCCAATTAAAGTTTTTTCCATATTTGAAAGAACTGCCAAATTCTGATTTTCATTCTAAAACGAATTTCTATCAGAACCGACAGTTCTTTTCACAGTCAATCTATCTGTAATTTTATGGAGTTATTTTTTACTTCGTGCTGACAGTAAATTCTCCGTCCTTCACATCCAGCACAATGGTATCTCCGGCATGTACATCACCGGAAAGAATCTTCTTGGCTGTCAGTGTTTCCACATAATTCTGTAGATAACGTTTCAGAGGACGTGCACCGTAAACCGGATCATAACCGTTGTCCACTACCATCTGTTTGGCGGCATCTGTAAGCTCCAGGGAAAGTTCCTGGTCAGCCAGACGGTCACTTAGTTCTCTTACCATCAGATCAACAATCTTGCCAATGTTATTCTTAGTCAGTGGCTTGAACATGATGATCTCATCCAGACGGTTCAGAAACTCCGGACGGAAGTGTCCACGGAGATCTCCCATAACCTGCTCCTGTGCCTCCGGTTTGATATCTCCCTTCTCGTTGATGCCGTCAAGAAGATACGGAGAACCAATATTGGAAGTCATGATCAGAATAGTATTCTTGAAATCAACGGTACGTCCCTGCGAATCTGTGATACGACCATCATCCAGTACCTGCAGAAGTACATTGAATACATCCGGATGAGCCTTCTCGATCTCATCGAAAAGAACAACACTGTACGGTTTTCTTCGGACGGCCTCTGTCAGCTGTCCGCCTTCCTCATATCCGACATATCCTGGAGGCGCTCCGATCAGACGGGACACGGAATATTTCTCCATGTACTCACTCATATCGATACGAACCATGTTCTGCTCATCGTCAAACAGTGTGGCAGCCAGAGTCTTGGCAAGCTCTGTTTTACCAACACCGGTTGGTCCAAGAAACAGGAAAGAACCGATTGGCTTCGTAGGATCCTTGATACCTGCTTTTGAACGAAGGATGGCATCTGTTACAAGACGTACACCTTCATCCTGACCTACTACACGTTTATGCAGTTCATCCTCAAGACCCAGAAGCTTCGTTCTCTCACCTTCTGTCAGCTTGGTTACCGGAATACCGGTCCATCTGGAAATAATACGCGCAATCTCATCGTCAGTAACAGCCTCATGTACCAGGCTTCTGTCACTTTCTTTGACCTGCTTCTCCTCTACTTCCAGCTGCTGCTGAAGCTTCGGCAGCTCACCATACTGCAGCTCTGCTGCCTTTTCCAGATCGTAGTTCTGTTTTGCTTTCTGGATCTGTTTATTGATATCCTCGATCTGCTCACGTAATTTCTGAAGCTTCTCTACGGAATGTTTCTCATTATCCCACTGAGCTTTCTGTGCATTAAAAGTATCTCGTAACTCTGCCAGCTCTTTCTGCAGATCCTCCAGTCGCTCTTTGCTGAGATTATCAGTTTCTTTCTTAAGAGCAGATTCCTCGATCTCCAGCTGCATGATCTTACGTCTCTGCTCATCCAGCTCTGTCGGCATGGAATCCAGTTCTGTCTTGATCAGTGCACAGGCCTCGTCTACAAGGTCAATGGCCTTATCCGGAAGAAAACGGTCTGTGATATATCTGTGTGAAAGGGTAGCTGCTGCAACCAGTGCACTGTCTGTAATCTTAACGCCGTGGAATACCTCGTATCTCTCCTTCAATCCACGAAGAATAGAAATGGTATCCTCAACCGTAGGCTCATTTACCATAACCGGCTGGAAACGCCGTGCAAGTGCAGCATCCTTCTCAATATACTGACGGTACTCATCCAGAGTTGTAGCACCGATACAGTGAAGCTCACCTCTTGCCAGCATAGGCTTCAGCATGTTTCCTGCATCCATGGCACCATCTGTCTTACCTGCACCAACGATCAGATGAAGCTCATCGATGAACAGAATAATCTGTCCTTCGCTCTTCTTCACCTCTTCCAGTACCGCTTTCAGACGTTCCTCAAACTCACCACGATACTTGGCACCGGCAACCAGTGCACCCATATCCAGTGCAAAAATTTTCTTATTCTTAAGGCCTTCCGGTACGTCCCCTGCCACAATACGCTGTGCCAGTCCCTCAATGGCTGCTGTCTTACCGACACCAGGCTCACCGATGAGAACCGGGTTGTTCTTGGTTTTACGGGAAAGGATACGGATGATGTTTCGGATCTCCACATCACGTCCGATCACCGGATCCAGCTTCTGGTTCTTCGCCTTCTCTACCAGATCCTCGCCGTATTTATTCAAAGTATCATAGGTTGCCTCCGGGTTGTCACTGACAACTCTCTGGTTTCCTCTGACTGTAGAAAGTGCCTGAAGAAAACGCTCTCTGGTGATTCCAAACTCATCAAAGATCTTCTTCATACTGGGGCTTGGATATCTCAGCATGGAAAGAAACAGATGCTCAACAGAGACATACTCATCTCCCATAGCCTTGGCTTCATCCTCCGCACTGACCAGTGCCTTGTTCAGATACTGACCGAAACGAAGTTCTCCACCCTGAACCTTAACCTTGGCATCCAGAGCTTTCTTAACAGTGTCAACAAAATATTCCTTCTGAATCTCCATCTTCTCGATCAATTTGAGAATCAGGCTGTCTTCCTGTGTAAGTAATGTATACAGAAGGTGTTCTTCCTCGATCTCCTGGTTGCCATATTCGTAAGCAACCTTCTCCAGATCCTGGACAGCCTGTACGGATTTCTGTGTAAATTTACTGATATTCATAGGCTTTCCTCCTATTCCTGAAAAAGCACTTCCGGCACTTTCGTTTCGGAAATGCTGTAGCTTTTTTCTTGTTCTAGGAGAAATATAACACTATTTGTTAGCACTGTCAACACTTGAGTGCTAATATTTTGTAAAGAATTTGTGAAGCCTTGATTTTACGGGCTTCACATAGGTCTTTCACTTGTTTTCGCACTCGATTTTCTTGATTTTACACCATTTTTACACCATTTCATTTGCTTTTGGTGTAACACTCATTTTATGTACACCAAATTACACCATCGACTTACATTTACACCACAGCAGGTACAGTTTCCGGCAGATTCATTTTTGACATCTCATTTTCTACATGAGACATTTCTGCGATATGATTGTAGATATTCATAGTGATCTTAGCATCAGAATGGTCTTCGCTCCGCTACGGTCGTGCTTAACGATGTCCACCGGACATCCAGCACCCCATTACATACTGCATAACTTTCGAATTAACATTATTCTCACCCAATCTGGTACATCCCGTGTGACGAAGAATGTATGGATGTGTCAAGTATAGGACAAAAAAATTTTATTTTTTCTGCCGAAGACTATCTGACGCTTCCATCAGGTAGTCCCAGTACCTTTATTATCTTCTGATAAGTCATTCTTGTCCTGCTCAAGTTACCTCTGTTCCGAAAAAATATCGTCAAAATTCCATTCGATTTCAATTTCATCCTGACTATGAACACGGATCACCTTGATAATCTCACGCAGCTTCTCTGTATCGAACTTCTGAATTCCCAAGAAATCTTTTAGCTTTATTTTATCAGAAAGTTCATTTTGTTCAAGAAGCTTTTTACTATTCTCCGCATCATCTATCTTTCGTTTTATTTCCTCTAGCTGTACACTTATCTTTCCAGCTCTCTGCTTATACGAATCACGATCTATACGACCATCTTTGTAATCATCATAGAGTTTCATCTTTTCCGAGGTCAACTGTCGGCTCTGTTTTTGCAATTCTGTAGTATTGATCTCTTTGTATTCACATTGCCTTTTGGAAGA
>ENA-OQCN01000066-OQCN01000066.1-human-gut-metagenome-genome-assembly--contig:-NODE-66-length-43910-cov-2.342941_pt1 | contig 43910 bp, 48 predicted proteins | sample MGYA00242497_ERZ504576 | MGnify/ENA primary metagenome ERZ504576 (study PRJEB26092, sample SAMD00036296) | human gut metagenome | host: Homo sapiens | study: EMG produced TPA metagenomics assembly of...
ATTTCCGTTTGGTACAATCTGCTTATGCTGCTAGTGGAAAACCGGAAAATGCGGAGTTTCATCATTATCCGAAGTTTGCTGATAAGGCAGTTAGAAAAGATGTGGAGCACCTTGATGAAGGACTGGATTCAAAGACCTATTTCGAAGCGGTCAATGTAGATCCCCCTTCTCATTATTTTAAAAACGAACTGGTTATTCCTTGGTTACGCAAAGTTTTAAAGTAGGTTCAGGTATTTTGATAGGCTGTGATTTTTTATATAATATGGGCTCCTTGTTTTTCATCTAGGTGAAAGCAAGGAGCTCTTTTTTATTGATTGTGAAGAATTCTTGCAAAATTTAATCTTGTTTTAATGCAGATTGTAGTGTTTCCCAATTTTTATTGAAATCGGGCATGGAATGAAAAAGTAAATTCGCTCCTTCATTCAGTAACACATTGTCGTGCAATGGTCCTGTATTCACGGCGATGGTAAAAATACCGGCTGCAACTCCCGCCTGTACACCTAGTGGTGCATTTTCTATTACTAACGCTTCATTGGGTTTAAAGCCGCCTTTCTTTAGGGCCATCAGATATGGTTCCGGATTTGGTTTCCCATATTTCACATCAAAGGCGGTAACCATTAAGTTGGCTTGGAATATGCCCGGAAAATTATGATTCAATCGGTCCAATAACGAAGTTTGTCCCGAACCGGTTACTACCATCGGAGTCAGTCCTTCACTCTTTATTTTAGTCAATACTTCCAGTGCGCCGGGCATCCGTTCTGCTTTGGGGCATTTGTTGAATTCTTCAGTTTTGGCTTGGTAGATAGCTTTTATTTCTTCTTCAGTAGCATCATGCCCACGTTCCCGACGACTTACTATATTGATCGTAGATGCACCGGTACGCCCTTCGTGCATATAAGCTTCTTCTCGGCTGAGGCCGAAACCGAAGCGTTTCATTATTTTATGCCATGACTCAGCATGGTTGGGCATGGAGTCGAACAGCACGCCGTCCATATCGAATAATACGGCTTTCAAGTCGATGGATTCGTATCCATGAGTATGAAGATAGTTATTTATCGCTTCTTTAAACATAGAATAAATGTATAGTTATTATTTCCAAAGGTGTGACCGTTGGATTGGAACAAAGTGAAGAATCTGCAAGCATTTGATGGATGCTTTCAGATTCTTCACTGTTATTCGGAATGACATTGATAAATGGCATTCTGAATAGGTTTTTGATATTATAATCTAGCTTGGATAGCTTTAGACTCTTCTTCGTATCCCGGTTTATTCAACAAAGCAAACATATTTTTCTTGTATGCTTCCACGCCCGGTTGGTTGAACGGATTTACTCCCAGCAAATAACCGCTGATACCACAAGCTTTTTCAAAGAAATAGATGATTTCTCCCAGGTAGTATTCATTCAGTTCGGGTACAATCAGTCGCATATTGGGTACACCACCGTCAACGTGTGCCAGCTGAGTACCTAGTTCTGCCATCTTGTTCACTTCGTCTACACGCTTTCCTGCCAAGAAATTCAAGCCATCCAAATTTTCGCTGTCCGAAGGAACTTGAAGCGTATGTTCCGGGTTTTCGATAGAGATAACTGTTTCGAAGATAGTACGTTCACCTTCCTGAATCCACTGTCCCATAGAATGGAGATCGGTAGAGAAGTCGACGGCAGACGGATAAATACCTTTACCATCCTTACCTTCGGATTCACCGTACAATTGTTTCCACCATTCGTTCATATAGTGCAGTTTGGGATTGAAGTTTACCAAAATCTCAATCTTCTTTCCGTCTTTATACAATTCATTGCGGGTGGCAGCATAAACAGCTGCAGGATTTTCGGCAAACGGAGTAGCCGGACCACATATTGTTTCCATCGTGCGTGCGCCTTCCACTAGTTTCTCAATGTCAAATCCTGCCACTGCGATAGGCAGCAAACCTACTGGAGTAAGGACAGAGAAACGACCGCCTACATTATCGGGGATAATGAAAGTCTGATATCCTTCCTTGTCGGCTGTAACACGTGCGGCACCCTTTTTGGCATCTGTAACGGCAACAATCACTTTCTTCGCCATTTCCTTGCCAAGCTGGTCTTCACACTGTTTTTTCAGTAAACGGAAAGCTAAGGCGGTTTCTGTAGTAGTACCAGACTTGGAAATATTAATTACACCGAACTTTTTGTCCTTCAAGTATGCAGTCAACTCGAACAAGTAATCTTCGCTGATATTGTGGCCTGCAAAAACGATGACGGGTCCGTCTTGTTTTGCTTTCAACCATTGGAAACTATTGGATAAAGCTTCTATTACGGCACGTGCTCCCAGATAGCTTCCACCGATACCTGCTACGACTACTACTTCACAGTTGTCGCGCAGAACCTGGGCAGTAGCTTTCAAGTCAGCCAAATGTTCGGCTGTTATAGACGATGGCAAATGCAACCAACCCAAGAAGTCATTACCTTTACCTGTACCGTTTTCCAATGTTTCCATGCAGGCTTTCACCTGAGGTTCGTAAGCAGCGATTGTTTCCTTAGAAACAAAACCGGCTACTTTGTCGATGTTTAAACTAATATTCTTCATTGTATCTGATATTTTATCTGAATGAATCAGTTAATAATTTAATCTCAATCATGGGCGAGATGCGCTCATATAAAATATTATAAACGGCATCTACGATAGGCATGTTCACGTGCAAGTGCTTGTTTAGCTCCTTGATACATTTCGTTCCGTAGTATCCTTCGGCAATCATTTCCATTTCTATCTGTGCGCTTTTTACGGAATAACCTTTACCAATCATGGTTCCGAATACGCGGTTCCGGCTGAAATTGGAGTAGGAGGTAACCAACAAGTCACCCAGATAAGCGGAATCATCAATAGAACGCTCTACGGGATGTACGGTATTCAGGAAGCGGTTCATCTCTTGAATGGCATTTGAAATCAATACAGCCTGAAAATTGTCGCCATATTTCAGACCGCTGCAAATTCCAGCGGCGATAGCATAAATATTCTTCAATACCGAAGCGTATTCTATACCTGCACATCCGGGCTTACAGAAGTTTTTATGTAATGTCCGGCCAGCTGCCGAGCGAATATCTTCGCCTTGTCAATGTCTTTACATCCGATAGTCAGATAGGAAAGACGCTCCAAGGCTACTTCTTCTGCGTGGCACGGACCTGCAATGACGGCTATATTCTCTTCGGGAACACCGTATACCTGATGAAAATAATCGGAAACAATCAGGTTCTCGTCAGGGACGATACCCTTGATAGCAGTGACAATGAACTTGTCCTTTATTTTGGTTTTCAGCTTTTTCAGGTGGCTTTTCAGATAGGGAGAGGGGGTAACGAATATCAGGGTATCCGATTCCTTTACTATCTTGTTGATATCTGAAGAGAAGTTGATGTTCTTTATTTCAAAGCGCACACTTGTCAGATAAGCCGGATTATGTCCCAACGTTTGAATTCTTCAATTCGGTCGTCGCGGCGCATATACCAGTTGATTGATTCAGCCTGAGCCAAGACTATTTTTGCAATAGCCGTGGCCCAGCTGCCACCACCCATTATCGCTATTTTACCGGGCAATTTCATGCTTATTATTTATGATGGATAATTGACAATTGGAATAATTCTCAATCTTTAAATTCTCAATTCTCAATTTTCGCAATCCATCCGGCAACTTCGTCCACCGTAGGATTGGTTAGTTCCAATTTATATTTTTTGTTGATTCCGCAAATGTCCATATGCAGCTTCTGCGGATTCACTTCTTTCATATCGCTCACCAGGTTATAGCCTGCTTTCTGAATGACAGGAACCCAGTCTTCTGAAATTCCCAGTTCCATAAATTTGGCAGGAGTGTCTTTCGGAGTAATCTTTTCGGGACGCATCTGGGGGAAGAACAATACTTCCTGAATGGTAGACTGTCCGGTCATCAGCATCGTCAGACGGTCCATACCGATACCCATCCCCGAAGTGGGGGCATACCATATTCTAACGCACGGACAAAGTCCTTGTCAATAATCATCGCTTCGTCATCTCCCTTTTCGCTCAGTCTCATTTGTTCTTCGAAGCGTTCCAACTGATCAATCGGGTCATTCAGTTCAGAGTATGCGTTACACAGTTCCTTGCCGTTTACCATCAGTTCGAAGCGCTCTGTCAAATCCGGATTGCTGCGGTGTATTTTTGTCAGCGGAGACATTTCTTTCGGATAGTCGGTGATGAAAGTAGGCTGGATGTAAGTACCTTCGCAGAATTCTCCGAAGATTTCATCGATCAGTTTGCCTTTGCCCATTGTGTCGTCAATCTCCATATTGAGTTTCTGGCAAACTTCTCGTATCTGTTCTTCGTTCATGCCTGTCAGATCATAGCCGGTGTGTTCCTTGATAGAGTCCAGCATGGTGACACGTTTGTACGGGGCTTTGAAGTCAATGATGTTGTCGCCTACTTTTACTTGAGTGGTGCCGTTTACATCCAGACAGATTTTTTCAATCATTTTTTCTGTAAATTCCATCATCCAGTTATAGTCCTTGTAGGCAACATATATTTCCATGCAGGTAAATTCAGGGTTGTGTGTGCGGTCCATTCCTTCGTTACGGAAGTTCTTACCTATTTCATACACTCCTTCGAAACCACCTACAATTAGTCTTTTCAGGTACAACTCACTGGCAATACGCATGTACAGCGGCATATCCAGTGCGTTGTGGTGAGTTATGAATGGACGTGCGGCTGCTCCGCCGGCAATGGATTGCAGAATCGGGGTTTCCACTTCCATATAACCTTTTGAGTTGAAATATTCGCGCATAGAGCTATATACTTTACTGCGCTTGATGAAGATATCTTTTATCTCTTCATTCACAGCAAGGTCAACATAACGTTGGCGATAACGCAGTTCAGGGTCTTCAAACTTGTCGTAAGCGACTCCGTCTTTGTATTTTACAATAGGAAGCGGTTTGATAGATTGGACAGTACGGTCAGTTTTTTAGCGTGGATACTGATTTCACCCATTTGGTTCTGAATACGAATCCTTCTATACCGATAAAGTCACCAAGGTCCAGCAGACGTTTGAACACAGTGTTGTACATTTCTTTGTTTTCATCCGGGCAGATGTCATCACGGGTGATATACACCTGGATACGGCCTTTTGAATCCTGTAATTCGATAAATGAAGCTTTACCCATCACACGGCGCTCATCATACGTCCGGCTACCGATACTTTGCGAGGTTCCTCATCATCCTTGAACTCAGCTTTTATATCTGTAGAAAATGCATTGGTTACATACTCAGCTGCGGGGTATGGCTCGATGCCCATAGCGCGCAATTCATTCAGACTGTTTCGTCTGATAATCTCCTGTTCACTTAGTTCTAATACGTTCATCCTGTTAAAACATTAACTCAATTTGTTGGCAAAAATACGAAAGATTTTGCAAAGTACCTCATTAAGACGTGTTTTTATTTCGATAAAGCCTGTTCTTGAGCCAGTTCGCACACCATAGATATCATGAACAGCACTCCGATTGCACCGCAGGCAATAATCAGGGCGAGATTAATCATACGGGCACGGAAAAGGTGGAAGTATGCAGATGGGAAGCTGTGTATTCTTTAAAGAACAGATAAAGGCCCGGTACAGCCGAACTTGCCAGCAGAAAATCTTCGGGAATATGGAAAAAGTAAGTTTTGGTGAAACCGATCAGTGCCCAGTGGCAGAGAAACATGACGAGAAAGATATTGACTCGTTTGGAAAATGCCAGCAGCAGTCCGATGGTGAAAACCGCTACCGAACAAGGCATTACAGGTGAGGTCATCATGGGAAAGTTCATCCCCCTTATAATGGAGAAGAGTGGATAGCCAGTGGCAACATACAAAGCAGGACGGCTAGTGCGGTATGTTTGTGAGTCCGATCAAAAGGGGTGTAGTTTACTTTCAGGTCATAAATCCAGAAGATGGCCATGATCCCCCAAAATCCTGCCAAAGCACTGTTATAACTTCTTGGTTCACAATAAATCATGTAATACACGGCAGCTATCCATACATTCAAGAATATAAGATATAACTTCATCGCTACTTTTATTTTTTTGTGGGGCTTTTGAATAGAGAACAGGTTAAAATAATGCCGATAAGGGTGATAATAACTTGATAAATCCAGGTACCCGCATTGTAATGAGTAATTGTATCCCAAAAAATATTCATCTTCTTGATAAGTTGGTAGTTATTTTGGGTGCCAAAATTACGAAAAAATGATGGAATAGCCTATCTTTGTAGCGAATATATAAAAATAAGAGAAGAACGATGAAGAAGTTTATGAGTCTGATGTTGCTGGTTTGCGCATGTTTGCTGAGTCAGCCGGTGAAGGCACAACAGGTTACTCCTGATAATGCCGGTTATATAGTAAAGGTAGGGGATATGGCTCCCGATTTTGAAATGGAACTGACAGACGGACAGAAAGTGAAACTCTCTGATTTGCGTGGCAAGGTGGTGATGCTTCAGTTCACTGCCAGTTGGTGTGGAGTTTGCCGAAAGGAGATGCCTTTTATTGAAAAAGATATCTGGTTGAAACATAAGGATAATAAAGCGTTTGCTCTCTTTGGAGTGGATCGGGACGAACCTTTGGAAACCGTAGTGGCTTTTGCCAAACGTACCGGCGTGACTATCCGTTGGCTCTTGATCCGGGAGCTGATATTTTTGCCAGATATGCAGACCGTAAAGCGGGCATCACCCGTAATGTATTGATTGACAAAACGGGCAAGATTGTAATGCTGACCCGTTTGTACAATGAAGAAGAATTCTCTTCTTTGTGCAAGAAGATAGATGAAATGTTGGGAGAAAAATAACAGGTAATGAGAGGATCGGTACTATTTGTCACGTTTTTATTTTTTGTTCTATCACCGCTTCTGGCGAAGAAAAAGCCTCGTACCGGCAAAGAGGCATTATTTGGAAAGGAATATGCTACCTATCAGATTACATCCAATGAACTAAGCGGAGCTTGTTTTTATTTGGTGAGTGGTCACGGAGGTCCCGATCCTGGGGCCATCGGTATCTATCAGGGGCGTCAGTTGCATGAGGATGAGTATGCATACGATATTATTCTGCGGTTGGCACGTGAGTTGTTGTCACGAGGTGCGAAGGTGCATATTATCATTCAAGATAAGAAAGATGGTATTCGTGACGGTCATGTCCTGGCAAACAGTAAACGTGAAACTTGCATGGGAGATCCTATTCCCTTGAATCAGGTGGCTCGTTTGAAGCAACGTTGTGACTGGGTGAATAAACTGTATCGGAAAGATAAGAGCAGTTACAAACGAGCTGTATTTATTCATGTGGACAGTCGCAGTAAGGGACAGCAGACAGATGTGTTTTTTTATAACGCTCCTAAAAGTACGAAGGGTAGGCGGTTGGCCAATAACTTGCACCGTACCTTTGATAGGAAATATGACAAGCATCAGCCAAACCGTGGCTTTCGCGGAACGGTGAGTGAACGTAATTTGTATGTATTGCGTAATACGACTCCCGTAGCGGTGTTTTTGGAATTGGGAAATATTCGGAACAAGCGTGACCAACAACGGCTGGTTCTGAAGAATAACCGTCAGGCATTGGCAAATTGGATTGCGGAGGGAATAGTGAAAGACTATAAGCAAGGTAAATAAAATAGGGGCAACGGATGTGCTTTTGTTTTGCCAGCTTTGTGATGGTTGGGTGAGTTGTAATCGGCAGAATGTGACTGGTATTTGAGCTTGTGAAACGTCGAAATCAAGCCTTGCATATTAGAGTAGTGAAATAAAGAAAGGGAGTGACATTTTTTATCACTCCCTTTTCTTTTACTTGATTTCGATTTCCTCTTTCATGTCTATCTCCTCACCGTGAACATCGGTGAACCGATATTGCAGGAAGGCCAGACTTTGGTCTGGGATAATCTTTATTCCGAATCCGTATTTCATTTGCCATTTGCGCTTCAGGGAAACCAGACCCTGATTCACATATGCTGCGATGTACGGATGGATGTACAGCGTAAATCTCTTTATCTTCAATTTGTTGACCAGGTAGTCAATCTTACTCTCCAAAGTATCCGTAAAAAGGATGGATGGCTTTATGCTACCTTTCCCGAAGCAGGTGGGACAGGTTTCATTCGTGTTGACATCCATGGCAGGACGCACGCGTGGCGGGTAATTTGCATCAATCCAAATTTACTGAGGGGCAGAATGTTATGTTTTGCTCTGTCTTTCTGCATGTTTTGGCACATACGTTCGTACAGTTTCTGCCGGTTCTCTGCTAGATTCATGTCAATGAAGTCAACCACGATAATACCACCCATATCACGCAATCTTAACTGGCGTGCCAGTTCGTCGGCGGCACCCAGGTTTACATCCAATGCGTTAGCCTCCTGCCCGTTGGCAGATTTGGAGCGGTTTCCACTATTGACATCCACTACATGAAGTGCTTCTGTGTGTTCAATAATCAGGTAAGCTCCACTTTTATACGAAATGGTTTTCCCGAAAGAGGATTTGATTTGTTTGGTAATACCGAAATTGTCGAATATGGGAAGCTGACCCTTGTACAGTTTTACGATTTCGGCTCGTTCAGGGGCGATAAGTGATACATAATCCTTAATCTCATGGAACACTGTTTCATCGTTCACATAGATGTTCTCATAAGACGGATTGAAAAGATCGCGCAACATGGCCACTGTGCGGCTGGTCTCTTCGTATACCAATGCCGGCAGTTTGGGAGCCTTCTGTACTTTAGTGATTGTTTCTTCCCAATGTTTCAGCAAGACTTTAAGCTCTGCATCAAGCTCGGCCACCCTTTTGCCTTCCGCTACGGTGCGTACAATCACTCCGAAGTTTTTCGGTTTGATGCTTTGCAATAACTGTTTCAGACGGGCGCGTTCTTCGCTCGATTTAATTTTTTGTGATACCGAAACCTTATCGTTGAAAGGGATTAATACCAAATAACGTCCGGCGAATGACAATTCGCAGGTTAGTCTGGGGCCCTTGGTCGAGATAGGTTCCTTTACAATCTGCACAATAACTTCCTGACCTTGTTGGAGGGTGGTTGAAACCGTCCCTTCCTTTTCAATATCAGGCAGCATAGTAGCTTTTGTGATGGGAAAAAGTTTTTTACGGTCGCTTAAAACTTGCTTCAGATACTTCTGATAAGAATGAAATTGAGGACCTAGGTCTAGATAATGAAGAAAAGCATCTTTTTCAAAGCCGACATCCACGAAACAGGCATTAAGGCCGGGCATTAGTTTCTTTACCCGTCCCAAATACATATTTCCCACATTGAAGGAAGCACTTCTCCCTTCTTTCTGAAATTCCACCAACGCTTTATCTTCAAGGAGTGCGATGGAAATCTCTTTGGGTTGTACGTCTACTACTAGTTCGCTTGTCACTTTTGTATTTTTAAATTGTTCACTTTTCTCATTAAACAAAGAACAAACCTGAAAGACTTTTGTTGCTTTGCAAGGTTTGTTCTTTATTTGTCGTCACAGACAGACTACAAATTATTTTTTGCTTTTATGTCTGTTCTTTCTTAGTCTTTTTTTACGCTTGTGAGTAGACATTTTGTGTCTTTTTTTCTTCTTTCCGCTTGGCATAGCTTCAAATTTTATGGGTTAATACTCTTGTTTATTATTTCTTTACTGATAATGTAAATGTCTTAGCTGGTTTAAATGCCGGAATATTGTGCTCCGGAATAATGATTGTAGTGTTCTTTGAAATGTTGCGAGCAGTCTTCTGAGCTCTTTTCTTCACTACAAAACTTCCAAAACCACGCAGGTACACATTTTCTTCTTTAGATAATGAATCCTTTACTGTATCCATGAAAGCCTCAAGTGTGGTTAACACTGTCACCTTGTCAATACCGGTATTTTCGTAATTTCGTTTACGATATCTGCTTTAGTCATTTCGCTAAATAATTATTGTTATACTTATATCTTAATTTTTTGGACTGCAAATATATAGCTTTTCTCCCTCTTTAAGAAATATATTCAGAATAAATTTCCTAAAAAAAGCATCTTCTTCCATTTTCTTGGTTTACTTTTGCGGAAATATTGCATAGAATGCACTTTTATATAATACTGATATGGAGAATTTTAGCAGAAAATTGATAGATTGGTATAGGGAAAACGGGCGTGATTTGCCGTGGAGAAGGACAAAAAATCCTTATTTGATATGGATCTCGGAGATTATTCTACAACAAACTCGTGTGGTTCAGGGATATGATTACTATCAACGTTTTGTGGCCCGTTTTCTGATGTGTTCGCACTGGCGGCAGCGATGAGGATGAGGTGATGAAATATTGGCAGGGGCTGGGGTATTATTCCCGTGCGAGAAATTTGCATGCTGCGGCCAGAAGGATGGCAGAGGCAGGAGGATTTCCTGTAACATACACTGGGGTGCGTGCTTTGAAAGGAGTGGAGAATATACAGCAGCGGCTATTTGTTCATTTGCTTACGGTATGCCATACGCAGTGGTGGACGGTAATGTGTATCGGGTGCTGTCCCGTTGGTTAGGCATTGATACCCCCATTGATTCGGCGGAAGGAAAGAAACTGTTTGTCCGGGTTGCCGATGAGTTGCTGGACCGTGAGCGCCCTGGTCTCTACAACCAGGCTATCATGGATTTTGGAGCTTTGCAGTGTACTCCGGTAGCGCCCGACTGCCTGTTTTGTCCGCTAAACGATTCTTGTGTGGCGCGTCTGAAGGGGATTGCCGGCTCTTTGCCTGTGAAGCAACATAAAAACAAGGTGACTAATCGTTATTTTAATTATATATATGTACGCATGGGCGCGTATACCTTTATACATAAGCGCAGCGGAAATGATATATGGAAAAATTTGTATGAACCGCCTTTGATAGAAACGGATCGTGAGTGGACGGAAGAGGAACTGTATGCATCGCCACAGTTTCGCGAGATGCTGGCCGGAGGAGAGGAGCCCATAGTGCGGCTGGTGCGGAAAGGGGTGAAGCACGTGTTATCCCACCGGGTGATTTACGCAAATTTTTATGAAGTGATTCTCCCTGAGAATTCGGCTTCTTTTGCGAAGTATCAGAGAATAAGCGTGGAAGATTTGCATAAATTTGCCGTATCGCGTTTGGTGAATCAGTTTTTTTCGCTAATTTTGGAGCCTAATAATTAAAAAGGAATAATAGAATGTCAGTAAATAAAGTCATTTTGATTGGAAATGTAGGAAAGGACCCTGATGTGAGATATTTGGATACCGGCATTGCCGTTGCCACTTTCTCGTTGGCCACCACCGATCGTGCCTATACGTTGCAGAATGGAACACAGGTTCCCGAACGTACGGAATGGCATAATATCGTGTTATGGAGAGGACTGGCCCAAACTGCGGAAAAATATGTCCGTAAGGGCGACAAACTCTACATAGAAGGGAAAATCCGCAGCCGTTCATACGATGACCAGAATGGCATAAAACGTACCATTGTCGAGATTTTTGCTGATAATATGGAGATGCTGACCCCGCGTAACACCTCGCAGCAACCGGGTACAGGATATGTACCGCAGGCACAAGCGGTATCCCGGCAGCAGGTGTCTGCACAAGCGGCTCTGCAACAACAGCAAGCCTCGGATAATAGTCTGACGGACGATTTACCTTTTTAATTAAGAGACTTGATGTTTAACTAAAACCAGATTCCTTGGACCCTGACTCGTATTTATGCCGCTTGGCGGATTTATTTGACGGTGTAACCGTAACAGCTCCTACCATGGGAGCTATCATAGCTATCTTGTTAGCTGTTTTATTGTTGTATGCCTCAGGCTTTGTGTCTGCTTCGGAAATAGCTTTCTTTTCCCTTTCACCTGTTGATTTAAGTGAGATAGAGGAAGGAAAACATACTTCGGACAGGCGTATCAGCGCCCTGCTGAATGATTCCGAACGCTTGTTAGCGACTATTCTTATCTCTAATAATTTTGTCAATGTAACCATTATCATGCTGTGCAATTATTTTTTTGCCAGCACCATACACTTTGGAAATTCCGTGATTCTGGAATTCCTGCTAATAACGGTTGTCCTTACTTTTCTGCTATTGCTTTTCGGTGAAATCATGCCTAAAATTTATTCGGCACAGAACACGTTGAAGTTTTGCCGTAAGGCAGCTCCTGCCATTTCTTTTTTAAAGAAATTCTTTTCACCTTTGTCGGCATTGCTGGTCCGTTCTTCCTTTTTGGTGAACAGATGTGTGGCAAAAAAGAATTATAATATTTCTGTCGACGAACTTTCACAGGCTTTGGAACTGACGGACAAGAGTGAGATTTCAGAGGAAAGCAATATTTTGGAAGGTATTATCCGTTTTGGTGAGGAAACGGCTAAGGAAGTGATGACTTCCCGGCTGGATATGGTGGACTTGGAAATCAATACTCCTTATTCCGATGTGTTGAAATGTATTGTGGAAAATGCCTATTCCCGTATTCCGGTATATGCCGAATCGCGGGATAATATAAAGGGGATTCTTTATATAAAGGATTTGCTTCCTCATTTGGGCAAGGGCGACAACTTTCGTTGGCAGACATTGGTCCGTCCTGCTTACTTTGTACCTGAAACGAAGATGATTGATGACCTTTTGCGTGATTTTCAGGCGAACAAGATCCATATTGCCATCGTTGTCGATGAGTTTGGAGGTACTTCGGGCATTGTTACAATGGAGGATATCATCGAGGAGATTGTAGGAGAGATTAATGATGAATACGATGATGAAGAGCGTACGTATGTGAAACTGAATGACCGTACCTATATATTCGAGGCAAAAACCTTGCTGTCCGATTTTTATAAGATTATGAAAGCTGATCCCGCTCTTTTCGAGAAAGTGGAAGGAGATGCGGACACTTTGGCCGGTTTGTTGCTGGAAATAAAAGGGGAGTTTCCTGTATTGCACGAGCGGTTGGATTACGGGAATTATCATTTTGAGGTACTTGAAATGAATACGCGCCGCATTTTGAAAGTAAAAGTTATCATTGACCCTTCCCACTCCATGGAAATGGAAGAAGGAAAGAAATAGATTTTATCATGCCTTTATACCGTACTTATAGCGAAGGGGAATTTCTGCTTGGAATATGGAAGTCTGATGAAACAACGGAACAACTGCTGGCATCATTGGAGCATAAAGACTGGTATAGGGAGAAATTGGCTGTTCTTTCCGAAAACGGAAGCATGAATGGTTGTCGGTACGTGTGCTGCTGAAGGCTTTGTGTGGAGAAGAAAAGGAGATAGCTTATTACTCTTCGGGAAGGCCTTATCTAAAGGATGGAAGCCGGTATATCAGCATCTCGCATACTCGCGGTTATGTGGCGGTGGCGCTTCATTCTTCCTGTGAGGTGGGAATGGATATAGAGCAGTATGGAACCAGAGTGCGGAAAGTAGCTTCCCGTTTTATTCGTTCCGATGAAGAACCCGCAATGATGGAAGGAGATGAAGTTTATGCTTTATTGCTCCATTGGTCGGCCAAGGAGGCACTGTTCAAACTGATGGGAGTAGAGGAGGTGGATTTCATTCGTCATCTTCGTATTTTTCCTTTCAGCTTGTCGGAAGAGGGGGAGTTCGAGGCATGCGAATATCGTACAGGCCGGCAGGAACGTTATCGGGTCCGTTATGTCACTCATCCCGATTTTGTATTGACTTGGATTATAAAATAATGCTCAGGCGAATCACTTCGGCTGAGCATTCCAAATAAACTTGGCAGAGTTTACTTTAAAATAAATGTTCTTTTTACCTGATACTCTTTTCCGGACAGTGAAACGGAGAAAATAGCGGATGTGATTAAAGGCATCCCTTACGTTCAGTGTTCCAAGCTCTTTCCTCGAAAGCTTCAGATTTGATAAATGCACAGGCAGGTCTTCTGACTCGTTTCCGCTATAAGCACCTTCCCGGAAATTATCCCAGTGGTTATTGGCATTTTGCTTATGCGTTTAGTGAAACATACAGCAGCGGGACTGTTCAGGATTCTCACCTTGATTCCCTTTTAATCATTCACCTCGGAGGGGAGATAAATGAACCGATGCACCGCAAAGATACAGTTTATATTTAAGAAAACAATTATCTTTCTTTATTTTTTAGAGCCTGTTTAAATTTTGAAGAAAATTTAGAAACAGGCTCTTGTATCCTCTTATTCTTTACTCAATGTAAATATGAATTCCAGACCTCCACCGGGGGTATTTTTAGCGAAGATTGTTCCGCCATGCAGAATGACTGCGTTTTTTACAATAGCTAGTCCCAGTCCGGTACCGCCCAATTTGCGTGAACGTCCTTTGTCCACCCGATAGAAACGCTCGAACAAACGGCTTAGATGTTCGGGTCCTACTCCTACGCCTGTGTCCGAGAAACTGAAATAATAAAAACGTTCGTCTTCACGGAAACAGCGGATGGTTATGGAAATATGAGTTCCTGCGTATGCAATGGCGTTGTCTGTCAGATTCCGGAAGATGGAGTATAGCAGGGAAGAATTGCCTTGTATGGTCAGTCCTTCAGGCAGCATATTGTGGGCTGTGATCTGCTTTTCTTCCAGTTCCAAAGTTACTTCGTTCAGGATATTCCGCATCATGGTGGTGAGGTTTACCGGTTCTGTTTCGATCATGTTCGGAGCTTCTTCCATGCGGGTAAGTACGGAGATATCCCGTAACAGATGTGCCAGCCGGTTACTTTGTGCATAGCTTCTCTCCAGGAAAGCATTGATTTTCTCACGGGGCAGGGTAGGATTGTTTACTATGGTTTCCAGATATCCCTGTATGCTGCTTACAGGGGTTTTCAATTCGTGGGCAATGTTCTGTGTCAGCTGTTTTTTCAGAAGTGCTTGCTCCTTTTCCTGAGTGATGTCATTGATGGAGATTTCAAAGCTGTCATCTTGAAAGATAATGCACTCCACGGCAAAGATACGTCCGTTTTTGTCTATGTTCAATGACATCCGTTTCTCTTCTTTGCCGATACTGCGTTCCTTGTTTTTTGTAATGAAACGGGTGATGGGCTGCAATTCGGGGATGGAGAAGATCTCTTCCGTAGAACTCAGATTTTTGTCCGAGATAAGGTTGGCGTATTGTGTGAACAGATTATTTACCAGAATCTCTTCTTTGCGGTGGTTGAATACGCCTAAGCCTTCGTGCGAGATCTGGAGATGGGTGATCAGTTTCTCGCGTTCGATATATAAATCTTCTTTTGCCTGATGCAGACGTTTGTAAATCTGGATGATATGTTGGGATATTTCGCCCAGTTCGTTTTTGGGAAAGGTATCCTGCATATCAGTGTCTATCGGTTCATTGCGGTCGGCTTTCATGGCGAATTGTTGCAATTTGGTGATAGACATTCCCAATTTATGTGTGAATCGGTAGAACACAATTATTAATATCAGGCTGATTATCAGTGTGAACCATACATAATGAGAGTCTGCTTTCAGGTGTCTCATCAGACTGACATTATAGGGAAGGGCTGAACGAATGATATAGTCCAGATTAGGATAATACTTTGCCGAATAGAAAAATTCACCGCCCAGGCTTTCCGATTGTCTGTTAATGGAGTAGCCGCTGCCATAAATGATGGCTTCTTTTATTTCCTGACGGTTATGGTGGTTCTCGAAGTGGCTGGGATCTTTTTCCAGATTGTCATAAATTACAGTACCATTCTTATTGATCAGTGTCACGCGTAGATCTTCAAAGGTGTGTTCGCAAACATAGTCGTTCAATTGTTGAATATTCAGTGTATCCCTGCCACGGAGAAAATCATTCAGGCGGTCGTTGTAATTCTGGAGTTGTGTGTTCAGCAATTCTATTTTGTATTCCTTCTCCCTGCGATATTGGAATGCCATGAAACAGATGGCGAATGCTATGAATAAGGAAATTACCGACAAGAATAGTTTCTTGTTGAATGACAGGACGTGGCTGGATAATTTAATAGTCATGGAAAGGTACAGGTTAGGTTATTCGCATTCAAAACAGTATCCGTATCCCAGGCGGGTGACGATGCATTTTCCATATTCGCCTATTTTTTTACGCAGGCGGGTAATGTTGACGTCAATGGTACGGTCCAGCACATAGACTTCCTCCTGCCATACTTTAGCCAGAATATCTTCGCGTGAGAATACGCGGCCTTTGTTTTGTAACAACAGCAACAGGATTTCGAATTCTTTTTTTGTCAGGGAAATTTCTATACCGTCTATGCTGACTTTCTTCTTGGTGATGTCGACTAAAAGCCCTTTGTACTGCAATTGTTCTTGCGCTTCTTTTCCCTGTGTGGGCTGGTGCGTCGAAGGACAGCCTTAACGCGTGCTATAACTTCGCGCAGTGAAAATGGCTTCGAGATATAGTCGTCGGCTCCCAGGTTGAACCCTGTTACGGTATCGTTTTCAGTATCTTTAGCAGTAATGAATATAATGGGAATAGAAGCAGTAGCTTTATTCTTTTTCAGCATGTTCGCCATTTTGAATCCTGATATTTCTCCCATCATCACATCCAGCAACAGCAAGTTGTATTGGGTCAGTTCCATCTTCAGGGCTTCTTCGGCGGAGTTTGCTGTATCCACAAAATACCCTTCGTTTTCTAAATTGAATTTAAGAATCTCGCATAGATCTTCTTCATCGTCAACTACTAAAATGCGGTAATCATTCATATATCCATCTTTTTAATACTACAAAACTAATCTTTTCTGATCAGCATTGCAAAGATGGAGCATTTTTATTACTATTTGATGAAACAAATATTACAAAAAGATTACATGTTATAAAATCGTTAAGTTTTCATCGCAGATTACACCATTTTAATGATTCTGCAATCATCCCGTCAGATGATAATTGGAACGCAATAAATTATGATTTCGTAAACTCTCCGGCTACCGGAATACTCATTTGGTAACGTATTTCTTTTTCACTTTTTCCGTGTCCCAAAAGGAACATCAGTTTGGTTAGAACGGATTCCACCGTACTGTCGTAGCCGCTGATGACCCCTGCGTCCAGCAGATGGAGTCCGGTTTCATATCTTCCCATTTCCACTGTTCCGGTAGAGCATTGGGAGATGTTGACAATGATGATTCCCCGTGAAGTGGCATCCCTTAGAAGTTCGATGAACCACGGCTTTTGCGGAGCGTTGCCCGAACCGTAGGTCTTTAATACCACTGCGCGTAATCCCGGTGTATGTAGGATATTGCTGATCATGTTTTCCTGGATGCCCGGAAAAAGGTCAGTATAATTACATTGGTATCATAAAGATAGTGTGGTTTTAATGGCAGATTGGGATCGGCTTTGTGAATACGGTCATATTCATATTTTATGTGGATGCCTGCTGTTGCCAGCGAAGGGAAATTGTATGAACGGAACGCATTGAAATTCTCCGCATTGATTTTTGTGGTACGGTTTCCGCGCAACAGATGGTTTTCGAAGAAGATGCATACTTCGGGTACAATAGCAGTGCCGTCCGGATGTTTGGCAGCGGCTATTTCTATGGAAGTGATCAGATTTTCCTTTCCATCGGTGCGCAACATGCCGATGGGCAGCTGGCTACCCGTCAGAATAACCGGCTTGCTCAGGTTTTCCAGCATGAAGCTGAGCGCTGAAGCGGTGTATGCCATGGTGTCTGTACCGTGCAGAATGACGAACCCGTCAAAATTGTCATAATTGTATTTGATGATCTTGACTAACTTGGCCCACAAGGCAGGTTCCATATCCGAAGAGTCAATGGGGGGATTGAACTGGTAAGAGGAGATGCGATAGTTGAACCGCTTCAATTCGGGAACATTGTCTTGTAACTGGTCGAAATTGAAGGCTTCTAGTGCACCTGTCTCAGGATTTTCAATCATGCCGATCGTACCGCCTGTGTATATTAGCAAAACGGAAGGATATTCACTCTGTGTCATGCGCTTTTCTTGTTTAATTTTGGCACAAAGATAGTAATTATGTGTAACTATGACAAAAATAAGAGAGGGAAATAACAAAATGTTTTTCTTTATAGGTGATAACTGCTTCTGCCAGATGCTGTGGATGGAAGAAGTAGAAAGATCAGGTATAAGATTATAGATCTTACTGCTGCAAGATATATAATCTTATACCTGTAAGGTATTATATTTTTCACTTGTATCGCCATGATCTTTCAGGTGAATTTTTGAAGAAGAGGATGTTACGAGTTGTGAAAGGTTAGTTTTTCAAGGCTTCCAGCAGCTTGTCCGCTGCTTTTTCCGTATCTCCGTCTTCTTCATCCAGCAAGGTCACGAATTTACTGCCGATGATGGCTCCTGCGGCATGAGCGGATGCGGTTTCGAAGGTTTGTTTATTGGAAATTCCGAAACCTATCATGCGGGGATTGCGTAAATTCATGTCGGCGATGCGTTGGAAATAGGCTTGTTTCTGTGCGTTGAAATCTTTTTGAGCACCGGTGATAGCGGCGGAAGATACCATATAGATAAAACCGTCGGTGTGTTCATCAATCAGGCGGATACGTTCTTCACTGGTTTCCGGAGTGATGAGCATGATGATTCTCACATCTTGTTCCTCGGCTATGGAACGATATTCCTCCATATAATCTTTGAAAGGCAAGTCGGGGATAATCACTCCGTCGATTCCCGTCTCCCGGCAGGTGCGGCAGAAATCCTTGAATCCATATTGCATGATGGGATTGAGATATCCCATCAGCACCAGCGGAATCTGTACTTCTTTACGGATATCTTTCAGTTGGTCGAAAAGGAGCTTCAGTGTCATGCCGTTTTTCAAGGCGCGGGTGGCAGCGTGCTGGATAACGGGACCGTCAGCCATCGGGTCACTGAAAGGAATACCGATTTCAATCATGTTAATCCCTTTTTTTTCCAGGACTTTGATGGTGCTTGCCGTACCTTCTAAGGTAGGAAAGCCTGCACAAAAATAAATAGATAGGATGTCTTTTTGCTTGGTACTGAATAACTGGTTGATTCTGTTCATTGTATTTTTTGTTTTAATTGGTTTATAAATGTGTGGACGGCGGCGGCGTCTTTCAGAGCCGGAGCGGTCTCGAATCCGCTGTTCAGGTCGATGCCTGCCCATTGTTCATGCTTGAATTGCAACAAAAGGGAAAGACTGCCGGGACGGAGACCGCCACTCAGTAGGAAAGGCGTCTTTCCCCGATAGGCTTGCAGGATATTCCAGTTGAAGGGTTTGCCGGAACCGCCATATCCGGAGCAGGCAGTATCGAAAAGAAAGTAATCGCAAACGCCCTCATAACAACCGGCGGATTGCAGGTCACTTTCCTGTGCTATGGAAAAAACTTTAATGACTCCCAGTCCGGTTGCTTTTAATTTGCGACATTGTTCCGGTGTTTCCCTGCCATGCAACTGGATATGGTGCAGACCGAATTCCTGTGCTTTCAGCAGGATGTTTTCGCTGCTTTCGTTGACGAAGACCCCGATCCGGTGGCATTGTTCCGGTAGGTATTCCGGACGATGTGATACGTAGCGGGCAGATTGGGGGAAGAAGATGAAGCCCATCCAGTCTGCTCCGGCTTGCTCTATGGCGCGTATGTTTTCGGGCTCGCGCATACCGCATACCTTGATAATCATTGTTGTTTCATCCTAACATTTCTCTAGTTGGGTTATAAATTCTTTTAAGGCTTCTCCCGGTGCGGGTGTTTTCATGAAGTTTTCCCCTATCAGGAAGCCTCGGAAGCCGGCAGCCCGGAGTTGTTTGACTGTTTCGGGGCTGGAGATGCCGCTTTCAGAGATCCGGAGCATTTCTTCGGGTAGTTTTTCCGCCAGACGGAAAGAGTTTTCCACCTCTGTGTGGAAGCTTCCCAGATTACGGTTGTTGACTCCCACCATGTCAATGTTCTCGTCTATATATTCCAGTTCTTGCTCGTTGTGGATTTCCAGTAGGACTTCCAGTTCCAGTTCATGGGCTTTGAGGGCTAGGGCTTTGCATTGCTCTTTCTTCAAAGCGGCGGCTATCAGAAGGATAGCGTCCGCTCCTACGATGCGTGCCTGATAAAGTTGGTATTCATCTATAATGAAATCTTTCCTTAGAATGGGAAGTTGCACGTGGGGGCGTGCCGAACGGATATCTTTCAGCTGCCGCCGAAGTATTTTTCATCGGTGAGGATGGAAAGTGCGGAGGCTCCGGCCGCTTCGTAAGCGGGAGGAATGGTATCTGCCTGTGCGTCTTCTTTTATCCATCCTTTGGAGGGAGAGCGACGCTTGAACTCGGAGATGATGCCGTAAAGAGAAGAGGCAAGACTGGCACGCATACTGATACGTGGCATGGGTTCGTTACAATTGTTTATCAGCATTTCTTTGCTGATGGCAGCCTTTTGCAGTTCGATCTCGATCTGCTTGCAGGCGATGATTTCTGTTAATATATCTGTCATTGTATGAGGCGTTTGGTAGTGGAATACCGGGTGTGTAGTCAACTGTTCAGTTCCACAAATTTTTTCAATGTATTCAATGCTTTTCCGCTTTCCAATGATTCACGGGCGATGGCCACGCATTCTTCTATCGGTTTGGCCGGTTCCATGGCTTGTATGGCAAAAGAAGCGTTAATCAGTACACAGTCTGTCTGGGCTTTGGTGGCTTTGTTCTCCAGTACGTTATGGAAGATTTTCGACGCTTCTTCGGGAGTGTTCCCACCATAAAGTTCTTCTTGTCTGGCGAGAGAGAAGCCTAGTTCGGATGGCTTGTAGATGGTTTCGTAGTGATTGGTCATCACTTTGATTCATCGGTCAGTGAGATTTCGTCGTAACCGTCCAAATTGTTTACTACGGCAAAGCCAATGCCCAGTTTTTGGAACACGTTGGTATAAAGGCGCATTTGCGGCAGATCGGCGACTCCTAGAAGTTGGTAAGCCGGAAGACATGGATTAACCAGCGGACCTAGCAGGTTGAATATGGTACGTACTTGCAGTGCTTTGCGGACAGGGCCTACACTTTTCATGGCAGGATTGAACAACTGGGCATGCATATAGACCATTCCACATTCTTCCATAGAACGGGTCAGCTTATCCGGATTGTTCGTGAATTTTACGCCGTGTTGTTCGATGACATTGCTGGCTCCACTGACGGAAGTCGCGCCATAGTTGCCGTGTTTGGCAACGTGATATCCGGCTCCCGCTACAATGAAGCAGGCGCAAGTAGAGATGTTGAAGGTGTTTTTTCCATCACCGCCTGTACCCACAATGTCAATAGGGCTGTAAGCGGAAAAATCTATAGGTATGCGGGTGGTGAGCAATGCTTCACGGAAACCTATCAATTCTTCTACTTTGATGCCGCGCATTTGGAAAACGGTCAGCAGGGCGGCTATCTGTGCGTCGTTATACATTCCCCGGGTTATGTTGAGCAGCAAATTCTTTGCTTCTTTTCGGTTCAGTTCCTCGTGATTGAAGAGGCGGGATAATATAGCTTTCATATTTATTATGTACGGTTGGGGTTATGCGTTTAGAAAGTTGGCTATCATGGCTTTACCATCGGGGTCAGTACGGATTCGGGATGAAACTGGATGCCGTGGATATCGTATTCTTTATGTTTCAATGCCATGACGAGACCTTCCTGGCTTACTGCGGTTATTTCAAGGCACTCAGGGAAACCGTCCGTATCTACCACCCATGAGTGATAACGTCCTACCGGCACTTCATCCGGCAGTCCGTTGAAAATGTAATCGGTTTTCTTTCCTTTGTCTTTTGATTGGTTCTTTTTAATTGAGATGGGGGTCTGTACGCCATGAAATACTTCGCTCAGATTGGTCAGTTTGCCGCCAAAAGCTTCTCCTATGGCCTGTTCTCCCAAGCATACACCCAGAATCGGTTTCTTGCCGGCATATCTTTTAATTACTTCGAGCAGCAGGCCTGCTTCTGATGGAATACCGGGACCGGGTGAAAGAATGATTTTATCGAATTTTTCCAATTCTTCCAGTTGGAAAGCATCGTTACGTAATACGGTAACTTCGGCTCCCAGTTCTTTTACCAAATGACTCAAGTTGTAGGTAAATGAGTCATAGTTGTCTATAATTACTGTTTTCATGATGATTCGTTTTTACATTTGTTCTGCCAGGATGATTGCTTTTTTAAGTGCTCCCAGTTTGTTGTTTACTTCTTGTAATTCGTACTCTTCATTGCTCTTAGCTACGATGCCGCCACCGGCTTGAAACCATAGTTCGTTGTTGCGGCTGACGAATGTACGAATGGTAATAGCTTGGTTCAATGTGCCGTTCAGCCCGATAAATCCGATGCAACCTCCATAGGCTCCACGGCTGTGAGGTTCGTATTCGCTGATCAGTTGCATGGCTTTTACCTTCGGAGCGCCACTCAGAGTTCCGGCCGGGAAGTATCAATAAATGCTTTGATGGGATTGGCTTTGGGGTTCAGTTCGCCACTGACCCGGCTTACCAGATGAATGACGTGGCTGTAATATTGAGCTTCTTTGTAAAATTCTACTTGTACATCGTGACAGTTGCGGCTCAAGTCATTGCGTGCCAGATCTACCAGCATTACATGTTCCGCATTTTCTTTGGGATCAGCCAATAGGTTGGCGGTGAGTTCAGCATCTATTTTCTTGTCTCCGTTGCGGCGGGTGGTTCCGGCGATAGGGTCGATGGTGGCACGCCCGTTTTCTATTTTACAATGGGTTTCGGGAGAGGAACCGAAAATACGGAAGCCTCCGAAATCGAAGTAAAATAAGTAGGGGGACGGGTTGATGCTGCGTAAAGCACGGTAAAGTTTGAAATCATCTCCTTCGTAACGTTGGATAAAACGGCGTGAAAGGACGATTTGGAAAACATCGCCGCGCATACAGTGGGCAATGCCTTTGCGGATGTTCGCCTTATGCTCTTCATCGGTCAGGGTACTGGTGGTTTCGCCTACGGCACGGAAGTCGTAAGTGGTATAGTTACGGTTGTGGATCGCTTTTTCCACATAATCCAGATGGCTGTCCTCACCGTCCTGCAACATTTCCAGTAATAACATTTCGTTGCGGAAGTCATTGAAGACAATCAGGTATTTATATAAGATATACAACATATCCGGAGCATCGTTCTTAGGATCACGGCTGTCTTTTACATTGATATGTTCGAAATAGCGTACGGCATTGAAAGTGGTATAACCATACAGTCCGCAGTAGTTGTTGTATTCTCCGCTTACCTTGAAACGATTCAGAAAATCGGAGATCGCATGGTCTGCCCGGAAATGTTCGCTGATGGGATGTTCTTCCATGCTGCCGTCAGGTAGGTGGCAGTGGCTGTGCCATGGTTGATTCCGATGCTGGCTACAGGATTCAGTCCGATGAAAGAACGGTTGTTCTCACTTCCATGATAGTCGGAACTTTCCATCAGTGCACTCTGTGGGAAAATGTCGCGCACTTTCAGATAGGTACTGACCGGTGTATGCAGGTCACCCAGTATGGTTTTGCATCGGGTGGTATAGGTAAAAGTTTTCATTGTTTCTTTTCTGTTTATAGTTGTCCGTATAGGATTTTTGTTCTCATGGGTTTCTATGTGTTATTGCAAGGAGGCCCTTGTGCCGGATTCTTTCAAGTAGGTTTCAATATCCTTATCTCCGCGTCCTGATACGGTGAGAACCACTATATCCGTTGGCTTGAATCTCATTTTGTCCAGTGCTCCCAATGCATGAGCCGATTCCAATGCAGGAATGATACCTTCCAGCCGGGTCAGTTCAAATGCGGCACGGATGGCTTCATCATCGTTTATGGCGAGTACCAAAGCGCGTTGCTGTTTGGCCAGATTGGCATGCATGGGTCCTATGCCCGGATAATCCAGACCGGCAGAGATGGAGTAAGGTTCCTCTATTTGTCCGTCCTCGTTTTGGATAACCAAGGTCTTTGCTCCGTGGATAATTCCCATTTTCCCCAGTTGGATGGTAGCGGCCGAGAAACCGGTGTCTATGCCTTTGCCTCCTGCTTCGGCCAGGACAATCTGCACACGTTCATCATCTATATAGTGATAAATGGTTCCTGCCGCATTGCTTCCTCCTCCTACACAAGCCATCAAGTAATCGGGATATTCCCTTCCTTCCTGTTCTTTCAGCTGCTTTTTGATTTCTTCGCTGATAACGGATTGCAGACGTGCCACCATATCAGGGTAGGGATGAGGCCTACGGTAGAGCCGATGACATAGTAAGTATCTGCAGGGTGGCAACACCAATCGCGGATGGCTTCGTTTGTAGCATCTTTCAGTGTCATGTTGCCGGAAGTGACCGGGCGGACTTCGGCTCCCAGCATTTTCATCTTTTCTACATTGATATGCTGGCGTTCTACATCGGTCTTGCCCATGTAACAATGCATTGCATGTTCATCAAAGCGCATACTGTAGCGGTGGCCACCCCATGCTGTCCAGCTCCGGTTTCTGCAATGATACGTTTTTTCCCCATACGTTTTGCCAGTAACACCTGTCCGATGGCATTATTGATTTTATGTGCTCCGGTGTGGTTTAAATCTTCACGTTTCAGGTAGATCTTACAGCCATATTTCTTGCTTAGCCGGTTTGCCAGGTAAAGAGGTGAAGGGCGTCTACATAGTCGCGTAGTAACTGGTGGAATTCTTGTTTGAATCCTTCACTTTCCAATACTTTGGAATAGGCATTCTGCAATTCTTCCACACAGCGGTGAAGGATTTCGGGAATATACGCCCCTCCAAATTCGCCATAATAACCTTCTTTGTTTACCTGATAAGTTTTCATTGTCGTTCTATATTAAATTTTGATTGTTAATTGCACTAACGAAAAAAGGCCTGTCGTAAGTACGACAGGCCTTCAGTTTGAATATCCTTATTAGAATGTCAGGTATATATACATGGTCTGGTTCCCTTACGACTTGTTTAGTTGTAAGAAACGCCACCAATATGTATTTACCATGATTCTATTCATAAAATCTGTTTTTATTTTGGGGCAAATGTAAGCGTTTTGTTTTAAACTCCAAAGAAAAACTTACTTTTTTTTTATTTATTTGCAGCTTCGTGTATTTTCCCTTTCACTTCTTCCACTTTCTCACCTACTTTTCCGGCTACTTCACTGCTTACTTCTTCTGCTTTATGTTTTGCATGATGAGCCAGGTCTTTTGCATCTTCTTGTAAGTCCTGAATGGCATCATACACGTCTCTTCTCAATTTGCGACCTCTGTTGCTGTGCGCAAAACAACTTAATGCACTGCCGACCAGCGCTCCTAGTGCCAGTCCGGCAAAGAATTTTCCATTATTCATAATCTTATTACTTTAAATTGGTTTTATAAATGAACATTTCGGGTGGCGGAATGGTTTTAATACATCAGTTAATAAATCATTAAAATGAAGTGTATGAAACGTAAACTTTGGATAAGAATAGGTGCCGTGTTGTTGGCAGGATTGCTGTTATGGTGGCTCTTTTGGGCTATTTTGATCGATGAGGACGAGAATGAACAAAGTCTGCCTGAAACAGAACAGATAGAGTGATTTGTCATAAGACAAAAGGATGATCTTCAGGCATGGGTACGAAAGAATAGATTGGAATAGTCGGTATAACATTCTGTTTGCTAAAGTCTATAGAACAATAGAATTAGTTCTAAGTTTATGGCAGGAAAATTTGTTTTGGCTTTCTTTTTTTGTTCTTTTGTTCTTCTGTCTGAAAATTAATATCCATTTTGCATCTGTCTTCTCAGAAATAATCAGTATATTCGCTTCATTAACCAATTAGACATGATTGAATATGAAAACAATGAATTATTCTATAATCAGATGTATCTGTGCATTGGTCATCGGTGTGTTGCTGGTGGCATGGCCTGAGGCTGCCATTCTTTATCTGGTTATTACAATCGGTGTGTTGTTTCTAGTACCGGGACTCTTTTCTTTATCCGGGTATTTGATTCGTGGCAAGCAGGATGGCAGTCGTTTTCCTATTGCCGGGCTTGGCAGCCTTTTGTTCGGATTATGGCTGATGATTATGCCGGCATTTTTTGTCGGTATCCTGATGTATGTGCTGGGTGCTGTTTTGGTACTGGCGGGAATCAGTCAGATTGTGAATTTATCTGCTGCGCGTAGTTGGACGGTGGTACCGGGAGGTTTCTTTGTGATACCTGTGTTGGTGCTGATTGCAGGTATTGTGGTATTATTTAATCCATTTACGGCTGCTGCTGTTCCATTCATCATTCTGGGAGTGAGCAGCATTGTATACGGACTGTCCGATTTGATAAACATCATCCGCTTCCGTCAGAAGAAAGAACCGGGGATGCCTGAAATAGAGGATATTACTCCTATAGAAGAGATAAAAGACTAATCCGATTGATATGAAAACACGAGGAAGCTATATTTTATATCTTTTGATTTTATGTGTGGTTGTAGGTTGTAAGGGAACTTCTTCACCTTCCACCGCGTCCGAAACGGATGAGTATGCCGGAACATGTGAGGGGGAAAAAGCGAAAGCTATTTTGTGGGTGGATTATAAAAGAGGACGTAAGATAACGGACGGGACTCCGATAAGAACGGTAAAGGTTTATGCGGATGTTCATGCCGATGGAAGTCTGAAAGTGCTTTCCTGGTGTAAAAAGCAGCCGATGAAGGTAGAAAATTACTTATTGAAAAGGGTGGCAGTTTACCGGATCAGGAAAGAAATGTTCGAAGGGGGGTATCTGAAACCGGGAGAACAGTATTTGCAGTTGCGCTATCTGCCGGGAGAGGTGAAATAATATGTTGTAGGAAGCATTGAAATTCGTAGAAAAAGGTTTTTGTTTCTTTTATATTTCGTATCTTTGTGTAACACAAATTGTTAGAAATATGAAGAAACAAATCTTATTGTCTTGTGCTCTTGCCTGGGCTGTGATGGCAGGTGCTGAAACGATTGACATTACTACTTTCCGTTATGCCGGACCCTACATTGTACAGGCTCCTTTTCAGGTAGACAGCGTGGATGTGAATTCAAAGACTTTTGTATCCGGACGTCTGTTGGATACTCATCTTTCTGTGGACGTATTGCAACAGGGAACTTTATTTACAGGCGGGGTTTTGCCGGGAAGTGACTCGGGATATGCCTTGCACATGATGGGTTTTGTGTTGGAGAATACTCGTTATGCCACAGCCAAGCTGAAGATTGACGGGCTGAAAAGATACCAGCTTTATGTAGATGGAAAGAAGCAGGAAGGAACTGAACTCGCTTTGGAGCCGGCCACCCATTCTGTAGTTATTAAATATCTTTCTGAAGCAGGGAAAACAGATTCCTTGAAAGTGAGTGTGGATACGGATCAAGAGGGAAGCATTTCACTTAAGCAAGATAACAAAAAGCTATATACTTTGGCGGATGTGTTGCATGGAACTCGTTTTGCCGGAGTAGGGCTTTCCCCTGATGGCAGATATTTGATTGCCAATTATCGTACGACTTATGTAGGTGGTCGGTCGGCCGGTAGTACGCGCATTACTGAACTTGCCAGCGGTAAGGTTTTGGCGGAGCTACTGAGAATATGCAATGGATGCCTCGTTCTAACCGCTATTATTATACCCGTACAGGTGGATGGCAGACAGCTGATAGTTGTGGATCCGCTTACCGGAATGGAAACTGTGTTGGTGAATAAATTACCTGACGGGTATTTCCAGTTCGCACCTACGGAAGACTACCTGCTTTTCACCATGACCCAGGAAGGTCCGAAAGAACGTAAAGAAATTTATGAGGTTCTGGAACCGGATGACCGCCAGCCGGGATGGCGTAACCGTTCTTATCTGGCTAAGTATGATTTGAAGACCGGTTTGTTGCAGCCACTGACTTTCGGTTATCACAATGTCTGGGCTGCCGATATTTCCAATGACGGCCGGTATCTTTTGATGATGACCAGTCAGAGCCGTCTGACCAAGCGTCCTACTACTTTATTCTCACTATATCGGTTGGATATGCAGACTTTACAGGCGGAACTGCTGATAGATAAAGATGGTTTTATCAGTGGAGCCCGTTTTTCACCTGACGGAACGCAGGTATTGGTATCCGGCTCGCCTGAATCGCTGGGTGGAATAGGGAAAAATGTAAAGGAGGGGCAGACTCCGAGTATGACGGACGGTCAGCTTTATTTGCTGAATATAGCTGATAAGAGAGTCACTCCGCTGACGAAAGATTTTAATCCCAGCGTACAGCGTGCCGTGTGGAATAAGGTCGACGGGCAAGTCTATTTCACGGCCGAGAACCGTGACTGTTACAGTTTGTACCGGATGAATCCCGCTGATGGGAAAATTCAGCAACTGGAGGTTTCAGAAGATTTGGTCAACTCATTCTCATTGGCGCAAAATGCTCCGGTTATGGCCTATTATGGACAGAGCGCCTCAAATTCCGACCGTTTATACACCATGAATACCAAAAGATGAAATCATCTTTGTTGGAAGACTTAAGTAAAGACATATTGAAAGATGTGGAGCTGGGCGAATGCAAGGCCTGGAGTTTTACCAATTCTCGTGGTGATACCATTTATGGTCGTTATTACCTGCCGCCTCATTTTGACGCCAACCGGAAATATCCTATGATTGTGAATTATTATGGTGGGTGCAGTCCGGTCAGCCGTAATTTCGAAAGCCGTTATCCGCATCATGCATACGCGGCATTGGGCTATGTGGTGTATGTGATAGAACCTAGCGGTGCTACCGGTTTCGGACAGGAATTTTCTGCCCGCCACGTCAATACAGCTGGGGAAGGGGTGGCACAGGATATCATAGAAGGTACAAAGCAGTTTTGTAAAGAACATGCTTTTGTCAATGACAAGAAAATAGGCTGTATAGGTGCATCCTATGGCGGCTTCATGACACAATACTTGCAAACACAGACCGATATTTTTGCAGCGGCCATCTCTCATGCCGGTATCAGTGACCATACCAGTTATTGGGGGGAAGGATATTGGGGATATTCGTATAGTGAAGTTTCCATGGCGGATAGTTATCCGTGGAGCAATCCTGATCTTTTTGTAAAACAAAGCCCGTTGTTCAATGCGGACAAGATACATACGCCTTTGCTGTTCCTGCATGGTGATGCGGATGTGAATGTACCGGTGGGAGAGAGTATTCAGATGTTTACAGCACTGAAATTGCTGGGACGCGAAACAGCTTTTGTGGCGGTAACGGGGCAAGATCATCATATTGTAGACTATGGCAAGAGGATCCAGTGGCAGAATACAATCTTTGCCTGGTTTGCCAAATGGTTGCAGGACGATGCGACTTGGTGGAACGCTATTTATAAGCCGAAAAACTTATAACTTTTATGGTGTAAGAGACTTTGGACATGTGTTTTTATATGTTAGTATGTATAAGCTTATACGTTAGTATATGTAGGCTTATACGTACTGATGTATGACCTTACACGTACTAACGTGGGCTGAGTCTGTTTTCACTATCCGTTTTCCCTATACTGTTTCGGTGACATTCCTGTATATCTTTTAAAATATTTCCCAAAGAATGAGATATCTGGGAAATTAAGTGAATAGGCTATCTCCTGAATAGTAAGATCGGTGGATTTTAGTTTGGCTTCCGCATCTGTTATCACTAGTTTGGCGATGATATCTGTAACAGTTTTTCCCGTAATCTTATTGACAGTAGTGCTGAGGTGCTGAGGGGATATATGAAGCAGGTCGGCATAAAAAGCTACACTCCGTTCTTTCGTATAATGTTTGATGATATATTGGACCAGGCGTTTCACAATTTCTTCTCCACGGTTGAAAGTACGTGTGGTTACATTGGTGTTCTGATGAATGCTGCCTACACCGTGCAATATAGTGAGCAGCATGGTGCTGATTAAGTCTTTATTGGGCTTGGCTCCCATACGTTTCATTTTTATCAGCAACCGGAAATAGTCTTGAAACAACTCGGTTATTTCGGGACGCAGAGGGATAATGGGCGTGTCAATCAGGGCTGAAAGATAGTTCATGGTGGAATTGAAGAGATTTATTCCGTTCAGCAACTCTTTGTTGAATCCTATCAAGTACAGACGACAGTCGGGACTTTGCCGGTGAACATGTACAAAGGTTTCTGGCAGAATAGTGACAATGTCGTTCTTTTGTATCTTGTGTTCAGACAGATGGATCGTTATGTCACATTCACCTCGCAGGCACAGAAGGAACAAGCATCCTTCCATTCGTTGCGGGTAGTGGTAAATACGGCCTAATGATCCTGTCATGTCAATTTCTGCAACGAAATCCTTATTCGATTTAAATAAGTTAATGTCATCTATATACTTCATAAAAATAAAGAAGGTTTTGATTATGCACCACAAATATAGGGCAGTTAGAGCAGATAACAAAGAAAATGCTTAAAAATAGACTAATATATCTTACTGTTAGCACTTGTACGCTTTTAATAATTATAAGAACTTTGCAGCGAAACTAATAGTGAAGATAAACAGTATGAAAGGTAAAAATTTGTCTATTATGGCAATGATTGCGGCAGTGTTCTGTTCTTGCGGACAGCAACCTGCACAAGAACGCGGTCCTCGTCCCGTGAAATTGGCGGAAGTGACCTCGTTAAGCAGGATCGAAAAATCGTATTCAGGTGTTGTGTCGCCTGATCAGTTCAGTGACTTGGCATTTAAAATGTCCGGTCCGCTGGTAGCAATGAATGTACTCGAAGGACAACGGGTGAAGAAAGGACAGGTAGTGGCCGAAATTGATCCGACAGATTACAAACTGGATTATGACGCTAAGAGGGCTTCATTCCAAAAGGCGTCATCACAGATGCAACGCGCAGAGAAACTGTTGGCCAAGAATGCTATTTCCATGCAAGAGTTCGAAACGACCCAAGCTTCGTATACCAATGCCAAATCGGCATTTGAAAATGCGCAAAACACATTGAATGACACCAAGCTACGCGCTCCATTTGATGGCTTTATCCAAAAAAATATGTTGAAAACTATCAGCGTGTACAGCCAGGACAAGGAGTGGTGTGTTTGATTAATCCGGCTAAATTGCAAGTGGAGTTCACTATCCCCGAAACGAATATTTCTTATGTAACTTCTCCTTCTACTATTTACGTAGAATTTGATGCCTATAAAGGAAAATTATTTCAGGCAAAAGTAAAGGAGTATGTAGAGGCTTCTCCCGATGGGGCAGGAGTTCCTGTATTCCTTTACATTGATGATCCGGAATTTGATTTGAAAAAATATAAGGTATCGGTGGGCTTTTCTTGCCGTGTTATTGTCAATATTGAGAATGATGTGGTAAAAGAAGGAATAACAGTGCCTTTGTCCGCTGTAGTGTTTGATAATAACTTGAATAGCAAGATCGTATTTATATATAATCCGTCTACACAGAAAGTAGAACTGCGTAAAGTCAGTGATGAGGGAATTATTGTAGGACGTAACGACCTGATAGTATCCGGAAATATTGAACCGGGCGAACAGGTTGTGTCTGCCGGAGCGTCTTATCTGGTAGATGGCCAGCAAGTAAAAATATTAACAGAATAAAAAAGGAGAGAGCATATCATGAATATTCCAAAATATTCTTTGGAGAACCGGAAGGTTATCTATTTCTTTTTGGCTATTTTGTTGATAGGCGGAGTAATCTCCTTCTTCAAGCTGCCTAAGAAAGAAGATGCGCCTTTCGTGATAAAGACTGCGGTATTGGTTACCCAGTATCCGGGAGCGAATCCACATGAAGTGGAGAAACTGATTACGGAACCGATTGAACGTGAAATTCAGTCCATGACAGATGTATATCAGATTAAATCGGAATCTTATTTCGGACTGTCTAAGATTTCTATTGAACTTCAGCCTACGATTGATCCGGATTATATGCCTGTAAAATGGGACGAATTACGTCGTAAAGTGGCAAATATACAACCCAAGTTGCCCAGTGGGGCGTCTACCATTACTGTAAATGATGACTTTGGTGATGTGTATGGTATTTATTATGCTTTGACAGCTGATGAGGGCTTCTCGTATACCGATTTGCGTGACTGGGCACAGCGTATCCGTACTCAGTTGACTCCGATTGAGGGAGTACAGAAAGTAATGTTATACGGAGAGCAGACCGAAGTGATCAATGTCAAGATATCTACCTCCAAACTTTCGGCATTGGGTATTGATCCCACTTCGATTATGGGCATTTTGCAGAAGCAGAACATACAGGTGAATACAGGAGATATAGCGACAGAAATTTATCAGTTGCGCTTGCGTACGGAAGGGACTTATACCAGTCTGGAAGATATAGAAAACCAGTTGATTATCAGCAAGGACGGACGGGAAGCCCGTTTGGGGGATATTGCAACAGTGGAGCGTGGATATTATGATCCGCCTTCAACCTTGATGCGGGTCAATGGTAAACGTGCTATCGGTATAGGTGTGGCCAGTGGAGCAAAGGATAATGTGGTAGCTGTGGGTAAAGCAGTGGACGAAAGGTTGGCGGAAATAGAGCAATTGTTGCCTATCGGCATTGAACTGACCTCGCTTTATCCTGAGGACAAGATTGCCGATGAGGCGAATAATGGCTTTATCCTGAATTTGATAGAATCATTGGTTATTGTTATCCTGATTATCTTTGTGGTGATGGGATCGCGTGCCGGTATGCTGATAGGTAGTTCGTTACTTTTCTCAGTAGGTGGTACTTTGCTTATTATGTTGATGTGGGGGGTAGGATTGAACCGTACTTCCTTGGCGGCATTTATTATCGCCATGGGGATGCTGGTGGACAATGCCATTGTGGTGACAGATAATGCGCAGATAGGTATCAAGCGCGGAAAATCACGTTATCAGTCATTGATAGAGGGAGCCATCAAGCCGCAATGGGCATTGCTGGGCGCTACTTTTATTGCTATCTGCTCTTTCCTGCCTTTGTATCTGGCACCGGCATCCGTGCTGAGATTGTGAAACCGCTATTTGTTGTATTGGCTGTATCACTGGGATTGAGCTGGATTCTGGCTTTGTGCCAGACTACGACTTTTGGTAATTTTATTTTGAAAGAAGCTGTTCCCGGCGGTGCGATGAAAGACCCGTATGATACTAAACTCTATCATAAATTCGAGAAGTTTCTGACCTTGCTGATTAAACGCCGTTTTGTGACATTGACCACGGTTTTTGTAACTTTGGTGCTTTCTTTGGTTATTATGGCTGTTATGCCTCAGAGTTTTTTCCCGAAAATGAATAAGCCTTATTTCCGTGCTGATCTGGTATTCCCTGAGGGATTTAGTATTCATGCGGTAGATCAGGATGTGATGAAGGTGGAGGATTACTTGAAGAATCATGAGAAAGTTAAATCATATTCGGTGACATTGGGTGGTACTCCGTTGCGTTACTATTTGGCAAGTTCTTCTTTTGGACCGAAGTCTAACTATGCCAATGTGATGGTGGAAACTAAAGACCCCGAAGATGCAGCCGAAGTAGAACAGCAGTTTTATGAGCACATGACTCAGAACTTTCCCAATATCATTACCCGTTCGGCACTTTTTGCTTTGTCTCCGGTGCCTGAAGCTGCTATTGAGATCGGTTTTATCGGTGAAAACCCCGATACATTGACCGCATTGGTTGAAAGGGCGAAAAAAATAGCCCGCCAGTGTGATATGGTGACGGATATCCGTTCCAACTGGGGAGATAAGGTGCCCGTGTGGAAACCGATGTTCTCTCAACAGAAAGGTTTACGCTTGGGGATTACCCGTCAGCAGGTTGCCAACTCATTCCGTACGGCTACCAATGGTTTGCCTTTGGGAGAATATCGTGAGGGGGATGTTTCCTTGCCTATCCTGCTGAAAGATGAGGATGTGGAAAAAATGAACTTGAATGATGTGAAAAGTGTGCCTGTATTCAGTACGAAAGGAAATTCCGTGAAAGTGGAACAGGTAATCGATAATTTCGCTTTGGGTTATGATTATAATGTAGTCCGTCGCTTTAACCGCGAGCGTTGTATGATGATGCAATGTGAACCTAAACGTGGAGCCAATACGATGGCTGCGTTTAAACAGGTGCTTACTGCCGTACAAGAGCAGATGCAGTTGCCCGAAGGGTATAAAATGAAATATTTCGGTGAGCAGGAAACACAGGATGTAAGTAACGCTGCATTGGCGAAGAATATTCCGCTGACTTTCCTGTTGATTTATGTGGTTCTGCTGTTTCTTTTCCCCAGCAACTACCGCAAGCCGGTATTGATTATGCTTATGTTGCCGCTGGTGTTTATCGGTGTGGTATGGGGATTGCTCTTGTTTGGCAAGTCATTGGACTTCTTTGCCATCCTCGGTCTGTTGGGATTGATTGGTATGAATATCAAGAATGCCATTGTGCTGGTCGATGAAATCGGACTTCAGTTGAAGGATGGAAAGGGGGCTGTGCCTGCGTGGTCGAGGCTACCAAGACACGTATCGTTCCGGTGACCATGGCTTCCGGAACTACTATTCTGGGTATGCTTCCATTGTTGGGCGATGCCATGTTTGCAGGTATGGCGGCTACCATTATGGGTGGTTTGTTCGTATCGACGGTACTGACCATTTTTGTTCTTCCGGTAACTTATTGTATTTTCTTTAAAATCAGAGCAGACAGATAATGAAAACTAAGATGATCTATATTATAGGTATGGCTTGTATGACCGGTACACTTTCGGCTCAGACTGTTGTGGATTATTCTACCTTTGAACAAAAGGTACTGGATTATAGCCAAACCTTAAAACAGAGTGTGGCGCAACGTACAGCTATGCAGAAGGCTATGAAAGCGGCAAAAAACCGCTTTCTTTCCGGCTGTTGATGCAACGGGGAAGCTATCAGTATCGTATTAACAAATACGAGATGGATTTTGGCGGAATGGCTGTTCCTATGGAGCACGATTCATACAGTGCCGAAGTAGGGGTATCACAACCTATTTATGCCGGTGGAAGCATCTATCACAATTACAAGGCTTCCCAAATACAAACCCAGATGGCGGATAAGTCGGTGGATTTGACAACGGATAATATTATCTATGCTGCTGAAGCCAGTTATTGGGGAACAGCCGCACAAAAAGAAATGTATGAAACGATGTGCCAGTATGTGCAGATTATTGAGCAGTTGACCAAAGTGCTGCAAGACAAGTACGATGATGGCTATATCAGCAAGACGGATCTCATTCAGATGCAGACCCGTTTGAAAGAGGCTGAATTGCAACGTTCCAGCAGCTACCAGTCTTATCAGGTCGCCTTGCAGAATATGAATGTGCTGATGGGATTGGAACCGCTGGCTGAAATGGATTTGACGGATTCTATTTCTACCATATTGCCTATGCCTGCCTTTATTGGAGCGGAAACAGCCTTGAATGTGCGTCCCGATTATGCTATCTCACAGTTGGATGTGGATTATCAGAAAAGACAGGTAAGTCTGGCTGCCGCCAAGTACAATCCTTCTCTTTCTATCGGTTTTAAAGAGACATGGGGAACACAGATGTTGAACATTTCGGGTGAAACTATGTTTAATAGTAATGTGTATGCCTCTATTAAATTGCCGATTTTCCATTGGGGAGCCCGCTTTAAATCGACGGCTGCACAGAAGGCTATTTTATTAAGCAAGCAGTATGCATTGCAAGATAAGCAAGACCAAATAAGCAAAGAAGTGGCGAAGGCGTGGACTAGTCTGACCGAGAATACCCGTCAGATAAGTATTGCCGAGGAGAACTGCAAACTGGCAGAAGAGAACTTGGATTTGAACACTTTTAGTTATACTGAAGGTAAGTTGACTATTTTGGATGTGCTTTCTGCACAGCTGACATGGATACAGGCATATACAAACCTTATCCAATCTTATTATGAGCAGAAGATTGCGTTGGCTGATTACAGAAAAGCAACCGGTATAAGGTATTTAGGACAGAAATAGGTAAATTCAGACCAGATTCTTATTATATAAAAAAGTCACAATAAAGCAGGTTTGGCTATCTTTGTATTCAGACCTGCTTTATTTGTTTTTATTCAGTTTATGTTTACTGTAAAGCTTGTTTTAACAGTGGAAAAAGAATAGATTACAATGAAGAAAATATCATTTTGGATCGTAATCTTTATATGTATGGCAGATGCGGCTTTGGCAGTCACGCAAGAGGGTGGGCTGTTTTATTTGCCTGAAGATACGACAACGCAACACAAAGACAGCACAGTACAGAAAAGGACTTTTTTCAAAAAGTTTCTGGACTATTTTAATGATGCTAATAAAGATAAGAATCATAAGAAATTTGATTTCAGTATTATTGGCGGACCACATTACAGTACGGATACCAAACTGGGGCTGGGACTGGTGGCGGCGGGGCTTTATCGTACCGATAGAAATGACATGCTTCTTCCTCCGTCCAATGTATCTTTATTCGGAGATGTTTCCACTGTTGGCTTCTATATGTTGGGGATACGCGGAACTCATATCTTTCCGCAGGACAAATACCGGCTGGATTATACTCTTTATTTTTATTCCTTTCCTTCCAAGTTTTGGGGAATAGGGTACGATATGGGTAAGGTAGATGCCAATGAATCTGATTTAGATCGCTGGCAAGCACAAGTTAAAGCTAGTTTCCTGTTTCGGATAGCGGATAATCTATATATAGGTCCTATGGCATCTTATGATTATGTGCATGGTAAGAATATGGAACGCCCCGAACTACTGGAGGGGATGAATCTTACTACTGCTAATTATGGAGTGGGCCTTTCTTTGGCATATGATTCGCGCGATGTGTTGACTAATCCCCATAAGGGATATTATTTGAATATTACCCAGTGTTTCCGTCCTAAGTTTTTAGGAAACGATTATGCATTCAGTACTACGGATTTGCGTACCAGTTATTATCATCCTGTATGGGAAGGAGGATTGTTGGCAGGAGAATTACGCGGTACTTTTAATTTCGGTAATCCGTCGTGGGCTATGATGGCGCTGTTGGGAAATTCGTATTCCATGCGTGGTTATTACGAAGGGCGCTATCGTGACAAGCATAAAATAGAGGGGCAGGTGGAATTGCGTCAGCATGTATGGAAACGTAATGGTGTTGTAGTTTGGATAGGGGCCGGAACTGTATTCAATAAGTTCAGTGCTTTGTGCATGGACAGAGTGTTGCCTAATTATGGAATAGGTTATCGTTGGGAGTTTAAAAAGAATGTAAATGTTCGTCTGGACTATGGATTGGAAAAAATGGACAGTCTGGTTTTATCTTTAATATAAATGAAGCATTTTAAAGAATTTATTCAGTGGTGTTGTGAGCCACAACGGTTGTTCGTTCTGTTCATCGTTGTCTTGGCCATTCCCAATGTGGCATTGTTTTTACAGAACAGCAAATGACACTTTGGGCACGTATTTGTAATGTCATTCTGCCGGTATCGGTTTATTGGTTGATTATGACATTGGGGCGTAAACCTGGAAAGACTATTTGGATCTTATTTCCGTTTGTTTTCTTTGCGGCATTCCAACTGGTATTGCTATACCTGTTCGGGCGTTCTATCATTGCAGTAGATATGTTCCTGAATCTGACAACTACTAATTCCGGGGAGGCGCTGGAACTGTTGGATAATTTACTGCCGGCTGTAATTGGTGTTTTTGTTGTTTACATTCCTGCTTTGGTCTTGGGAGGTTTTTCATGGGCCCGGGGTAATCAGTTGGAATATTCTTTTATTCGTTCTCAACGTAAGTATGCCTTGGCAGGCATTGTTGCAGGAGCGTTATTGACCGTTATCTGCTATGCGACGCAACGTGATTATCAAGTAAAGATCGAAATGTATCCGGCTAATGTATGTTATAATCTAGTATTGGCTGCAGAACGTGCGGGCGAAACAGCCGGATATGCGGAAACTTCAAGGGATTTTACTTTTAATGCCAGTGCCGCACATGATGAAAACAGCCGGGAAGTTTATGTCTTGGTGATAGGGGAAACGGCCCGTGCCTGTAATTTCGGACTTTATGGTTATGAAAGGAATACCACTCCATTACTTGATAAAATGGAGGGGTTGGTAACTTTCACGGATGTGCTTACCCAGTCTAATACTACTCATAAAAGTGTGCCTATGTTGCTTTCGGCAGCTTCGGCTGAGGATTATGACTGTCTTTATAGACAGAAAGGAATCATTACCGCTTTCAAGGAAGCAGGATTTCATACTGCCTTTTTTTCGAACCAGCTTCCTAACCATTCTTTTATTGATTTTTTGGGGATGGAGGCAGATGATTGGAAGTTTTATCAAGAAAGATGCTCCGAAAGGAGCCAATATTTCGGATGACGAACTATTGTTTCTGGTAGAAAAGGAGCTAAAGGCAGGTCATCAAAAATTATTCATCGTGCTGCATGCCTATGGATCACATTTTAATTATAAAGAACGTTATCCCGAATCCATGTCTGTCTTTAAACCGGATAATCTGACAGACGCCAAATATGAGAATAAAGAGTATTTGATGAATGCATATGATAATACCATCCGTTATACAGATGGTTTCCTGGCTTCTTTGATCACTTTATTGCAGAAAACAAACTCTTTTTCGGCTATGCTTTATACTTCGGATCATGGAGAGGATATTTTTGATGATAATCGAAAATTATTTTTACATGCATCCCCGGTCCCGTCTTATTATCAACTGCATGTACCATTTTTAATTTGGTTGTCCAAAGCATATAGAGAAGAGAATGTGGAAGTACATGAAGCTATATTGCAGAACCGTGAAAAACCGGTGGCGGGAAATGCCTCCGTGTTTCATACCATGCTGAATTTGGCAGGGATACAGACACCTTATAGGCAGATAGCCTATCGGTAGCAAACAGACAATATCTCATTCGTCCGCGTTATTATCTTAATGACCATAATCTTCCTAAGTCATTGGATAAGATAGGATTAAAAAAGGAAGACATAGAACAGTTCAGACGGAATAATCTTGTTTTTCCTTGATGTGAAAAAGATTTAAAATGGTTGGAGAATTATAATAGAATTACGTATTAATGATTATTTTCGCACAGCTTTGTTATTGTATTTATTACGAAAACTATTATAATTCTTTTATTATGAAAAACAAGAAAAACAATTTCTATCTGATGGGAGTGGTGTTTATAGCCATTCTCGGCGGTTTACTTTTCGGTTATGATACAGCTGTTATTTCGGGGGCGGAGCAGGCTCTGCAAAAACATTTGGGATTAGATGCTTTCTGGCATGGCGTGACTGCTTCCAGTGCATTGATAGGTTGCGTCATTGGCAGTGCTTTTTCCGGTTATTTTGCTTCGGGGCTAGGACGTCGTAATTCGTTGCGTCTGGCTGCTTTATTGTTCTTCCTGTCTGCTTTAGGCTCTTATTATCCCGAATTTTTATTTTTCTCGAAAGGAGATACTTCGTTTGCATTGATCCTTGCTTTTAACTTTTATCGTATCATCGGGGGAATCGGTGTAGGACTTGCCTCTGCTGTTTGTCCGATGTACATTGCCGAAATTGCCCCTTCCGAAATTCGTGGTAAATTGGTTTCCTGTAATCAGTTTGCTATTATTTTTGGCATGTTGGTAGTCTATTTTGTCAATTATATGATTAAAGATGGTATGCCGGATGAAGTGCTTGTTTCCGATGGTTGGAGATATATGTTTGGTTCAGAAGCGGTTCCGGCTGCATTATTTGGCATTTTATTGTTTTTGGTTCCTGAAACTCCGCGCTATTTGGCTATGACCCATCAGGATGATAAAGCGTTTTCTGTACTTGAAAAAGTAAATGGAACAGATAAGGCTAAAACTATTTTGTCTGAAATAAAGGCTGTAACTTCCGAGAAAACGGAAAAACTGCTTACATACGGGCTGACAGTTATTGTAGTCGGCATCTTGCTTTCTGTATTTCAGCAAGCTATCGGCATTAATGCTGTGCTTTATTATGCACCGCGTATTTTTGAAAAAATCGGTGGCGGTGGCGATGGTATGATGCAGACTGTGGTAATGGGGGTAGTTAATATTCTCTTTACATTGATTGCCATCTTTACCGTAGAGAAGATGGGACGTAAACCCTTGTTGATTGTTGGTTCTATTGGCATGGCTGTAGGTGCATTCTGTGTTGCGTTTTGTGATGAGTTTCAGGTGGAAGGTATTCTTCCTGTTCTTTCCATCATAGTTTATGCTGCATTCTTTATGATGTCATGGGGACCTATCTGCTGGGTGTTGATTGCAGAGATATTTCCGAATACTATCCGCGGTAAGGCAGTGGCTATCGCTGTAGCTTTCCAGTGGATATTCAATTATCTGGTTTCTTCCACTTTTCCTGCCATGTATGAATTCAGTCCGGTATTTGCCTATGGGCTTTATGGCGTGATTTGTGTGCTTGCAGCTCTGTTTGTGTGGAAGATGGTTCCTGAAACAAAAGGAAAGACTTTGGAAGATATGACTCGTCTTTGGAAAGAAAGAGCAAGATAAGTTGGTGCGATGCCGGAAACGGTGTCTTTCATACCGGAGAATAGAAACCATCCCTTTCAACTTAACAAATAGAAAGTTGGACGCGAAAATGCCCTCATGCCCTCACTTTGGCTCTAACTGGTTTATAATGAACTGCTTATTAGTGATGGTAGTATCTGTGTTAGTGAGGGCATTGCCCTCACTAACACAGATGCTTGAAAATAAATTATTCTAACTTTATCATGTGATATAAAGTACCTTTTCTGCTGGCTTTTGGGTGAATGTTCAGTTTGCGGATAATGTGTCTGTATTAATTTATCTTGTTGATTGACAGGTTTTTCACGCTTGTACTCTTGCAAATAATTGAAAATCTTCATGTGCGGTCAGCCTTTCTCCCTTCTTCTCTGTAGTGGCGGAATAGAAGTGACATTTAAACAACTGTTCCAAAGGCGAAATTTACTCAAATTCGGTGTTGTTTTGCCAAAATACCTTCTCATTTTCATCATTCAACCCATAACGTTCGTTCTTATAAAGCAGCTGCATGGCTTGTGCAGCGAGTTGGCGGTAGTCTATGTATGCATATTTCCCTGTCTCTTATCTGTTTTCTCCCTTTTATTTTCTCACTTTTATATGTTTGTAATTGCTTATTCACTACTGTGACTAAGTTTAATTACAGTAGTGGTTAAAGTTAACTACAATAGTGATTAGACTTAATTACATTCGTGATTAACAGATATTGAACTTTTAATCGTCAAAGAAGAACAGTATGATACAAACTACGACACCGTTATTTATGCCGTTTGTGCAAGGAAGAAAAACTGAAAAAACAGGGGGCTTACCAAATAACCGGTTTATAGGCTTGTGAATGTATATTATATTGTGAATGAGTGTCTTAAGAGATGAGAATGAGGAATAAGGAGTGAGGGTAATGACTTTACAATGAGTGGGTTATAGTTGGAAATGAGGGCATGAGTGGGAACAACTTATAGAGCATCATTATGACATATTTAAGTATGCTCAGCATAGATGCCCCATACATTATCTTGCTGTAATGTATAAAAAAGAGCCGTATCATTACTTGGGAGTAGAGTTGATACGGCTCTTTTTATGGCTGATAAAGGGTGTCAAAGTATCCTCGGATGAAAAGTCCTTTTCCTCAAAGGTTGTGTTTTGACACCTTTTTCTTTTTATCAGGATGGGATTGTTTTATTTCTTTTCCCCTATTGTTTTCAGCATTTCTTGTACGGCTGCTTCCAACTGCTGGTCTTCACCTGCCAATGCCTTTTCTGGAGTATTATAAACTTCAATGTCTGGAGAAAGTTGGTGATTTTCCGCATATTGTCCACGCATATCCATACAACCCACCTGAGGAATACCGAACACAATACTCGGGTCGATCTGGTTTTCCCACCATACGGCAGTCATTGTGCCCGGAACCGGTGCGCCAATCAGTTTGCCTATCTTTAATTCCTTGTAAACCCATGGGAAGCCATGTGCGTTACTGTAATTGTCCTCGCATACCAATACGCAGGATGCTTGAGCCATTTATTGAATGGGTCGCTGCCTATGTATTGTCCGCGTGGAACGAAACGCTGATATTCCTTGCCGCTTAATAAAGTGGCCAAGTCATCATGTAGCCATCCGCCTCCATTGTGGCGTGTGTCTACAATAATAGCTTCTTTGTTGCGGCAGCGTCCCAATACTTCACTATATACTTCGCGGAAACTTTGACTGTCCATGCCTTTTACGTGTACATAGCCGATGCGGTCTTCGGATAACTTATCGACTATATTGCGGCAACGTTCTACCCAACGTTTGTACAGCAAGTTACTTTGTTCGCCCATGCTGATAGCTTTGATGGTGATATCAAAACGTTTGCCGGTAGCCGGATTATATATGGCCAGTAACACTTTTCTTCCGGCTTTGCCTTCCAGCAGCGGGAAGTAGTCTTGCCCTTTCACGATAGGTTTGCCGTCAATTTTCTCGATGATGCAACCGGGAGTAACATCCGTTTTTTTCACGCAAATGGCCTTTTGCCAATATTTCTTTAATTTTTAACCCGTCACCATCATAAGTTTCGTCATAGAATGCTCCTAGGGTCGCTGTGGATAGTATAGGACCGTTTGAGTAGTAACGTGCTCCGGTGTGCGAACCGTTTAACTCACCCAGCATTTCACTCAGCATTTCCTGAAAATCATAATTGTTATTGATGTATGGAAGAAAGCGTGCGTATGCTTCGTGATAGCCTTTCCAGTCTACTCCGTGCAGATCTTTTTACATAGAATTTATCTTCTACTTGTTGCCATACATGATCGAAAATATATTCGCGTTCACCATAGGGTTGGTAGTCGAAGAAAGCTTCGAATTCTACAGGTTTGGTTTCACCACTGCTGACAGTGACTTTCTTGATACTACCTTGGCTGCAAAGGAACAGATTCTCGCCTTTCTTATCAGGAAGCAGGCTCCGCCACCGACTTTTTTCATGACGATTTTAGTCTTGTTTTCTTTAAGATCGTGTTCCCATAAATCATATCCGCTTTCGAAGGCTGCTTGATAATATAGTTTGTCACCCTTCGGAGTTAATACAGCATCTCCCAATCGTGAAGAATTTACAGTCAGACGAATCACACGGTCACGGCTGTTTTCAAGGTCGAAAACCAGTGGCTTTACTTCCTTCTTGTCATCTTCTTTCTTGGAGTCTTTCTTTTTATCTTTTTTATGATCGGCCTTCTCCTTCTCTTCACTCTTCTCTTTGTCTTTCTTTTCCGAGTCTTCCAGTAAGGCAAGCTCTTCCTTGCTCATTCTGAAACGGTCGTATGCGTCCAGGTCGAAGAACATGATATAGATATCCGCTTCAGCACCCCAGCTTCCGTGACTGCGGAATCCTGCGCGGTCACTTTCCCAAATCATGGCTTTTCCATCCAATACCCATTTGGCATTGCCGTCACTGTATCCACTTTCGGTCAGATTATGAATTTCTCCGTTACCAGATGCGTTGACCAGTGCAACATCCTTGTTATTCCATCCGCCAATACCTATGTAGTTGGTAAGAATCCATTTGCTGTCCGGACTCCATTGATACCATTGGTCACCGTCGCTGTATGAATATTCATAGTTGCCATCCATGACGGTTCGTACAGCTTTTGATTTCAGATTCAGAACACGGATGGTAGTACGGTTTTCAAGAAAGGCTACTTCTTTGCCGTCAGGACTGTATTGAGGTTGGAATGAAGTGATATCCGAATTGGTCAGTCTTTCCTCTTTGATATCGGTTGCGTAAGCGAACTGTTTTTCTTCCTTTTTAGCTAGACTGGTTTGATAAATCTGCCATAATCCGTTTCTTTCGGCAGCGTAAACAATACTTCTTCCGTCCGGAGAAAAGTGAATATCGCGTTCCTGTTGCGGAGTATTGGTGATTTGTTTAGTAGTGCTGTATTCTGTTGATGTGACATATACATCTCCGCGTAGTACAAAAGCAATTTCCTTTGCATCGGACGAAAGGGATATCTCTGTTGCTCCGCTACGCTTGATCTGGCGGATGAGATCTTTGTCGTTCTTGTCGGTGACAATGGAAATCTGAACTTTTTGCGGAATGGCACCTTCTTTTACCGTGTAGATTTCGCCATCATATCCATAGCATAATGTTCCATTGGAGGCGGCACTCAGGAAGCGTACCGGATGTTTGGTATGGTTGGTAATTTGTTTGGATGTATTACCGTCAATATCACGTTTGAAAATATTAAATGAG